>Ga0210409_10006792_pt1 | contig 11873 bp, 9 predicted proteins | sample IncBWH17MmetaG_FD_161649 | JGI IMG/M metagenome (GOLD analysis project Ga0210409, IMG submission 161649) | Forest soil microbial communities from Barre Woods Harvard Forest LTER site, Petersham, Massachusetts, United States - Inc-BW-H-17-M | ecosystem: Environmental > Terrestrial > Soil >...
CCATCCCAATATCGCACGCGTGCTGGACGCCGGCGCGACCGAGGCTGGCCGGCCCTTCTTCGTGATGGAACTGGTCATGGGACTAAAGCTCTCGGATTACTGCAAGCGCCAGCAACTCTCGGTGCGCCAACGGTTGGAGCTTTTCATTCCGGTTTGCCGGGCGGTGCAGCATGCGCATCAAAAAGGCGTCATTCATCGCGACTTGAAACCATCGAACATACTGGTGATGGAGCATGAAGGGGTGGCGGTGCCCAAGGTCATCGATTTTGGCATTGCCAAGGCGACCGAGCAACCGCTCAACGAGAGCGAAGGTTTAACCAGTGTGAACGCATTCATGGGCACGCCCGCCTACATGAGCCCGGAGCAGGTGCAGTTTGGCGCTCACGACGTCGATACGCGCAGTGACATTTATAGCCTCGGCGTAGTTCTCTACGAGCTATTGACGGGCGAGCCGCCTTTTGACCTGACGGGAACGAGCCTCGAGGCGATGTGCCGCATTGTCCGCGAGGTGGACCCGCAGCGGCCTTCGTCGGCGCTTAGGAAAAATCTCCAGCAGGCGCGTCTGCGCTCGCCGAGGATGGCCTGGCGCGAGCAAGTAGCCGCCGTGCGAGGCGACCTGGATTGCATCGTGATGAAATGCCTCGAGAAGAGCCGCACGCGTCGATACGAGACGGCCAATGGGCTGGCAGCGGACCTGCAACGGCATTTGGACCACGAACCGGTGATCGCTCGTCCGCCCAGCGTGCGCTACCGATTTTTAAAGGCCTGGCAACGCCACAAGCTTGCCTTTGCCGCCGCGGGCGCGGTTTTCACAACTCTTATCTTGGGGATCGTGATGACCTCCCGGCAGGCCATTGAAGCCAATCGCGCCCGGGCTGCCGAAAGGACTCAGCGCCTCCGCGCCGACGCCGAAAAAGCCGAAGCTCGACGCCTGCTCTATAACGCCGATTTGAGCCTGGCCCAACAAGCATGGGAGGAAAACAATATCGGACGGTTGCAACAATTGCTCAAGGAAACCGAGCCGTGGCCGAACCGTGGGTTCGAATGGTATTACTGGCAACGGCAACTCCACCTGCCGTTGAAAACTCTCGTCCACCCCAGTCTCGCAACGGCTGGAGCCTTTTCTCCCGATGGCTCCCGCATAGTCACCACCAGCGAGGATGGGCTCGCCCGGGTGTGGGACACCGCCAGCGGCCGCAAGCTGGCAACTTTCCGCGGGAACGGCGCCCCGATTTACTCGGTCGCCTTTTCTCCTGATGGCCGTTGGATTGCCAATGGCGTGTGGGTTACAAATAGCAGTCAAGCCGCGACGGCGACCGTCTGGGAAGCCGCCACGGGCCAACTGCTTCTTAGTCTTAAGGGACACGCGGGTTCGGTTTGGTCCGTGGCGTTCTCACCCGATGGCCGCAAGCTTGTGACGAGCAGCGAGGATCGGACGGCCAAAGTGTGGGACCTGGCAACCGGGCGGGCAATTCTCACACTCGAAGGGCATCAGGAACGGATTTGGTCAGTGGCGTTCTCACCCAATGGCCAATGGATCGCCACTGGCAGCCTCGACCAAACTGTCAAAATTTGGGATGCTGCCAGCGGGCGAGAGCTAAGAACGCTTGGGCACGGCGACAAAGTTTGGGGTGTGGCCTTCTCACCGGACAGCCAGCGAGTCGTGACTGGCTGTGGCGATACTTTGGCCAGGGTTTGGCAAGTCTCGAGCGGCCGCGAACTGCTGGTTCTTCATGGCCACACCGCTGGCGTTGGCACGGTAGCCTTTTCACCCGACGGCCAACGCATCGCCACCGGCAGCGCCGATCGCACCGTTAAGTTGTGGGACGCTCTCACCGGCCAGGAAGTGGCGACGCTCAGGGGACACACTTCGTATTTGATTTCGGTCGTCTTTTCGCCCAACGGCAAGTTGCTCTTAAGCGCCAGCGCCGATAAGACTGCCAAAATTTGGGAGACGCCCGAGGACCACAACCCACTCACTCTGAGGGGGCATCACGATTGGATACGCGCTGTTTCCTTCTCCCCGGACAGCCAGCGCATTATCAGTATAAGCCAGAATGGCGCGGCCAGGATATGGAACGCCGCCACTGGCCAGCAACTCTTCACCCTGGAGGTGCCGGGCGATACGTTCTATTCCGTTTGCTTCTCTCCAGATGGCCGCCGCGTCCTGACCGGAATGGGCGGCACCGCCAATGTCGCCAAGCTATGGGACTCCGATACCGGCCGGGAATTGCTCACTCTGAAAGGACATAAAGCCAGAATCCGATCGGTCGGTTTTTCCCCGGACGCCCGCCGGCTTCTCACGTCCGGTGGGGACGGCACCACCAGACTCTGGGACGCAGCCACCGGCCGCGAATTGCTGTTAATGTCTAACTCGAACACCGAGGTTCGGTGTGCCGTCTTTTCCCCGGATGGAAGCCGGATTGCGACCGGTGGCGATGACAAAATCGTGCGCGTGTGGAGCACTGCCGCCGGTCAGAAAATCCTCGCCTTCCAGGACCATGCCATCATTCATGTGATCGCGTTCTCACCAGACGGTCAGCGGATTGTTACAGGAACCGAGGATCAAAGCGCCAGGGTGTGGGATGCCGGCTCCGGTCGGGAGCTCGTCGCGCTTGCCGGCCACAGTGGTGAGGTCATGAGCCTGGCGTTCTCAACAGACGGTCACCGGGTTGTCACCGCCAGCACCGATCAGTCGGCCAAGCTGTGGGACATGGGCTTGGACTTTGGTGCTGACAACGCTCCCCGGGAATTGCTCACCCTCAAGGGCCACACTGATACCATCGATTGTCTCGCCTTTTCTCCCAACGGCCAACGGATTGCCACCGGCAGCCGCGACCGAACCGTGAAGATTTGGGAAGCCGCCACGCCTCAACAGGTCACCGCCTGGCACAACGAAGAAAACGCTCAAGCGCGGGACTTGCCGTCCGTCGAGAACCGGGGTGACGAGAAGGCGCGCTGAGTGAAAGAACGACCGATGGTTTTATTTATGACTCCGCCACCGCTGTTGATCGCCACAGTGCTGTTCCCCGCTCGACATGGGTAGCCGATTCACGGGATTATCCTCCGTGTCAGACGGAAACGAGCACCTGAAAAATCCGCGCAGCGCCAGTTAGGTTTGAAACGCAAACGGAACGCACTCCCAGTATCCCGTCGTGAATGAGTTCACCTCACATTGGCTCCATAGGTTCCTCCAATCGGTCAAACAGGTTTGCGCGATTGAAATAGTTGTAACCTTTTTGGGTTGGCCTACGAATACAAGGATGCGCGGCGTCATGAATCCCGCGCGAAGACCGAAAAGCCAAGCTGACGCGCCTTTTAAATCATGAAAAATTTAGCACGCATACTGACATTAGTCCTGGCATTGGCCGCTACCGCCGTAGGTAGCCCACTCCAGAAGGAACAAGTCGCCGCTGACGCCAAATGGCTCGTACATCTGGACGTCGACAAACTGCGGTCCACCGCCATCGGCGACTACGTTATCAATCAGGTTTTGGATTCGAAGCTGGGCCCCTTAACACGCCAGTTCGACTTCGAGCTGGACTGGAAGAAAGTCCGGTCTCTCACCGCCTACGGGACGGGCTTCCAATCCGAATCCAGCTTTAACGGGGTTCTCTTAGTCAACACTGAGCTTGACCTGCAGAAAGCACTGGATGCCGCCATCGAGAAAACATCGCAAGACACCAACAACAAGTCGGCTTCGATACAGAAGACCTTGGAGGGCGACGTCACGACGTATTCTCTTAAGGACCATATGTTCGTATCGTTTCAGCCCGGGAGGCCGGTGATCGTTGCCAAATCTCTTGATTCGATTCAGAAGGCGGGTGAAGTGCTCTCAAGAACGTCCCCAAACCTGGCTTCGACCAAAGCGTTCTCCGAATTCCCAAAAGCGCAAGAGCCCTTCTTTTTTATGGGAGCAGTGGAAGCTTTTAACCCGAATACGGCGGTTGCCGAGGGATCGCATGACGGCGATGCCCTTAACCCCAAAGCTAAAATCCTGAAAATGGCCGATGGCGGGCGCGTGGTGCTCGGCGAGGATTCCCACCAGCTCTTTCTAGACCTTTCGTTGAAAGCAAAATCAGCGGAGGTGGTTACACAAATGCAGCAAGTCATTCAGGGTATGATTGCGTTGGCCTCGCTTAGCCAGCCTGACAATCAGGACTTGCAGCGACTGGCGCAGTCGGCGAAGGTTTCCGCGGCGGGCAACATCGTCACGCTCAACCTGGGTTATCCCGCCGATCAGGCTGTTCTGTTGTTAAGCAGCAACATCAACAAGCACGTGGAACACCAGAAACGCGCGGAGAACAGCGAAGAGCAGGGAACGAAGCGGAGGTCGAAAAGCAAAAGGATGCCGAAGGAGCCAGCCCAAACCGACGAACAGTGAATGTTGGCCTGACACCCAACGATTTAATCGGGCAAGGAACGATGGACGGAGAATTGTCTCCGTCCGCATCGCTATCGGTCGGCCCTCTCGCGGCAGTGGTTTTCACACGGAAGGATCCTCTGAGCCCCGGGGAACAAACAAAAGTGGCTCCCGAAAGGCTTGCCGAACGTTCGAAAGAGGGCTGCCTCGATTCCTTCGAGCAACTCGTCGCGCGTTACGAAGACCACATCTTCAACTTTCTGCGCCAGTTCACGGGCAACCATCACGATGCGGAGGATTTGACGCAGGAGACTTTTGTAAAGGCGTATCGGAGCCTTCCCCGGTACAATTCGTCGCTCTCATTCGCTACGTGGCTTTTTACGATCGCGCGGCGGACAGGAGCCAGCCACTTTCGTTCGGCACACCGTTTTGAAGAGCTGCCGGCCGGCGAGCAGAGCATACCGGATAGTCCAGCCACAGCCCTGGAATGCAAGGACGAGCGGAATTCGGTTTGGAGGCTGGTGCGGACGCTCAAGCCTAAGCAGGCGGAAGCACTTTGGTTGCGGTACGCGGAAGGGTTTTCCATTGCCGAAACCGCCAGTATCATGCGGACCAATCAAGTCCACATAAAAGTCCTGCTGCACCGCGCGCGCTGTAATTTGTCAAAAATCCTGACTCGACAGGGCCCGGGCTCGGAGAATCGAGGCGATTTGGGAGCAAAAAAGACCAGAAACCGAACGAAACGTGAAGGACTCGACGCTCTATTATGACTACCTGCTGGCTTTGCCAAAAAATCGTCTCGATCCGCATTGACGCGGGCAGGGCGTTGCCGCGCTGGGCACTCAGCCACATTCAGAACTGTCCTGCGTGTGCGGCAGCCAACGAGTCGGCCACGGCCCTGGCGCGGCAATTGTCCTCGACCGCTAACGATCACAGACGGTCCGCCTCCCCTTTTCTCCATGGGAAAATCATGCTAGCGGTCCGTTCGTTAGAGAACGCCGAACCTCATCCCGGACGCAGCCGACTGGGTTGGGCGATGGCGGTGGGCATGATCTGTTTGCTCGCAGCAAGCATGGTTTGGTTGCGTTACCCTCCCATGCCCGACCAGAACGTCTCGAAGTCCCCTCCCGCTGAACTGGCTTTGAATGTGACGCTGCCGAGCGCGGCCCAGGTGGATCAATGGACGAAAACCCTGGACGTACCTCTCGAACAAGAAACGAAGCTGGTCCTCCGCGACGCAACGGTGGCGATCAATACCCTCGCCCGGGGTTTTCTGCCGGAAGACCTCCTTGCGTCATCGACGGAAACTACGCCGCACTGAACGGTGCAACCGGTCATTGAACTCGTAGGGTTGAGCGTGCGTTATGGCAGACGTGAGATCCTGAAGGACCTTAGAGTCACTTTTTCCGGTCGGACGATTGGCCTTCTGGGTCCAAACGGTGCCGGCAAATCCACGCTCATCCATGCATTGCTCGGCTTCTGTCCGCTGAGCGCGGGTACTGCCAAAGTCCTTGGGCACGATATTGGGCGGGAGATGAACCAGGTGCGCTCGCTCATCGGCTACATGCCGGAGAACGACTCATTTATCGCCAACATGAACGGCGTGTCGTTCGTGCGAATGATGGGTGAACTTTCCGGCTTACCGGCCGAGGTCGCGCTCGAACGCGCTCATGAAGTGTTGTTTTATGTCGGGTTGGGTGAAGCGCGTTATCGTCAGTTGGGCACGTACTCGCTCGGCATGAAGCAATTGGCCAAACTCGCGCAAGCACTCGTGCACGGCCCGCGCGTGTTGATCCTGGACGAGCCGACCAACGGCTTGGATCCCGCCGCGCGGCAGCGGATGGTGCGCTTGATCCGGGAGATGAAAGACGCGGGAGAAATGCATTTGCTATTGTGCTCCCATTTGCTGCGCGACGTCGAAGAAACGTGCGAAGAGGTGTTGATTCTCAAGGAAGGCCGGATCGTTCACTTTTCCAACCTGGAAGAAGAACGCCGCGCGAACAAACGCTTCGTCGAAATCGAAACCGCCGGCAACGACGCCGGATTGGCGGAGGAACTTTCGGGTCTGGGCTGCAACTGCACGACGACCGGTGCTGGTCGTTTCCGTATGGTCCTGCCGGAAGGATTCGACCTGCGGGAGATTTATCGGGTGGCCGCCGCGCGCGACTTGCAATTGCGAAGGCTGAGTCATCGACGGGATACGCTGGAAGATATTTTTCTCAAAGCAATGGAGGTCGAACGTGGCGGTCTATAAGCGCACCTATAGAATTTACTCAGGCCCGCGAACAGTTCCCTGGTCGCGCTTTTTCGTCCTGACACGCTACAGTTACTCGCGGCTGTTTCAGTCGAGGTTCCTGGTCTTGTTCCTGGCCGCATGCCTGTTCTACCCGGTCGCTTGCCTGGCGTTCATCTATTTCTCACACAACGAACAGCTCCTGGCGCTGTTGAGCTTGGGCAACGCCAGATTGCCGGCGATCGACGGCAAGTTCTTTTACACCTTTTGCCGAATTCAAGGCATCTTCGCCTACCTCGTGACCGCGGTGGTGGGCCCAAGCCTCGTCTCGCCTGATCTCGCCAATGGTGCTTTACCGCTTTACTTTAGCCGGCCCTTTTCTCGGACCGAGTACGTGCTGGGCAAACTCACAACGCTGGCACTATTACTGTCGCTCATCACTTGGATTCCCGGCCTGGTTCTCTACGGAGCTCAAGCCGGATTGGCGGGGTGGGATTGGACTAAAACAAATCTGTGGCTGGGCGGCGCGATATTCGCCGCAATGATCCTTTGGATAACGGTTCTTTCGCTTTTGGCACTGGCGTTGTCGGCTTGGGTGAAATGGAAAATCGCCGCCGGCGCGCTTATGCTCGCAGTCCTGTTCGCCGGCACCGGTTTCGGCGCCGTTATCAACAACGTTCTGCGCACACACTACGGGGCGTTGATCAGTCTTAACCAGGTCGTCTACACGATTTGGGGCGAACTGTTCCGCTACGATTGGGGAGCCCAACTGACCTTGACGGAAGCTTGGGCCGTCCTTGTCCTGATGTCGGGGCTCTGTTTGTGGCTGCTGGCCAGACGCGTTCGGCCGTTCGAGGTTGTTAAATGAGCGACGACCAGATCCGCTTCGAGAACGTATCACGCTTTTACGGCGAGGTGCTCGGCGTCAACCGCGTCACCCTCGCGATTCCGCCCGGCATTACCAGTCTGGTCGGTCCCAACGGTGCCGGCAAAACCACCCTGATGAACCTGATGACGGGACTGCTCCAGCCCAGTTGCGGCTCAATCCAGGTGCTTGGGGTAAGCCCATCGGACCCCGAGCGACTTTTTCGCATGGTCGGCTACGCGACTCAATTCGATTCCTTTCCCAAAGGGCTCACCGGATATCAGTTCATTTTTTGTTTTCTCCAACTGTTCGGCTATTCATCGACGGAATGCGCAAAACTCGCCACCCATGCGATCGATCGAGTCCATCTCAGTGATGCCGCTGGGCGAAACGTCGCTGGCTACAGCAAAGGCATGCGGCAACGAATCCGCCTGGCGCAGGCCCTCGCGCACGATCCGCGCGTGCTGGTCCTGGACGAACCGTTAAATGGGCTGGATCCCCTGGTGCGTGGTGAAACGATTTCGTTGTTCCGCCAATTCGCAACCGAAGGCAGGCATGTCATCGTTTCGAGCCATGTCCTGCACGAGGTCGATATGATCTCCGATCAGGTCATCCTGTTGAGTGGCGGGTACGTTGTCGCCGAGGGCCAAATTCACGGCGTTCGCAGCGAGATTCGAGAACGTCCGATGCAGATTTTGATTCGCTGCGACCGCCCGAGCGCGATGGCTTCCAAAGTTTTTGAGCAGGATCACGTTGTCGAAGCCCAACTGCTGGCCGACGGCAGCGGTCTGCTTGTCAAAACAAGCGATGCTGAACGGTTCTATCGCATGCTCAATCAAATTGCGCTGGGCGACATCCGGATTGAAGGAGTGGCCCCGGCCGACGACAACGTCAACTCGGTTTATGAATACCTAATCGGCAGCCAGGAGGGGGCTAGATGATCAAGCACTGGGTATCACAAACCCTCGCGGTGATGCGCTTGGAACTGAGGAAGACGTTCTTCGCGCGGCGTGGGCTGTGGGTGTATTTGCTGGCCTTTGCGCCGGTGCTGCTCTTTGTGGCTCACTCAATCCTGGCGCCGCGCGACCAAGACCGGCTGGCTCGCTTGGCCAAACAGCACCCGGCATCGGGCCCAGCCTTGCGTTCTATAAGAGTGGGGGACTCTCGCGAGGAGGTCGAAAAAGCTGGCGAACCGTACTTCCAACGCAGCGGACGCCTCCGAACCGAAGGAGTGCGCGGAGACACGCTCGCGAAGTACACCGATGGCCGGAGCGATTTTTACGTCCTCTTCGAGAATGGCAGTGTGAAACACATCCGCCGGATTGACCCGGAATCGCTGTCCCAGGGATCGCTCATTTTCGCCACGAGCTTTCAAACCTATTTTCTGCGGTTGGCCGTCTTCTTCGGGTGTGTGGGGATTTTCATCAATTTGTTTCGAGGAGAAATGCTCGACAAGAGCCTGCATTTCTACCTGCTGACGCCGATTCGACGCGAAATCCTAATGGTAGGGAAATATCTTGCCGGACTTCTCGCCACCGTGGTCATCTTTACAACCAGCGCAGCTTTGCAACTCGTGCTCATGATGTGGAGCTTCGATCACACCAGCATTGCTGAATACTTGGCCGGGCCTGGCTGGGGCCAGATCCTCTCGTATCTGGCGGTCACGGCTTTGGCCTGCGTTGGCTACGGAAGCGTTTTCCTCGCGGCCGGGATGTTCTTTCGTAACCCCATCATTCCAACCGTTTTCGTGCTCTTGTGGGAAAGCGTGAACGTGTTCCTGCCCGCAATCCTCAAGAAGGTCAGTTTGATTTTCTATCTGCAATCCTTGTGTCCGGTCGTAGCGCCGACCGATGTAAAATTGCCGGCGGCCTGGAAGCTGTTGATTTCTACCGTAGAACCAGCCACGCCATTAGCGGCCGTCAGCGGTATCGTGGTTTTAACGCTCCTGGTGCTCGTCGCCTCCGGCATCCGGGCGCGAAGCTTGGAAATCAACTACGGTGCTGATTGACCTCGGCTACAATTGTTTGCCAATAGCAGGAACTTGAAACTCAGAAACTGAACGAGAATAGCTTCAGCGTGCCGTTTACCGCACGTTTCCTGCCCGTAAGGTTTTCAGTGGATAAAACGTGTCGCGCCATCGAATGCCGCCCTGACGGAGCGTCAGCGCAGTCGAGTTGAGCAAGGCATACTGGAATACGGGAAACATGAACGGCATGAAAACCGCGCACGGCCATGACCAGCCCAGCCGCCGGGCCAGGATTGCAGCCGGCAGAATCAGCGAAAGCGGCGACAATCCGGCAATAACTCCCGATACCGTCCGCGCCCACAACCCTATGAGGAGAACGGCGAATACCAGAATTACGGCCGCACTGCCCGCCAGCGCCAACCCAAGCCTAAAGTCTAAAATCGCGAAATAGTTTTTCTCCATGATCTTGACCATGCTCCAGACCGTCGTGCCCCAGTGACACTCCACGTCGTCCACGCCCAGAAAAGCGCGCGTCCGTTTGACCGCGCGGCGCAGGAGCAAGCCAAGCTTGACGTCATCCACCACGGTGAGGCGCAGTGCCTCGTAGCCGCCGCATTGCCGATATGCAGCGGTGCGCACAAGGTTGAAGGCGCCGATGCCCAGATACGACTTGGGCCGGTCCCGATTCACCCCAGAAAACCAATTTAGCAAACTCGTGAGAAACAAGAGATGCCACGCCCGGGCTCCAAGGCTTTCGATGACAGTCCCCGGCGTCATTGTCACGTGATCGACGCCCTCGTGTTCGGCCAATCTCACCGCCCGGACGATCACGTCGGGCCTCAACCAGCAATCGGCATCCGTGAAAAGAATCCAATCGCCCGTGGCCATACTGGCGCCGAGGTGACAGGCGTGACACTTGCCGAGCCAGCCGTCCGGCAATACATCCACCCGCTTGACGTGTAGCCGCGCATCTTGCTCTGCCAACCGCTGCAGGATTTCGTTCGTTCGGTCAGTCGACCGGTCATCGACAACTATGAACTCAGCCTCCACTTCGCGCTGTGCCTGTAAGTGGCGGATTGTCTGTTCAATCCGGGCTTCCTCGTCCCGCGCAGCGACAACCACTGAGCATCGGATCCGCCCTCCTGTCGACGATGCGAACCCCGCCCCTGTTGTGAGCGCCTCCAGTGGGGGCAACCGCCGCACCCAGCGAAGGTGCCACAACGCGGCGAAACTCATCGCCAGGAACATCGCAGCCGTCCCGCCGAATATTAGAGTCGCCCACATGGTTTGAATGAAACGGACTATGACAGCTTTCCGGGAACGTGCAACGCATGGCGGATCCGGCTCGTCAAACACGGGTGGGCGGGGTCGGTTCTCAGTATCGTTAAATCCTATTGAAAGCCTCCGCATCCCCGGTGCGGTGGTGTTACCGGCCCCTCAATCCGTGTCGCCCCAGGGGTCGGTCCCGCATTTTCGTACAATCTGCAAATGGGAAATGCGGGACCGACCCCTGCTACGGTTCGTTGGTCAGCCAAGCGGGAACGATCACGGGGTCGGGCACCCAACCCCCCTCACTGTAGACGTAGTGGCCCCAGGCGATGACCGTGCCGTCGGCCCGGAGGGCCAAACTATCGAACGCTCCGGCGTCGATCGCCACTACGTTCGAAAGTCCCGCTGGTACATTCACGGCACTCGCCTGGGTCGCACCCCAAGCGACGACCGTACCGTCGGCTCTCAAAGCCAGGCTATGGCTGTCTCCCGCGGCGATGGCCACGATATTGGCGAGCTTGGGCGGAACATCTGTCTGGCCAGAACTGTTATCGCCCCATGCAACCACGGTGCCATCGCCCTTGAGCGCCAGGCTGTGGGTGCCTCCGACGGCAATCGCCACCACATCGGAAAGATCGGCGGGTACCAGGGCCTGCCCAAGGACGGGCCAGACGCCGGAGTTGGTGAGGCCTGCGCCCCAGGCGGCCACTGTACCATCGTCCCTCAACGCCAGATTGTGCCAAAAGCCGGCCGCGATGGCCACGACGTTCGCCAAACCGGGAGGCACATTTGTCCCACCGGCATCGTTGTCGCCCCAGGCCACGACTGTTCCGTTGGCTTGAAGGGCCAGGCTGTGATCCCGGCCGGAGGCCACGGCCACCACGTTGGTTAAGCCGGAAGGCACAGCCGGGTTGTAGCCCCAGGCGACCACCTGGTCTGCGGCGAAGGTAACTAGCGGAGTACCGGCGATAGCCAGCCCCAGCAGCAGCGCAATTCTCGTGAACCGTGGGACGATGTTCGTTTTCATGCGATCCTCATTGGTTGAAGACTTCGGTCATAGTTCTCATTCACTTGGCCTTGTACCAGATCCAGTCTGCGGTTGGTTCGAGGGGGAAAGCGCTCTTGACCATCGCGGTGAAATCGTGCGTGCGCGCGTGGCCATCCACGAACAAGGTCG
>Ga0210409_10006797_pt1 | contig 11868 bp, 5 predicted proteins | sample IncBWH17MmetaG_FD_161649 | JGI IMG/M metagenome (GOLD analysis project Ga0210409, IMG submission 161649) | Forest soil microbial communities from Barre Woods Harvard Forest LTER site, Petersham, Massachusetts, United States - Inc-BW-H-17-M | ecosystem: Environmental > Terrestrial > Soil >...
CGAATGTAACATCGCTCCCGACAGCGAGCAAAGGCATCCGCTATGAGCAACGTTCGATCCATCGTCGATTGGCTGGAAGACGGCGCGCGGTCCGCTGTCCGTTCGGAAGACGTGCTGGCGGAATTGTGCGCGCGGCTGGTGGAGTGCGGCATACCGTTGGGGCGGGCCGCCGTGTTCGTCACGACGCCGCACCCGGACATCATGGGCCGCAGCTTTCGCTGGGAGCCCGGGGCGGAAGTGAAGGTATCGGCTGCTCCGTGGGAATTGATGCAGACCGCCGAGTTCCGCGACAGCCCAGTCGCTGCCGTCTACCGCACCGGAGAGCTGCTGCGGCGTCATCTGGATGATCCCAACTGTCCCGATGATTTCGCGATGCTGCGCAATCTGCGCGCCGAAGGCACCACCGACTACGTCGCCTTCCCGCTGGTCTTCACGAATGGCCACATCCACGTCGCCACCTGGACGACGAAGCGGAAGGGCGGCTTCACCCCGCAGGAGTTTTCCGCCCTCGAATCGATCACCGCGCCGCTCGCTCGGGTCGCGGAAGTTCGCGCGCTGCAGCGCACGGCCCAGAACCTGCTCGACACCTATATCGGCCACCAGGCCGGCGAGCGGATCATGGCCGGCAAAATCCGCCGCGGCTACATCGAGGCGATCCGCGCCGCGATCTGGCTCTCGGACATGCGTGGATTTACCACGCTGTCCGAACGGTTGCCGCCGCAGGAATTGATCGACCTGCTCAATCGCTATTTCGACGCACAGGTGCCCGCGATCCTCGAGAGCGGCGGCGAGGTGCTCAAGTTCATGGGCGATGGGCTGCTGGCGATCTTTCCGATCGCCAATGACGACGATGTCGCCGCGGTCTGCCGGCGCGCGCTCGCCTGCGCGCTGGCTGTGCGCGATCGTGTCGCCGAATTGCCGCGCAAGGCGGAGGACGCGGAGGGCACACGCTTCGGTCTCGCGCTCCACGCCGGCGAAGTGATGTACGGCAATATCGGCGGCGGCAATCGGCTCGATTTCACCTGCATCGGCCCGGCGGTGAACCTTGCCGCGCGGCTGGAGAAGGTCGCCGCCAAGCTCGGCGAAACGATCGTGGCTTCGGCCGCCTTTGCCCGCCACTTTCCGGGCGAACTTGTGAGCCGCGGCGAATTCCCCGTCGCCGGTTTCGCTGCACCGCAAACCGTCTACGGTTTCCCGCAGTAATCGGCGCCCAAGCGCCCGCCGTTTTCGGGGCGACTGAGCCGCAACCGCGGCCTGCCGGTCGCGTGGAAAGGATCCGCTGGCCGTTGCGGTCGCATTGCCGCGCCGCGCGCGATCCCTATATCTCCTTGGATTCCCGCGCCCTCTGGCAATATCGCAGTCGCGAGGGCAGACTGGCCCGCAGGAGGGCCGACTCAATGGGCCGACTCATGGCGCTGCGCGACGTCAAGCTTGACGACAAATTCGACCTCGGCCACAGCCGCGTTTTCGTCACCGGGTTCCAGGCGCTGGTGCGGCTCTGCCTGATGCAGAAGGAGCTTGATCGCCGCAACGGCCTCAACACGGCGGGCTACATCACCGGTTACCGCGGTTCGCCGCTCGGTGGGCTCGACGGGCAGTTCCTCCGCGCCGCGCCCCATCTGCAGAAGAACGACATCCTCTTCCAGGGCGGGATCAACGAGGATCTCGCCGCCACCGCGATCTGGGGCTCCCAGCAGGCTGAATTGCGTGGGGAAGGCAGGCACGACGGCGTCTTCGCCATGTGGTACGGCAAGGGGCCGGGCGTCGACCGCACCGGCGACGTCTTCCGCCACGCCAACCTTGCCGGCACCGCCAAGCACGGCGGCGTGCTGGCGCTGATGGGCGACGACCATACCGCCGAATCCTCGACCACCGCGCACCAATCCGAATACCACTTCATCGACGTGATGATCCCGGTGCTCAATCCCGCCGGGGTGCAGGAAGTGCTCGACTACGGGCTCTACGGCTGGGCGATGTCGCGCTTCACCGGCGCCTGGGTGGCGCTGAAGACGATGCACGAGACCATCGAGTCGACGGCGGCGATCGACGGCAGCCTCGACCGCGTCAACATCGTCGTCCCGACCGACTTTCAGATGCCGGAAGGCGGCCTCAACATCCGCCTCGCCGACCCGATTTTGGCGCAGGAAGCGCGCCTGCACGATTTCAAGCGCGACGCCATGCTCGCCTTCGTGCGCGCCAACAAGCTCAACCGCACGATCACCTCGGGCGGGCGCAATCCGAAGATCGGCATCATCACCACCGGCAAGAGCTATCTCGATGTGCGCCAGGCGTTCGACGAACTCGGCATCGACGAGGTCGCCTGCAACGATCTCGGCATCCGCCTCTACAAGGTCGGCTGCCCCTGGCCGCTCAGCCGGCGCGAGCTCGCCGAATTTGCCGCCGGGCTCGATCTCGTCATCGTCGTCGAGGAGAAGCGCTCGCTCATCGAGGTGCAGGTCCGCGAGGAGCTTTACGGCACCGCGAACCAGCCCGTGTGCATCGGCAAGAAGGACGAGCAGGGCAACTGGCTGTTCCCGGTAAAGGGTGCGCTCGATCCCAACGAAGTCGCGATCTGCATCGGCGAGAGACTGCTGAAATATCGCCGCAACGACAACATTGCGCAGCGCGTGGCGCGGCTCAAGGAATATCAGCGCATCGCCGCCGAGACGCGCGACGTCGCCCAGCGCATTCCGTATTTCTGCTCGGGCTGCCCGCACAATTCCTCGACCGTGGTGCCGGAAGGGATGCGCGCCTATGCCGGCATCGGCTGCCACTACATGGCGCAGTGGATGGACCGCTCGACGCTCGGCTATACGCAGATGGGCGGCGAGGGCGCGAACTGGGTCGGCGAGGCGCCGTTCTCCAAGCGCAATCACGTCTTCCAGAATCTGGGCGACGGCACCTACAACCATTCCGGCTACATGGCGATCCGCGCGGCGATCGCCGCCAACACCAACATCACCTACAAGATCCTGTTCAACGACGCCGTGGCCATGACCGGCGGCCAGGCCAATGACGGCGGTCTGACCGTGCCGCAGGTGGCGCGTCAGGTCGCCGCCGAGGGCGCCAAGCGCGTCGTCGTGGTGACCGACGAACCGGACAAATATCCGGCCGGGACGGCGTGGCCGCCGGGGCTGACCATCCATCATCGCGACGATCTGATGGCGGTGCAGAAGAAGCTGGCGGAAATTCCCGGCGTCACCGCGCTGATCTACGACCAGACCTGCGCGGCGGAAAAGCGCCGCCGCCGCAAGCGTCGTACGTTTCCCGATCCCGACAAGCGCGTCATCATCAATGAACTGGTCTGCGAAGGCTGTGGCGATTGCGGCGTCCAGTCGAATTGCGTGTCGGTGCAGCCGCTCGAGACCGAATGGGGGCGCAAGCGCACCATCGACCAGTCGAGCTGCAACAAGGACTTTTCCTGCGTCAAGGGATTCTGCCCGTCGTTCGTCACGGTGCATGGCGCCAAGCTGAAGAAGGGTATGGGTGTTGCCGCCGACCATGATGTCGCGCCGCTGCCGGAGCCGAAGCTGCCGGCCATCGCCCAGACCTACAACATCGTCGTCACCGGCGTCGGCGGCACCGGCATCGTCACCGTCGGCGGCATTCTCGGCATGGCGGCGCATCTCGAGGGCAAGGGCGTCGGCGTGCTCGACATGGCCGGTCTCGCGCAGAAGGGCGGGGCGGTGTTCAGCTACATACGCTTCGCCGAGAATCCCGACGCCATCCACGCGATCCGCGTCGCCGCCGGTCGCGCCGATCTCGTGCTCGGCGGCGACATCGTGGTCGCCGGCACCCGCAAGGTGCTCGGCGCGGTCAAGCACGGCGCGACCGAGATGGTCGTCAACACGGCCGAGTTCCTGCCCGGCGAATTCACCCGCAACGCCGACTTCTCGCTGCCGAGCGAACGTCTCAAGCGCACCATCCTCGCCGATGCCGGCCGCGACAAGACGCATTTCATTGATGCCACGCGCATCGCGACTGCGCTGTTCGGGCAGGCGATCGGCGCCAACATGTTTCTCGTCGGCTACGCCTTTCAGCTCGGCGCGCTGCCGCTCTCGGCGGCCGCCATCGAGCGGGCGATCGAGCTCAACGGCGAGGCGGTTGCCATGAACAAGGCGGCCTTCCACTGGGGCCGCCGCGCCGCCGTCGATCGCGCCGCCGTCGAAGCGCTGGCAAAGCCCGCGACCGCGGTCGCCAGCGATGCCCGCAACCTCTCGGAATCCTTCGACGAGACGGTGGAGCGGCGGGTGAAGTTCCTCACCGCCTATCAGGACGCCGCCTACGCGGCGCGCTATCGGAATTGGGTCGACAAGGCGAAAGCGGCCGAGGCCGCGCGGGCGGGCGGCAAGAGCGGCCTGGCCGACGCCGTCGCCCGCTATTTGTTCAAGCTGATGGCCTACAAGGACGAATACGAAGTCGCGCGGCTTTATACCGACGGATCATTCGCCAAGCAGGTGGCGCGCGAATTCGACGGCGACAAGCTGCGCTTCGAGTTTCACCTGGCGCCGCCGCTCCTGGCCCGTCGCGACGAGACCACCGGGCTTCCACGCAAGATGAGTTTCGGCCCCTGGCTCATGCCGGCTTTCGGCTTGCTGGCGAAGCTCAAATTCCTCCGCGGAACTCGCTTCGATCCGTTCGGCCGCTCGCTCGAGCGCCGCACCGAACGCAAGCTGATCGAGGACTACGAGGCGATGCTGGAGGAAGTGCTCGGCAAGCTCAGCCCAGAGAACCATCACCTTGCCGTCGGCCTCGCCGTGATTCCGGAAAAGATTCGCGGCTTCGGTCATGTCAAGCAACGCCATCTCACGGCGGCGAAGGCGGACGAGGCCGCCCTGTTGGAGCAATTCCGCACCGGCGCGCCGGTGCTGCTCAAGGCCGCGGAATAGCCGGAACGCTCCGGCACGGACTGCCGTCACGATCAGTCCATAATTCCTTTACATTTGCGGCGGCAGGATGCGGCCCGCTGCGGGAGTTCCGCCGGCGACAAGGGGCCTGTCGCGGCCAAGCTTCAGGCAGGCCGTTTGCGGCCAGTGCGAGGCGGTCAACAAGCTTCCGGCCGGTGACGGTTGCGGCGAGCGCGCACTTCGTCTCAAATCGAGTATGCTCCAACAATGAACGAATCACTGCCAATGCCAGGTATCAGAGGCGAGCCGACCGACGCGCCTGCAGAACTCCCCGAAGCGGAGGAGATGCCGCACGTGACCAACGGTCCGACGGTTGCGCCGGCGCCCAGCGAGGCGATCGCGGCGCCCGAACCGGAGCCGCCGGCAGGCGAAACTGAGTCCGACATTTTGGAACTTCCGTCCGAAACGCCGGCGCCGGCGTCCCCGATCGAGCTTCCGGCTCTCTCGATTGAACCGCCGCGCGTGGCGGAGGCCCGCTCCGAGGCCCGCGTCCCGCACGAGGAGCAGGCAATGCCTGCTCCGCCGGTGTTTGCGCCGCAGACCCCGCCGGACAAACAGGCGGTCGAGGCGGAAACGCCCGGCGAGGCGATGCCCGCCACCTCCGGCATCGGCATCCTTCTCGTCAACCTCGGCACGCCCGACGCCGCCGAGCCGAAAGCGGTGCGCCGGTATCTGAAGGAGTTCCTCGCCGATCGGCGCGTGATCGAAACCGACGGCCTGCTCTGGAAGATGGTGCTCAACGGCATCATCCTGCCGCTGCGCTCGCGCCGCCGCGCCCGCGACTATCAGAAGATCTGGAACAAGGAAAAGGACGAATCGCCGCTCAAGACCATCACGCGCTCGCAGGCGGAAAAGCTCGCCGGCATCCTCGAGCCGCTCGGCAAGGATGTCGTCGTCGACTGGGCGATGCGCTACGCCAGCCCTTCGATTGCGTCGCGGCTGCAAGCGATGGTCGCGCGCGGCTGCGACCGCATTCTGCTGATGCCGCTCTATCCGCAATATGCGGCGGCGACGACGGCGACGGCATGCGACGAGGTGTTCCGCTTCATGATGGGACTGCGCCGGCAGCCGGCGCTGCGCGTGCTCCCGGCCTACTACGACGATCCGTATTACATCGAGGTACTCGCTTCCTCGCTCAAGGCCGAGATCGAGGCTTTGCCGTTCGAGCCGGATGTGATTCTGGCGTCGTACCACGGCTTGCCGCGCGAATACGTCGCCAAGGGCGATCCATATGAGGCCCAGTGCGCGAAGACGACCCAGCTGCTGCGCGAGCAGCTCAAGCTCGACGACAGCAAGCTGATGATGACGTTCCAGTCGCGTTTCGGCCGCGCCAAGTGGCTCGAGCCTTACACCATCAACACGGTGAAGGCGCTCGCCAGGAAGGGCGTGAAGAATCTGGTCGTGGTCACGCCGGGCTTTGCCGCCGATTGCCTGGAGACGCTGGAGGAGATCGCGGTCGAGAACGCGCGCGTCTTCAAGCGCTACGGCGGCGAGAACTTCGCCGCGATTCCGTGCCTCAACGACAGCGAAGCCGGCATGCTGATGATCTGGCAGCTCGCCATGCGCGAGCTCAAAGGCTGGGTCTGATCGCCATTGTCGTTCCGCGGCGCGCGGCGCGGAGCGGAGCCTGAAGCGTCCCCCCGCCGATATCGCTGAACGCCGCCCGAATTGCCCGTCCTGCCGATCGTGGCTATGGATTCCGCGCTGGCGCCTTGGGGCGTGCCCGGAAATGACGCCGATGATGAAGGACGGCTCGCTGGTCTCGTGGACCTGGTTCGGCCTCGCGTTCTTGCTGTTCGCTGTCGAGGCGCTGCGGCCGGGCAGGTTTGCCCTCTGGCTCGGCTTTGCCGCGATCCTCGTCGGCGTTGTCGCCTCGGTCGCGCGCTGGCCCTGGCCGGCCGAGCTTGCGGCGTTCGCGGTGTTCGCGGTCGCCACGATTCCGGCATGGCGCCGCTACGAGCGCAGGGGCTGAACGTCGGGCTGAGCGGCCTGGCCGCATTCGCGCCGACGAGCGCGTGATCGCAAGGCGCGCGTCGGCGCGATCAACCACCCGTTAACCATATCCGTTCTACCTCCGTTAACCATCGGGACGCCGCGTGGCGGCCCGTGCCGGTCATCGCGTGGCTGCCGCACGGGGCCCGAAGCGCCGGCGCAGCTCCTTGACGGTGGTTCGCTTTGGCAGTTCCCGGGGTGACGCGGACGGCGATGGTGCGCGCTTCGGCTGCGAGGAAGTCGCCGCCGCGCCGTCAAGGCGTGCTGGGTGCTGCAGGCCTGCTGCTCGCGGCTGCAATAGCGATTCCATACAGCGCGAGCAGGGCGCAAACGCCGGCCCCGGATGCCGCAACGCCGGCCGCGGATACCGGGAGCGATCTGCTTCAGCCGAAGCTGCAAGGCAGCCCGAGGACTCTGCCGCGCTTTCGCCGGCCGGGCGAGCCAATACCCCCTCGCGCCAATCAACCGCCGCCGACCGGAAAGTTCACCGCCCCGTCGCGCATCGGCGCGACGCCGATCTACGGCAGTCCGCCCGCTCTCGGTGCGGGCGAAATCGGCTATGATTCCACGAACAACAGACGTCGCAAGAAGCCCGCGCAACCTTCAACCACGCCCGGCGGCACGCCCGCCGGCGCACCGCCGCAGCCGCAAACGACCTTCACCCCGGTACCGATCTACGCACGGCCCACGCCGCCGAAAGGGCCCGCGGCAAAAAAACCGCCGCGCCCTGAGATCCACCCGCTCAGAGCCGCAGCACGGCCGGGCGCGGCACTGCCGCCGCCCGCCGAGCCCCTGCCGGTGACCCATCCGCCGCCCGAGCTGCATCCGTCGGCGGCAGCGAGGCGGCCTGGCGCCGCTGTGCCGATTCCGCGGCCGATCCACGTGGAGACGCCCTCGAGTACGCCGCCTCCTGGGGAGCCGCCGCCCAACACCCTGCCGCTCGGAACGGCGCCGGAGCGGCTGTTGCCGATCGCGGCGGGTGATCCGTACGCGGCGCTCGGCATTCGCGGGGTCGTTTCTGTTGCTGCCCGCGCTCGAACTCTCGGCCGCGAACACCAGCAACGCCCAACGGACCACCGGGTCGACCGCCGCCACCTATTTCGTTGCCGCTCCGGAGTTTGTCGCCCATTCCGACTGGGAGCGCCATGCGCTCGATATCAACATCCACGGAACCTATACTGAATATGCTCAGGCCATGACCCCCTCGCTCAATGCCCCGTTTCTGGATTCGCGGGTCGACGGCCGCATCGACGTCCTGCGCAATACCCAGATCATCGGCGAGAACCGCCTCATCATTGCGACCGACAATCCCGGCAGCCCGAACTTGCCGGCCGGGCTCGCCAAGCTGCCGCTCAACTTCGACCTCGGCGGCACGCTCGGCGTGGTGCAGACGTTCAACCGGCTCTCGGTTTCGTTCAAGGGCACTTTCGACCGCAATACCTATGACAACTCGGTCCTGACCGACGGCGAAATTTCGAACAATGGCGACCGCAACTTCAATCAATGGGCAGGCATCCTGCGGGTCAACTACGAGCTCAACCCTGGTCTCAAGCCGTTCGTCGAAGTGCAGGAGGACGAGCGCCACCATGACGAGCAGTTCGACCGCAACGGCCTCGAGCGCAGCTCGGTGGGGACCACGGGGAAGATCGGCGCGGCCGTCGATCTGTTTGGCTCGCTCACCGGCGAGATGGCCGTCGGCTACACCCAGCGCGTCTACAAGGACCCGATGCTGCCGGATATCGCCGGCACGATCGTCAACGGCTCGCTGACCTGGCAGGCAACGGCACTGACGACCGCCAGGTTCAACGCCACGTCGCAGGTGTATGAGACGATTCTCGCCGGCACCTCCGGCACGCTCACGCGCGACGTCAGCCTGCAGGTCGATCACGCCTTCCTGCTCTGGCTCATCGGCACCTTCAAGGCCGGCTACGGCACCGACGATTACGTCGGCTCAACGCTCTCGGACCGGCGCTATTTCCTGTCCGGCGGCCTCACCTACAAGATGAACCGCGACCTGCAGCTCAAGGGCGAGGTGCGCGAGGACTGGCAGACCGCGACGCAGCCCGGCCTCACCTACATGGCGACATCGTTTCTGTTCGGTCTGCGATTGCAGCGCTGAACGTCGTCCGGTTCACAGATCACCTCGAGGCGCCGAGCGAACGGCTGCGCCGTCCCGCCCAGAACGTAGGGCGGATAGCGAAGCGTAACCCGCCGATTCTGATTATCAAGATGGCGGGTTACGCCTTCGGATAACCCGCTCGACGGGTTGACGCTAAGCTGAGATGGATTTGTCCGCTGCTGAAGGTCATCGAGGTGAGGTCGATGAACTGCTTGTGGTTCGTGTGATTGACGCCGCCAAATCCTCAATCTTGCCGCCGCAGGCTATGCCGCATCGCCGGCACCACGTGGTCCAGGAAGCGTCATCTGAATATAGAACTGCTGAAGAACCAGCAGACGAGAGCTGCCAACCGCGGAAGCCAGTGCCGGGCGCCGCTTAGCCCCAACCAAATGTGCGACAACTCTGGACACTACCCGACTCTGGACACTACCCCCCCCGATGAACCGGTCGTCTCCAACTGTCCACGTGACCACTTCTGCTGCAACATGAAAAACTCGAGGCGGGCGAAGGGCGCAGCGACATCACCGCGTACTGCGCGCGAGAATCGTTAGCCGTGCCCATTGGCAAGAAACGGCTGCTGATCGGCAGTGGCAGTTAGTTGCTTAGCGGTAATTGCAGCGCCGTCGTGATTGACGAAGCTAGAGGCCGAATAGTTAATCAACAGGTCGAGAGTCGAAGCATGTGCAGCTCCCAGTCGTGCCGCAGTGTCATTTGAACTTGGTGCAACCGGATTGAACTGGTTCATGGTGGTGGCGGAGAAGTTGGAAAAGACGTATGAACGCGTGGTGGCGTCATATGCCGCTACTTCAAGCTGGTCGGCTCCTGCCGAGGGGCCGCCGACGTATCGAACATTGCCCCAGTTGCTCGTCGCCAGAAACCACTGTCCGTCCGCCTTGCTTGCGCCACCGACCGTAAGTGGCCACTTCCGCCGCCGAGGTCTTCCACCCAGTAGGCTGTGAGGCTATCACCGCTCGGGTTCGATACGCTCAAGTCGCCGGCAATGGCCACCGCCTGGTTGGGAGAGACGAAGAAACTCTGCGCCGTTATCGTCGGGAAGATGTGGCTTTTCGTCGTGGCACTGAACGTAAAACTGTAAACGAACGAACCGGTGGTCGCGTCAAATGCTGCGACCTCCAACTGATCGACTCCCGCCGAGGAGCCGCCGACATATTGAACATTGCTCCACTTGCTCGTCGCCTGAAACCACTGTCCGTCCGCTTCACCTACGCCACCAACTGTAAGATGGCCGCTTCCGCCGCCGAGGTCCTCCACCCAGTAGGTTGTGAGGCTATCACCGCTCGGGTTCGCCACGCTCAGATGGCTCGCAATCGAAATCGCCTGGTTGGGATAGACGGTCAGACTCGCCGCCGTTATCGTCGGGTTGGTGTGGCTTATGGTCGTGGCACTGAACTTAGCGCTGTAAATGAATGAACCGGTGGTCGCGTCATATGCCGCGACTTCAAGCCGATCGGCTCCTGCCGAAGACCCGCCGACATATTGAACATTGCTCCAGTTGCTGTTGGCTAGAAACCATTGCTGGTCCACCTCCCTCACGCCGTTCACTGTGAGATAACCACTTCCGCCGCCGAGGTCCTCCACCCAGTAGGCGGTGAGGCTGTCACCGCTCGGGTTAGAGACGCTCAAACGGCCCGCAACCGAAACCGCTCGGTTGGGAAAGACGGAGAAACTCTGCGCCGTTATCGTCGGGATGATGCCCTTGGTCGTGGCGGTGAAAGTGGAGCTGTAAACGAACGAGCCGATGGTCGCGTCATATGCCGCGACCTCAAGCTGATCGGCTCCTGTCGAGGAGCCGCCGACATGTTGAACATTGCTCCAATTGCCCGTTGCCTGAAACCACTGCCCGGCCACTTCGCTCACGCCACCAACCGTAAGATGGCCACTTCCGCCGCCGAGGTCCTCCACCCAGTAGGCGGTGAGGCTGTCACCGCTCGGGTTCGACACGCTCAAATGGCTCGCAGCCGAGACTGCCTGGTTGGGAGACACGGAGAAACTCTGCGCCGCTATCGTCGGGTTGGCGTGGCTAATGGTGGCGGCATTGAACTGAGAGCTGTAAACGAAAGAACCGGTGGTCGCATCATATGCGGCGACCTCAAGTTGATCGGCACCTGCCGAAGAGCCGCCGATGTATTGAACATTACTCCAATTGCTGGTCGTCTGAAACCACTGCCCGTCCGCTTCGCTCACACCGCCAACCGTAAGATGGCCACTTCCGCCGCCGAGGTCCTCCACCCAGTAGGCGGTGAGGCTGTCACCGCTCGGGTTCGATACGCTCAAATGGCTCGGAACCGAGACCGCCTGGTTGGCAGAGACGGAGAAACTCTGCGCCGTTATCGTCGGGTTGGCGTGGTTTAAGGTGGTGGCATTGAACTGAGAACTGTAAACGAAAGAACCGGTGGTCGCATCATATGCGGCGACCTCAAGTTGATCGGCTCCTGCCGAGGAGCCACCGACATATTGAACATTGCTCCAGTTGCCCGTGGCCTGAAACCACTGTCGATCCGCCTCCCTAACGCCGCCCACCGTGATATAACCACTTCCGCCGCCGAGGTCTTCCACCCAGTAGGCTGTGAGGTTATCACCGCTCGGGTTCGACACGCTCAAGTCGCTTGCAATCGAATCTGCCTGATTGGGAGAGACGGAGAAGCTCTGCGCCGTAATCGTGGGGTTGGCGTGGCTAATGGTCGTGGCATTGAAACGAGAACCGTAAACGAAAGAACCAGAGGCCGCGTCATATGCCGCAACCTCGAGCTGATCAGTTCCCGCCGAGGAGCCGCCGACGTATTGAACATTGCTCCAGTTGCTCGCCGCCTGAAACCACTGTCCGTCCGC
>Ga0210409_10006798_pt1 | contig 11868 bp, 11 predicted proteins | sample IncBWH17MmetaG_FD_161649 | JGI IMG/M metagenome (GOLD analysis project Ga0210409, IMG submission 161649) | Forest soil microbial communities from Barre Woods Harvard Forest LTER site, Petersham, Massachusetts, United States - Inc-BW-H-17-M | ecosystem: Environmental > Terrestrial > Soil >...
TTACGCTCGCTCTCTCCCTACGATTGGGAAGCGATTGCAGCCACCGTTCGCAAGACCCACCGTGTCATCGTGGCCTACGAAGACACCCTGAGCTGGGGCTACGGCGCCGAAATCGCGGCTCGCATCGCCGACGAACTTTTCGAGGAACTCGACGCCCCGGTCCGTCGCGTAGCTGCCATGGACACCTTCTGCGCCTACCAGCCCAAGCTTGAAGACGTCATCCTCCCCCAGACCAGCCACATCACCGCTGCCGTCAAGCAGCTTCTGGACTATTGAGTCGATTGGGCTTAGTCTATTTCGCGAACGAAACTTTTTCGACCCCATCTTCGTACTTAGAGGTAGGGAAGCCACGTAAAATCGCTCTGTGGGGGTGATCCAATGACTTGCGCAAGCTGCCAAAAAGACATCGCTGCCGGCTCGAAGTTTTGCTATAGCTGCGGAGCCAAGCAGCCGGAGACTCCCGCATCGGCGCCGCCTCCGGACTACTACGCCGCGCGGAAGAGATTTGTGCGCTCCACGAACGACAGAAAAGTCGCCGGTGTCTGCGCTGGTGTAGCCGATTATTTCGACATGGACCCGACCCTTGTTCGAATCCTTTGGGCTCTCGCGACACTCATCCCCGGTCCCAACGTCATCGCCTACATCGTTATTTGGATTGCGGCCGACGAAGGCCCTACGGGAATGGCAAGAAGCTCGGCCGCCGCCGTTTCCTAAATTTTCACTGAAGTAAGTGTGCGTGGATCTTGCAGCGAAACTTCCCGGCGCTACTCGTTCCCTCGGCAGGCGCTTTGAGCGGCAGAATCCTCACGCCTCAAGCGGTCGCAGCCCGGCTCTTGACGCGCACGTCCGACGGGGCCCTGAAATTCCAATGCTTGTGATTCAGATGCACTGATACGACGTCATCGTGCGTAAATGGAATTTCCTTGTATCCCCGGACCTCTATAATACAGCCCTCGCTTATCACTACCTGCTCGAAAACTCTTCCATCCTTGAGTTCCAAAGAAACTACCTGATAACCAATGCCAGTCTCTTTCGTGCTTTTCAGATGTTCGGCACACCCACAGGGAATCGGAACCAACCGTTTCATCACAATCCTCCAGGAGAACTCAAGACTGCTGAGCGGGCAGTTATCCTACGATACGACACTGATGCTGTCTACCATGGCAGGAACGAAGAATAAGCGAAGCTGCGTTAGGTAATGGCTTGAGCCGGCACCGCGGAGAAATTTGCCCTTCAAGGAATTATTTGGCGAATTTCGAATATTTTGGCGGCCGCGAACCACCACCACCTTCGAATAGAGGATGGTCCAATGAGACTAATCCTGCGCCGACGGTAGCGAGCGCCAAGCTCCCGGCCAGCACCGCGAGGGGAAATTCGTAATTGTGCACCGCGTAGATTCCGCCGGTGCTGTGTACTTTCCAGATCGCTACGAACATTTCAATAGCCAGCAGGAGTGCCGCTGCTCGGGTGAAGAGCCCCAGCACAAGCAAAATGCCCCCAAAAACCTCCAGCACTCCCGAAACGTAGACAAAATAGCCAGGCAGTCCGTGCTGCACGAAGAAGCCCTGCATCCCCGCGCCGGCATGCGCCAGCTTGGGATAGCCGTGGGCGAAGAAAATCAGCCCAAGAGACACGCGGAGAACCAGCAAGCCCAGGGGCTGAAGGGCATTAAGAGACTTCATGAAAAATCCTCCGCGACCCGTTGAAAGTGTTTGATTTGAGCGCTTCGGGATTTTAGCAGAAAAGCAAACTCGTTCACCGGCGCCCGCGTCGCCAGCGGCGTTTCAGGTACAATCTTTAGCGAACCACAAGAGCAGCGGAGAATCATGAAGAAGCCTGAAACCATGGGTGTCGATGGCGCCGGAGGCGACGCGCGCGCATGAAGAGGAAACTCCTCATTGCCGTGCCGTTGCTGGCCCTGGTGGCAGTGGCTGCCTGGATGCTCCGGCCGCGGCGCGAAACGCTCGGGGAAGCCTTCGTCAGCGAAAAAGTCGCCCCGCTCCTCAGCAGCATCGCTCAAGTTCGCGAGCAGATCGGCATGCTGCATTACGGCGAGCGCGTGGACGTCGTTGGCAAGCGCAATGACTTCGTAAAAGTGCGCACAAACTTGGGCACGGTTGGTTGGGTCGAAAGCCGCCAGTTGATGGAGCCGGCCCTCTGGCAGCGCAGCATCAAGCTGCTGGAGGAGACGAGAGGAAAGCCGGCGCAGGCGCGCGGGCGGACGAAGGTTTCCACTAATTTGCGTGTGCAGCCCGGGCGAACGGAACCGCGCCTCTATCAATTTGGCAGAAACGTGTCGGTGGAGATTGTGGGCCGCGCGGTGGCTGATTGGGTGCAAGTCACGGACGAAAAGGACGCTTCGAATGAGCCCGCAGACACGAAGAAAGAGGACTGGTTCCTGATTCGCGGAGTTGCCACGCGGCCGCCGGGAGAAGCCGCCGCGCGTGCTGCCGAAGCCACAAACACTACGCAACCCGGCGATCAGACCGCCCCGATTGCCGGCTGGGTGGTGGCGCGTTTCGTGGAGCTGGATCTGCCGGATCCTGTGCGCGAAGGAGCTGCCTCGGCGAATATCCGCCCCCTGGCGTGGTTCGAATTGAATCGCGTGAGCAACCCTTCAGGCGACAAACCGCAGTACCTTGTGGCTGCGGCGCGGGGGCCAGAAGGCCAAGTCTGCGACTTTACCGCGCTGCGTGTTTATACCTGGTACGTCAAGAAGAGCAGGTACGAGACCGCGTTCATCGAAAACAATTTGTGCGGCCAGTTTCCCATTCGGCTCGACAAAGGGCCCAAGGGTGAGCCGCAATTCCGTTTTCGTGTCATGGACGGCAACAAAGAGGAACGCGTCTACCGTTTGACTCAGACGGTGGTTCGCCGGGTTCGCGAACCTGGCGACATTGCCGGAAAACGCAGTTCGGCGAAGCCAGGAAAGCCTGCGGCAAAATAATTCGCTTGAAGCAAACGATGTGTATTGAATTTTGAAGATGCATGGTTGGAGCTTTTGAAATCTCGCACTTTGAGGTCAAGCAACTGAAGCGGAGAGTGAAACGATGACCCTGCATATCAGCGAGGCAGAAGTGCGGGCGGTGCTGACCATGCCGCTGGCGGTGGAAGCCGTCGAAGAAATTTCGCGCAAGCAAGCCACCGGAGAAGTGGTCGTTCATCCGCGCCGGCGATTCGAATTGCCCGGTGGCGGCTTTTTTCATTACATGGCCGCGGCGGATTTCTCACTGGGTTTTGTCGCCATGAAACAGTACACGTACGTGCGCGGCAAGCTGCGCTTTCTTGTTCCGCTCTACGAAATGGCCACGGGCGATTTGTTAGCGCTCATCGAAGCAGATTATATGGGCCAGCTCCGGACCGGCGCGGCCTCCGGCGTGGCCACGAAATTTTTGGCGCGCAAGGATTCTCGCGTCGCGGCAATCATTGGGACTGGCGGCCAGGCGAGGACGCAACTCGAAGCGGTTGCCGCCGTTCGAAAGCTGGAATCCGCGCGTGTCTATGGACGCGATGCTGCAAAGCGAGAGAAATTTTGTAGTGAAATGTCCGAGCGGCTCGGTATTCCCGTGCAGCCGTGCGCTTCGGCGGCAGAAGCAGTGCGGGGCGCGGACATTATCTCTACAGCCACAACAACCTCTCAGCCAGTTGTGAGTGGAGCGGACTTATCGCCTGGCGCGCACATCAATGCCATCGGGGCAAACCACGCCCACAAGCGGGAGCTGGATGACGAGGCCGTTGCCAGCGCGGACATCATCGTGGTGGATTCCGTTGAGCAGTCGCGGCAGGAAGCGGGCGATCTGATCATCGCCTTTCATGGCGATGAGATTTGCTGGACGGGAGTCAAAAAGCTTTCCGAAATTGTCTCGGGCAAAGCCAGCGGCCGGACCAGCGACACGGAAGTCACTCTCTTCAAGTCCAACGGAATCGCATCCTGGGATCTCGCCGCCGCCATGAAAGTTTATGCCATGGCGCGAGAAAGAGGGCTCGGCCGCGATCTGCCACTCTGGAGCGACGGCCCTCGGAACTAACTTGAAAACACTTCTCGCAGGGAAGTTGCTGCTGGGCGGTGGCGCTAGTACAATTTGTCGGGAGCTGTTCGAAACACGTGCTCCACTTCATAGTTAGTAGTAAAATCAGGGGCATAGCAAGCTGGCGTAATGCGAACACTTCCCGACCATCTCCGCAAAGGCATGAAGCTCGTAATTATCGGTTGCAATCCAAGCGAATCCTCCGTCCGTGTTGGGCATTACTACGCCGGCCGCGGAAATGAGTTTTGGCCCATGCTGTATGAGAGCGGTGTCGTGCCGGAACCATTCGATTACCACGACGACAAAAGAGTGATCGAATTTGGCGTTGGGCTCACCGACTTGGTAAAGCGTCCCACCAAAGGCATCGAGGAACTGAAACGCGAAGACTATGCCGAAGGGCGTATTGTACTCTCACAAAAGCTTGAAGAATTTGCTCCGCACGTCGTGGCTTTCAACGGAAAACTCACCTACGAGCAATTTTCGCAGCGCAAATGCAAATTCGGAATTCAGAAAGAAATGCTTTACGGCGCGCGCGTGTACGTCCTTCCTTCGACTAGCGGCTCGAACGCCACGGGCCGCAGCGAGAAGCTGCGCCATTTTAAGAAATTGGCGCAACTCGTTGCGCGCATCGGCAAAGAGCACGAAACCCGAAGCCACTGAACGGAGTTCCCCGTGAGCAACACTCCCCAACTCGCGCCGGGCGGACCGGTTCTCCTGGAAACAAAGCATGAAGGCATCACCGTACTGGTGATGAATCGCCCCGACCGCTTGAATGCCCTGAACAACGAATTATCCTCGGCCCTGAATGACGCGCTGGGGCGCATCGCGGGAGATGCCACTGTACGCGTCGTGGTGATTACCGGCGCGGGCCGGGCTTTCTGCTCGGGCGGAGATTTGGCAGCCATCGGAAAAGGCCGCCAGAGTGGTGAGACGCAATCCTTGGAGCCGCTGCTGCGGTCGGGCATGCAAGCGGTGCTTCGCATGCGGACCATACCGCAGCCGGTGATCGCCGCCGTGAATGGCGCAGCTGCGGGCGCAGGCATGAACATCGCGCTGGCTGCGGATATTCGAATTGCGGCGGAAGAAGCGACGTTCGGCCAGAATTTTGCCAAGGTCGGACTCTTTCCCGATTATGGCGGCACGTATTTTCTGCCCCAGCTTGTTGGGCCGGCCAAAGCCGCCGAGCTTTTTTATACCGGCGACATGATCGACGCAAAAACCGCGCTGAGCCTTGGCATCGTCAATCATGTCGTTCCCGGCGCGCAGCTGGAAGCGGCAGTAAAGTCATTAGCACAGAAGATCGCACTCGGGCCGTTCCTGCCCATCCAGGCTGTAAAAAAGACGCTTTTCGCGGCCGACAAAGATAACCTTTCAGCGGCTCTCGAGCACGAGGTCCAGGAGCAGATTCGTTGTTTTCTTTCGGAAGATTGCAGCGAAGGAATTCGAGCGTTTTTCGAGAAGCGGCCTCCAAAGTTTCTGGGAAAGTAGTTCTACCGGTTTGCACCCGCGACGATCGTGATCACCAGGCACGAAAAGATTCAGCTGCGGTTCGAGAGCGCTCATCAGTTTAAAGGGAAGATTAATGGATGAATTGGAGATCATGCCGGCGGACGTAAAAGCGCGTTTGGACCGCGGAGAGGAATTGATTCTCATTGATGTGCGCGAGCCGTGGGAGCATCAGCTTTGTAGGATCGAGGGCGCGAAACTTGTGCCACTAGGGTCGCTGGCGGCGAGCCTGCAGACGCTTCCGGATGTGGACGAAGTGATTTGTTATTGCCACCACGGGATGCGGAGTTTGGACGCGGCGGCTTGGTTGCGATTTCAGGGGATCGAAAAAGCGAAATCTTTGGCCGGAGGAATCGAGCGGTGGTCGGTCGAGATCGATCCGAAAGTTCCGCGATATTAGCGAAAGTTATCTCGTAGGGGCGCAGTCTGCCGCGGCGGTCGCCCCCACACTTAGGAGTGTAGCTTGCCAAAAGCGAAAATCAGATTTCTGCAGAAGTCGACGTGAACGACCTGCCGCAAAGCAAGAGGTCTCTTGCTGCAGCTGGGCGCGGAGCTGAACTCGCGCGATTTGGATAAAGAGCGATTGACGGAAGCCGAGCTGGCAGAACTGATCGGCGAGCGGGATTACAAAGAGTTTCTGAACACCCGAAATGAACTCTATCGCTCGCGAAAAATGAAAGAGCATCCGCCCTCGCGCGGTGACGCCATCAGATTAATGGCCAAGGAACCGAATCTGATTCGCAGGCCGGTGGTTATCCGCGGCTCGCAGATGGTTCTCGGTTTTGATGACGAGCGTTACCGGAAATTGTTGAAATGACATTTTCTCGATCAGAGGGCAACGGATGAATGTAAAAACGATCGCGGTGATTGGCAGCGGAAAGAACGGATTGAACCCATCATGAGCTCACTCGCAGAGAAAATTAAGATTCAGCAGGGCGACCTTACAGAAATGGATACCGACGCCATCGTCAATGCCGCCAACAACGATTTGATTCTGGGCGCTGGCGTCGCCGGTGCAATTCGCCGCAAAGGCGGAGAAGAGATCCAGCGGCAATGCAATAAAATTGGAAGCATCCCGGTCGGGTATGCGGCCATTACCACGGGCGGAAAACTGAGGGCGCGATTCGTGATTCATGCGGCCAGCATGCAGCTGGGCGGGAAGACGAATGCGGAGTCGCTGCGACATTCGGCGGCGCATTCGTTGCGAATCGCCAATGAGCGGGGATTGAAAACAATTGCATTTCCCGCGGTTGGCACGGGCATCGCGGGATTTCCTTTGAAAGACTGCGCGGAAATCATGCTTCGTGAGGCGGCGAAACATTTGAGAGGCGAAAGTTCTCTCGAAACGGTTTATTTTGTGCTGTTTGACGAAGCGGCGCAGGGAGTTTTTGAACGAGCCTGGAGAAAAATTCAGGCGGAACCCGCTGCTGACGCCGCAGGAGCCGAGGGCGCGTGACGCCGCTCGCGGAACTAATTGCCGACCGCGTTCGTCGATTCGGCCCGATTACTTTCGCGGAGTACATGCGCGAATGCCTCTACCATCCGGTACATGGGTATTACAGCAAAGCGGAGTCCAAACGTTTTGCCGATTACTATACAAGCGTCGATGTGCATCCGATTTTTGCGCGTCTGTTGGCGCGGCGGTTTGCGGAAATGTGGGAAAGCCTCGGGCGGCCGAACGAATTCGCCCTAGTGGAAGCTGGCGCGGGAGTTGGGCGATTCGCTACGCAGGTCCTCGATTTTTGCGAGGCGAAGCTCCCGGATTTTCACGGCGTGCTGCGCTACGTGGCCGTGGAGCGATCCGCTTCGCGTCGGGAGCAGGCGGCCACTGCGGCGAGGCCCCACGCAGCTGCGGGACGGTTCACGGCTTCGGCTGAAGTTCCGGGGCGCATCGCAGCCGGGTGTTTCTTTTCCAATGAACTTGTGGATGCGCTGCCGGTTCATCGAGTGGTGATGGATGGCGGCTCGTTGAAAGAAATTCTCGTCGATTTTCGCGACGGACGGTTTGTGGATTTGGTGGCGCCGGTGTCGACTTGCGCGATCAACGAATATTTTGCAGCGCAGGGTGTTGCGCTTTGCGAAGATCAGCATGCAGAAGCGGGACTCGAAGCATGTGACTGGATCAGCGAAGTTGGCCGGCGGCTGGCACGCGGATACGTGCTGACGATCGACTACGGGCACCCGGCGAGCGACCTCTTTAACGATCAGCACATGCGCGGGACGCTGCTTGCGTATCAGAACCATCGCGCTAGCGAAGAGTTTTATGCCTCGCCGGGCATGCAGGATTTGACGGCGCACGTCAATTTCTCAGCGCTTGAATCCTGGGGAAAGCGATCGGGCTTGGAGACGGCCGGTTTTACTTCACAGACGGCTTTCCTGCTGGCGCTCGGGCAGGGCAATGAATTTGCCGACCTCTACGATGAAGGACAAACCGAGAGCCAGCGGACGAAGGCACGGTTGCAACTCAAGACGCTGATTCACCCGGAAGGTATGGGGGAACGGTTTCAGGTTCTCATCCAGCGAAAAGGAGTAGATAACTGACGTGCAGAAAAAATCTACCTAGCACAAATTGACTTCGCCAGGAGCCGCGGCCGTTAGTGGTTATTTTCTCTATTTTTTTCTCTCTCTAAGAACTTAAAACTAACAACCTAAAACTGCCTCACTGCGCCGGCGCCGCTGCCGTCGCAAATCCCAGGGCCTGCATTACCGCATCATGCAGCGCTATGCGTACCTTCTGAATCTTCATATTCTCGCGTGTCGGATGCACGCGGTTCGTCAGCAGCACCACAAAAAGTTGCCGGTCCGGGTCAATCCAAATCGAAGTCCCGGTAAAGCCGGTGTGGCCAAAAGTGTGCGCCGAAAAATAATGCCCGCTTGACCCGCCTTCGGTCGGCACCGCCCACCCCAGCGTCCGCGTCCCGCCGGAAAGTTGCTGCGGCGTCGTGAATTGCGCAATTGTCGCGCGCCGCAAAATTCGCTGGTGCGCGTACACGCCGCCGTTCAGCAGCATCTGGCAAAACGCCGCCAGGTCCGGTGCCGTGCTGAAAACGCCCGCATGCCCCGACACCCCGCCAATCGTAAACGCATTTTCGTCGTGTACTTCGCCCTGCACCAACCGGTGCCGCAAATTATTGTCAAACTCCGTAGGCGCAATCGCTGGCCAAAGTTTCTTCGGCGGCCGGTACATCGTGTTCTTCATCGCCAGCGGAGAAAAAATACAACTATTCGCCAAATCATCGAGCGTTCTTCCCGTCAATCGCCCAATGATCTCCGCCATCAAAATAATTCCCAGGTCCGAATACACTTCCTTCGTCCCCGGCTCATACTCCAGCGGCTCCGCAAAAATCTTCGTCAGCGTGTCCTGCTTATTCTTCGACGTTCGCCAATATTCCTTAAACGGTGGCAATCCCGAAGTGTGCGTCAACAAATGCCGTACCGTCACTTGGTGCCGCCACTCGGTGTTCGGCCCATTCGTCCATTCCGGCAAGTAGCGCTCGATTTTCGCATCCAAATCGAGCGGCACGGCGAAGTCGCCTTCCACTAATTTCGCGACCAGCGTGGTCGTCGCCACCACTTTCGTCAGGGACGCGATATCGTACATCGTTGCCGGCACTATGGCCGCGGCCTTCGCGTCATAACTTAGTTTTCCAAACGCGCGCAATGCCACTTTCCCACGGTAGCCGACTGCCAGCGCCGCTCCCGGAAACGCTTTGTCGGCAATCGCTTTTTCGATTACATCGAAGGCCGGCTGCAGTTGCGCTTCGCCGCGCGCATCCATTGGCTGCACGGTCATCGGAGTCGCCGGCACCTCCATTCCAAATCCAGCTTTCAAGTTCACGCCGGGAATTGTCACCGGCAATTTCCCCCGAACGGGAATTTGCCCAAACAGCGCCCGCGCCATGGAAATCTGCGCGACATCGCTGATTCCAAACGCCGCCAGCCACGTCTCGGCCTGCGGAAATCGTTCAATCAAATACGGACTGCCGAATCCCACGGTAATTACTGGTTTGCCCGTCTTGTAAATTTGTTCCGCCAGGGCAGCCTGCTCAGTTGGCACATCCACATTTCCTTTGCGATCACTCACGCGCACAAACAGCGCGAGAATCGCGACGTCATAGCTTTCCGGCGGCGGCAATTTCAGAATCGACGCATTCACAAATCGGGTGTCCGCTCGCAACGTCGTCACCGAATCGAATCGCGCGCGCAACTCGCGCTCCAAATCTTCTCCCGGGTATGGCTCCGGATCGGCATAAAATGCCAGCAGCAGCGCGCGCGACGGTTTCGTCGCATCGAGCGGCAAACGGTGCGGCATGTCGCGCAGCAGCGTCACGCCGCGATCCGAAATTTCTTGCGCTTCGTTCTGCCAGGCAACGCTACCGAATTTTTTATTTACAGCATTCACATCCACGAGCCGGCTCGTGTTCAGGCCCAGCCGAGCTTTCGCCTGAAGAATTCGCCGCACCGACGCATCGAGCCGTTCTTTCGAAATTCGCCCGAACTTCACCGCGGATTGCAGTGCTTCGAACGCGGCATCCGGCACCGGCGGCATCAACACACAATCCGCACCCGCCGCCACCGCACGCACCGCTGCTTCTCCCGGCGCGTAGCGGACGGTAATCCCGCCCATGTCCATTGCGTCGGTAACGACGAGCCCCTGAAATCCAAGTTGTTTGCGAAGCACATCGGTAAGGATGTTGTGCGAAAGCGTTGCAGGTGTGTTGGGATCGGGCTCAAGGGCAGGAACATTCAGATGCCCGGTCATGATGCTGTCGACCTGCATAGAAATTACGGCGCGGAAGGGAACAAGTTCGAGATCATCCAGCCGTGCGCGGTCCGCGCGAATCACCGGAAGATCGATGTGCGAGTCCGCCGCCGTGTCACCGTGGCCGGGAAAATGTTTGGCCGTCGCCAACCCGCCATTTTCCTGCACGCCGCGAACGAACTCGGTCACAAACTTCGCGACGCGCGCAGGATCTTCGCCGAAGGAACGCGTGTTGATGATCGGATTTCCAGGATTGTTGTTTACATCCGCGTCCGGAGCGTAAATCCAGTGAACTCCGACAGCCCGTGCTTCGAGTGCCGTGATTTTGCCCATGGTGTAGGCATCTTTAGGATTGCCACCGGCGGCAAGCGCCATCGCCGTCGGAAAAGATGTGCCTTCGTCCAGACGCATGGCCGTTCCGCGTTCGAAATCCGCTCCAATCAGGAGCGGCAGTTTCGATTTGGCCTGGAGCTGATTGTTCAACACGGCCGTGGGATAAGCCTGGCTTTTCACGATTCCCAGCGGCGATCCATGCGTAATATTGATGAAGCCACCGACATGAAGATCGTTAACATCATGCATGATCTGGCGGTAGGCCGCCGTGTCCATGGCTGTCAAACTTCCGTGATAGGTGGTGAAAAGAAGCTGGCCGATTTTTTCGTCAACAGTCATTTTGCGAAGCGTGCTTTCAACCCAGGCGTTCGCGGCGGGCGACAATTTCTTCGCCCCGCCCTTAGCAGGAACTGGGCCTTCTTTTGCGGCAGTTTTTTTTACCGGTGTGGTGCCGGCCTGGCTGCGTGCGTTATGGGCCATAAGAAGAACGATTAAGACAGGAATTACGAGCAAAAAACGGACGCGGCGTCCATCCATCGGTTAGAATCCCCCCGTGGCCGCCAGCGGTCTGCATTTATAGATAGCACACGCACATCGCGCTCTCAACGCAGCTTCGGCCCATGCGTTCCAGAATATCATTGTATGGTTTCAGGAGCGGGGGACACTTTGACCGGACTCAAGCGCGTGCGTTCCAGAATTGTGCATTTCGCCATTCTCGTTGCGATTCTTTCGCTTTGTCCCCTGCAGACGCACGCCACATCAAAGCATTCGGGTCACGCGGCGCGAGTGCAAACCGGCCTCGACGTTCTCGAAGCACAAAAATTTGCGCCGCTGCGCGGCAAGCACGTCGGAATCATCACTAATCACACCGGCCGTGACTCGCAAGAGCGCAGCACCGTTGACGTTTTATCGCACGCAGCCGGTGTGCAAATCGTGGCTATGTTCAGTCCGGAACACGGTCTGGCCGGCCGCAACGATGAAAGGATCGCTTCAACCAAAGATCCCTCAACCGGCCTCCCGGTCTACAGCCTCTACGGCGAAACGCTTCGTCCCACTGACGAAATGCTGAAAGGCATCGACGCTCTGGTATTCGACGTTCAGGACGCGGGCGTACGCTTCTATACGTATACCGTGACGATGGCGTATTGCATGGAGGAAGCCGCCAAACGCAACATTGCCTTTTTCGTCCTGGACCGGCCCAATCCGCTCGGCGGCCAAATCGTGGAAGGTCCGATGCTC
>Ga0210409_10006802_pt1 | contig 11865 bp, 11 predicted proteins | sample IncBWH17MmetaG_FD_161649 | JGI IMG/M metagenome (GOLD analysis project Ga0210409, IMG submission 161649) | Forest soil microbial communities from Barre Woods Harvard Forest LTER site, Petersham, Massachusetts, United States - Inc-BW-H-17-M | ecosystem: Environmental > Terrestrial > Soil >...
CGGTCAGGTGCGCGGCTCCCACGATCACTACGTTGCGGGCCACGACGGGCGTCGAATGAAGCCCGACTTCCCCGGTGACCAGATCAATATCCTGATCGTCGTCTTTTTTTAGGTCGACGACGCCGCCGGTGCCAAAGCTGGGAATGGGCACGCCAGTCTTGGCATTTAGAGCGATGAGCCGGTAACCCGGCGTGACGTACAAGATTCGCTCTTCCTTGCCGTCGGTCCAATAGGCCAGGCCATGTCCCGATAGCTGTCTCGGAGCATTGGCGCCGCGATCGCCCTCATTCTCGCTGTGCATCCAGAGCAGTTCCCCCGTGGATGCGTCCAGAGCCACCACCGCTCTTCGCGTTCCGCCTGTCGAATAAAGCACTCCATGAACCATCAGCGGCGTCGATTCAAACTTGAATTCAGGACGCGGGCCCAGGGAATCCGTCTTGAAGCGCCAGGCGACCGCAAGTTTATTGAAGTTGTCCGCATTGATCTGGTCGAGCGGCGAGTAGCGCGTGCTCGCAAGATCGCCTCCGTACGTCCGCCACTCCCCGTTTTTCGTCCCAGATTGCGCCCTTGAGGGCAGGTTTACGCAAAGCGAAAAAACAATCGGAGCCGAAAGCACCATCCATCGAAAAACCCGTTTCATCGACTTCCTCCCAGGCAGGGCGCTGCCTTTATTTCGCGCACAGGTTATGTCGCTGTGAAGAGCGCCTTATTCTGTGCCCATTTTCAGAAGGAAACAAGAATTTAGGTTTGAATGTTAGGTGCTCTTGGCATTGCGCCGGAAGCGCTCGAGGAGCGCAGTGTGCAGGCGCTGGCGGACATCTTCGGGGAGAGGGACGGGTTCGGAGTTGCAGAATATCTGGATGGTTTTGCGGCAGGTGTCGACGACCAGGCGGCAGTCGGTGCAACGGGAGAGGTGCTGTTCTAGATCCAATCGCATGTTGGAGTCAAGGACTCCGTCGAGATAGCTCGTCAATTCGAGTATTACTTTCTTGCAATTCACTGCGTTTCACTCCGTCGAAAGTACTTGTTGAGTTTTTGGCGGAGTTTCAACCGCGCCCGCAAGAGGCGCGACTTAACCGCCGCCGAGGAAATTCCCAGAATTTGCGCGGTCTCTTCCGTGGAAAGGCCCTCCACGTCGCGCAGCAGAAAAGCGACGCGGAAAATCGGGTCAAGTTCGCCGATCACGCTGTTCAGAATTTCGTTGAGCTCGACTTGAGCGAATTTTTTCTCGGGAGAAGGGCCCCAGTCCTCGATTTCACGGAAGACGGAATCTTCGCCGTCGCCGTCGGTCAGCGGTTCATCGAGGGACACCTGATTGGGGCGCCGCTTGCGCAATTTCATCAGGGCTTCGTTGACAGCGATGCGCACCAGCCAGGTGTAAAAGCGGGAGTCGCCCTGGAAACGGTCCAGGTTCTGATAGGATTTCAGGAAGGCGTCTTGCATCACGTCTTCGGCGTCTTCGCGGTTTTGCGTGATGTTCATTCCCAGGCGAAAAATCTTGCGCTCGTAGCGGTTCACAAGCTCTTCAAACGCGGCGGTGTCGCCCGCCTTGGCCGCGGACACCAATAGCCCTTCGTCATCGCGGACGATTGCGGAAGCCAGAGGTTTAGGGTCGGTGGCGCTCAAAATCCAGTGTGCTCCAGGCGGCTGCGCGCACAGGCGAGCCACGCTCATTTGGCAGGGTACCATAGTTCTCCTTTGCATTTCCTGCCGGTCGGACCCTCATCTTCGGATGCTGCGCCGAGCCTTCTCGATTCAATTTTTTTTAGTCTTTGTGAGAGCACAGAGAGGAAAGGGCATGCGTCGCCCGGACGGCTCGCAATGGTACAATTGCTCGGTTCCACTCAAAGGGGATATGCCTGAGTTTCGCGTCCCGGCGCGTGCAATAAGAATTTTTCGGATTATGCAGGCTCGGTCAAAACATAAATTCTGGGAGTGCGCGGACCTATTCGAGCTTAAATGCGAACCTTGCCCGATTATTTGCGAAGCGGCATGAAACTGATCATCGTGGGGTGCAATCCCGGCGACCGTTCGGCGCGCGTGGGCCATTATTACGCGGGCCGCGGGAACGAATTCTGGCCTCTGCTTTATGATTCCGGCGTGGTGCCCGAGCTGCTCGATCACCGCGACGACAAACGAATGATCGAATTCGGAATAGGACTGACCGACCTTGTCAAGCGTCCCACGCGCGGGATCGAGGAATTGAATCGCGAGGAATTTGCCGAAGGGCGCATACTGCTGGCTCAGAAAATCGAACAGTACGCCCCGCAAGTCATTGCCTTCAATGGCGTGGGCACCTTCGAGAATTTCGCGCAGCGGCCGTGCAAGCCGGGGCTGCAAAAGGCGCGGCTCTACGGCGCGCAGGTGTTTGTGTTGCCGTCAACAAGCGCGAAAAACGCCAAGGGCCGCGCCTATAAGCTTCGATACTTTCGACAGCTTGCCAAGGTGCTCAAAAAATTGCCGATTTAGGCCAACGGGGACTGCGGCATAAAATGTGTCGAGCATGCCTCGGAAGTGGCCGCTTCACTCCATACCAGGGATGACATCCTCCAATATGGCGCGACGCTCCTTCTCGCGAGGCGAGCTGATGGTGGCGGCGGCGGCGCGTGAAATCCGCGACGGCGAACTTGTTTTTGTCGGCATGCGTTTGCCCATGATTGCATTTGCGCTTGCCAAACGAACGCACGCGCCCCGTGGGACAGGCCTTTTTGAAAACGGGATCATTCGCGAAGAGCCTGCCTCGACGCTGCTGTACACCATGGGCGACCCTCCCAACTTGTTCCGGGCCACGTTTTGCGGAGACATGATTTCCGTGATGTCGCTGCTCCAGCAGGGCCGTGTGCACGTGGGTTTCCTCGGAGCGGCGGAAGTCGATCGCTTCGGCAATCTCAACACCACCTGGGGCCGCAGGAACGGGCAGGCGGTGCGTCTGCCAGGCTCGGGCGGCGCTTGCGACATTGCCTGCCTCGCGCAACGAACCGTCGTGATTCTCGCGCATGATCCGCAGCGATTGGTGGCGCGCGTCGGGCACATCACTTCGCCCGGGAATGGCAATGGCGGCGCATGGCGGCGCGCGCAAGGACTGCCGGCGCGTTCCGGCCCTTCGGCGATTATCACCACGATGGGTGTGCTGCGATTCGGCGATGACGGCGAGGCTTTCCTCGCATCCATTCACCCGGGAATTCGCGTGGAAGAGGTGCTGAGCTGCACAGGATGGGCGCTGCGAGTGAGCGACAATTTGGCCGAAACGCCGGAACCGAGTGAAGCCGAACTCGGCGTCATTCGCGAAATTGACCCCAACCATTTTTGGACAAAAACATGACGGGCGCGGCTTCCTCAAAATTGGTTTCCATGCGGCAGGCGGTCGACGAGCATGTGCCGTCGGGATCTTCGGTGCTGATGGGCGCGGAACTCGAGCAAATGATTCCGTTCTCGGCGGGACACGAAATCATCCGGCAAGGGCGCCGCGACTTGACTCTGGTGGGGCCGATCTCCGACATTCTGTTCGATCAAATGATCGGAGCGGGTTGCGTTTCGCGCGTGATGGCGGCTTGGGTGGGCAACGCTTCCGCGGGCGTAGGCTATTGCTTCCGGCGGGCTGTTGAGCACGCGATTCCCAACGTGATCGAGACGGTCGACTACACGAATTTTACGTTGGCGATGGCGCTGCACGCCGCTGCGCTTGGCGTGCCTTTCCTTCCCACTTACTCCGCGCTCGGCAGCGATCTGCTGAAGAGCAACGGCAATCTTCGCGAATTTACTTCGCCTGTAAGCGAGGACCGCCTCATTGCCGTGCGCGCTTTGCACCCGGACGTGGCCATCGTGCCGGTGCAGCGCGCCGACTCGTCCGGCAATTCGCACATGTGGGGTAATCTGGGAGTGGCGATTGACGGAGCGCGCGCGGCGAGGAAAGTCATCGTGGTGGCCGAGGAAATCGTCTCGCCCGAAGTGATTTCTTCCGATCCGAACCGGACGCTCATCCCGGGATTCCTGGTCGCTGCCGTCGTACACGAGCCTTGGGGCGCGCATCCTTCGCCCGTGCAGGGTTATTATGGCCGGGATCACGCCTTCTTTGCCGAGTATCACGAGCAGTCGCGCACGCAAGGGGATTTCGAGCACTGGCTGGAGCGCTGGGTCTCAAATGTGGCATCGCGAGCCGATTATTTGAAACACTTAGGCGACGCTCGAATCACCGCTCTCAGGGTTCGCGAGCACGCCTTCACGGCGCCGGCGGATTTTGGTTTTTAGGAGAGGGAGTCATGGGAAAAGTAAGGATTAAGTTTCTGCAGAAGCCGTCTTGCACCACCTGCCGCAAAGCCAAGGCTTTCCTTGAAAAACGAAAAGTGGAGCTGGACTTGCGCGATCTCGGGAAGGACCGGATGTCGGTCGTGGAACTCGACGAGCTTATCGGCAAGCGCGACTATCGCATGTTTCTGAACACGCGCAATGAACTCTACCGCACGCGAAAAATGAGCCAGAATCCGCCGACGCGCGAAGAGGCCTTGCAATTGATGGCGGCCGAGCCCAATCTAATCCGGCGGCCAGTCGTCCATCGCGGCGCCGACATGGTGTTGGGCTACGATGAGGAAGCGTTGAAACGCATTGCAAAGTAAGTGGTGGAATCGAAACGAAGCTTGCACATGAGCATCAGCGAAAAGATCGTTCTCCTCCAAGGCGACCTGACGGAAATGGACGTCGACGCCATCGTCAACGCCGCCAACAATGATTTGCAGCTTGGCGGCGGCGTGGCCGGCGCGATCCGCAGGAAGGGCGGTGAAGTGATCCAGCGCGAGTGCGACGCGATCGGCAGCATTCCGATCGGCGGCGCGGCCATCACAACGGGCGGCAAACTGCGCGCGCGCTTTGTGATCCACGCAGCCAGCATGCAGCTCGGCGGCGCGGCCACTGCGCCCGCTCTGCGCAGCTCCACGGCGCACGCGTTGCGAATCGCTGCGGAGCGCGGTCTGCACTCGATCGCATTTCCCGCCGTGGGCACCGGAATCGCCGGCTTTCCGATTTCGGAATGCGGCCGAATCATGCTGCGCGAAGCCGTGGAACATTTGAGAAAACCCACATCGCTCGAAAAAATTTATTTCGCTCTATTCGACGCGCAGGCCCTTTCCGAATTTGAAAAAGTCCGCGCGGAAATGGCCGCCGCCGGCGAATCGCAGGGCGCATCGGGGGCAGGAAGCAAATGAACGCCCTCGCCGAAAAAGTTCGCGTCGAGCTGGCCCAATACGAACACCCGCTCTTCGTCTTTGACGCGCGTCCCGCGGCGGAAGGCGTTGAAGTGGTGATCCAGTATTCCCCGCCCGAGCCGCAAGTGCATACCTACGTCTTTCTCCTCCGCCCGCGTGAAATTGAAAGCAAACAATTTCCCTGGATTTTTCAGAAGCAGCTCTACGATTGCCTGCACGATTTCATCATCGAGATGTTTACGTGCAATCCGCAGCGCCAGGACGTATGACCGCAGGCCCCTCCTCCGTATCCGGCGCCCGCGGCGAACCTCCTGAGCCGGGAGAGCACTCGATCGCTCTCTCCAAAATTCTAAGCGAGCGCATACGCGCCATTGGCCCGATTTCCTTCGCCGAATTCATGCGCGAGTGCCTGTATCATTCCGCTCACGGCTATTACTCGCGCGCGAATGCCGCTCGTTTTGGGGACTACTATACGAGCGTCGACGTGCATCCGATTTTCGGCCGCCTGCTCGCCAGGCAATTCGCCGAAATGTGGGAACTGCTGGGCTCGCCTCGCCCTTTCATCATCGCCGAATCGGGCGCCGGAGTCGGCCGCCTCGCCGGGCACATCCTGGATTTCAGCGCGCGGGCGCTTCCCGAATTTTATGCGGCGCTGGAATATGTCGCGGTCGAGTGTTCCAATGCGCGCCGTGCCGAGCATGCGGCGCGCCTCGCGGATCACGCGGCAGCGGGGCGCGTTTCAAGCGCCGGCGAAATTCCGCGTGCGATCCCCGCGGGGTGTATTTTTTCAAACGAATTGCTGGATGCTCTGCCCGCGCACCGGATGGTGGTGGAGCGCTGCGCGCTGCGCGAAATTTTCGTCGGATTTGAGGCGGGACGATTCACCGAGGTGCTCGGCGAGCCCTCCTTCCCATGGCTGGAGCAATATTTTCAGGAGCAGGGAATTACGCTGGAAGAAGGACAGCAGGCGGAAGTGTGTTTTGAAGCGTGCGATTGGATAGAAAGCGCGGGCCGCGCGCTGGAGCGCGGCTTTGTCCTGACCATTGACTATGGCCACGAAGCCCCCGCATTGTACGGCGAACATCACAATCGCGGCACGCTGCTCGCCTACCGCGATCACGCCGTTTCGGAAAATCTTCTCGACGCGCCGGGCGAGCAGGATTTGACCGCGCATGTCAATTTCACCGCGCTGGATTTGTGGGGCCGCCGGGCGGGCCTCGTCCGCGCGGGCCTTGTCACGCAATCGCAATTTCTGGTCGCGCTCGGACGCGGGAATGAATTTGCGGATTTGTACGAACCCGGCCAGACGGAGGTGGAAAAACTGCGGGCCCGCTTGTTGCTGAAAAACCTCATTCATCCGGAAGGGTTGGGAGAGAAATTTCAGGTCTTGATCCAACACAAGGGAATTGCAATGCCGCGCCTCACCGGTTTGTCGGGGTGGTAAGTAGCACAGACTTTAGTCTGTGGATTTCCAGCAATGCTCCCAAACCACCCACGTTAGCCAAGATCAAATAGGAACCCACAGACTGAAGTCTGTGCTACTCAGGCTCCGGTCTCGCTATAGGCTTTTTTCAGGGATTTTTCCGCTTCGGCTTGCGCCCCGCCGGTATCGTCCGCCGTTTGCTTGGCCTTGCTGTATTCGTTGACGGCGCGCGTGCGGTCGCCCTGGATGTCGTAAATCCGTCCCAGGTAGATGTGCGACCAAACCTCGGTCCATTTCGTGGTCAAGTCGGTGGCCCCGTCGAGCGCGTCGCGGAAGGATTGCGCGGAGGCCGCATAATTCCGCTGGTAGAAAAACGCTTCGCCCATGCGGAAGTCGGCGAGGGCGTTCTGACGGTCTTGCTCGAGGGCCTTCTGATACTGTTGCACCGCGTCGTAGTAGCGGCCCAGTTCGGCGAGCGATTCCCCGCGCGCGATGATTCCGCGCACGCGCAGCCGCTGGCTTGATTTCAGAATGTAATCGTGCGGGTCGAGGATAATTCCGTTCGGCTTGGGACGCCCGAACGTCTCCACTGTAAAGGGTGACTCTTTCCCGGAAATCGTGATCGTCTTGAATTCGGGATTTCCCTCGGTCTGGACTTCCACCTCGACGTCCATGTGGAAGACGTCAAGATTCTGTTTCGCCTTGCCGACGATCCGGAAACCTTTTTTGGTGCGATAGACCACATATTCCAAGTTAAATTCCGGGACTCCGGTCGAATGCAACCACTGCGTGAAGAAGGGGCGCAGGCTGGCCGGCTGTTCGGAAGCGGCGGGCGAGTTGCCCATCTTGAATTCGACCGGCACAGGCTGAGCCAGGCGCGTCTCCGCCAGTTGCTCGAAATCCTGAACCCGCGCGGATTTGCCCGTATAGCGGGAATAAAAATCCTTCAGCAGGGCGCTGAAATTGGCATCGCCGATAATGGCGCGGAGCATGTGAAACACCATCGCGCCCTTGTTCACCACCACGGATTGGTATTCCTCGGTTCCCGGTTCCAGGCGCCCGGCGGAGGCGATCGGAGCGGAATCGTCGAACATCAGCGCGCCCACCGCAAAATCCTCGAGTGCCTTGTTCAACCCCTCCTTACCCGAAGTTTGCTCGACATACAATCCCTCGGAATAGCGCGAGAGTCCGTCCGTGACCCAGACATCGGAGGGCGTAGCGGCCGTGACCTGCGTGCCCCACCATTGATGCGCAACAAGATCCGCCAGCAGCCTTTCGTTTGGCTTGGACGACCATTGCCGCGCGCTCAGAAGCAAAATGCCCGGCGCTGCGAAGCCGTCGACCGTGCCGTCCGGAAGATGCGCGACCGTCATGCCGGGCTCCGGCAGAGGGCCGAATTCATCATTGTAGAAATCGAGGACGTGCGAAATCGCGTCCGCATAAGCCGGCGCCGTGTTTGCCAGCGCGGGCGGCGTGTAGATGGAATAGGTCGCGCCTTGCGCGCGCTGAGGGCTCAATTGCAGCGGCGCGATGACGAATGTTCCAGCGGCTTCCGGCTTATCCACTCGATACGTATACAACATGCGCTCGTTTTCCATCGAGGGAGGTGGAGGAGCGCTCATAGGCGATACGGGCGCGGCATGCCGTGCGTTCCCCAGCGCAGGAGCGGGCGCGGGAGACGCGGCAGGTCTGGGAGTGACCGATTCCGGCGCTCCTGCCGATGTGCCGGTGCCCACCACGGTCATGTTCCCGGGCACTTCGATCTGGAAATTACCCGTATATCGGTTGGAGGGAAAATCGGTCAGCGGAAACCAGCGCGCAGGAAGCAGCAAGTATCCGCCATCCTTGGCGATGTAAGCCATCCTCACGCCCTGACTGGGATCGTTTATGCGGCTGGAAAGAGGGCCGCCATAATCGAAAAGCAGCGTAACTTTTGCGCCGGCGGGTACCGTATCGCCCAGCGTGACGTGCAATTTCAGGGCGGAGGTGTCATCCCGATCGTAGGACACCGGTTTCCCGGAGACATCGCGGACCGAATTAACGCGCAGATTTTGATTGAGTTCCACGTCCACGATCCGGCCGGCCTCCTTCGCGGCGAAGTCAATCTTCGCTTGTGCATTCATGACTTGGCCGACGGCATCGAGGGAAGCGCGAACTTCGTAGTTCGTTGCATGGAACACGGCGGTAGAAATAGTTTGAACTGGCGCAACGGGGCGGCCCGGGCCCTGCGGCGCTCCCGGCGATTGAGTCCAGCCGGGCGCGGCGAGACCTGCGAGCCCAGCCAGGAATAGGAGCAGTCGAAATTTCGACATGAAGTTCAAGTGCCTTTCTGTTCGGCAGAGGCGATCCAACATAATAGGATACCAACTTGGCCCGCTGAGTTGCCAGCCCCAGCTTGCGGTTCCCAAGGCTGCGTTACCTGGGATTCAACATGCCTGCGATCAGGTCCGCTGCGCGCTCGACTGCGCCCGGCGGGCCAAGCTTTTCGCGAACTTCCGCAAGGCCCCGGCGCATCTGCGCGCGCGATTCCGGCGAATCGAGCAGGCGAACCGTTTCGCTCGCCAGACGCGCGGGAGTGAAATCCCTCTGCACGAGTTCAGGCACAACTTGCTTGCCTGCAATCAGATTGATCATGGCGAACCTGGGCGTGCGCACCAGCCATCGAGCGATCGCAGCCGTGAGCGGAGCGAGGCGATAAACGACAATCATGGGCGCGTCCAGGAGCGCGGCTTCCACCGTTGCTGTGCCGCTGGACACGATGGACACGTCCGCCGCGCCCAGGGCGTCGTACGTCGCGTCTTCCACCACGTGTATGGCCACCTCTGGCGTCGAATATTTTGCGATCTGTGGTTGTCTTACGCCTTGCGCCAGCGCCAACACGAATTGCACCTTGCGCTCCTTTTGGATTAGTCGGCAGGCTTGCATCAATGTGGGCATGTGGTGGGCAATTTCGCCGGAGCGGCTGCCCGGCAGAAGCGTAACAATTGGCTTGCTCGCGTCCAGTCCATAATCCGCGGCAAACTGCGCGCGCGTCCTCCGCGCCGCCACATTTCCTACCAACGGATGGCCGATGAAATCGGCTTTCACGCCGCGCGCGCGGTACCATTCCTCCTCGAACGGGAAAATGCAAAGCCCGCGCACGAATCGCCGCCGCACCAGGTTTGCACGCCACGGCCTCCAGGCCCAGAACTGGGGGCACACAAAGTAGACGTTCTGCACGCCCTGTCGTTTCAGCGCACGCGCCAGGCGCAAATGGAAACCCGGAAAATCGGTGAGGATCGCGAACTGCGGTTTGCGGCGGGCCGCTTCGTCCAGCAGGCACTTCCACACGCGCTTCAATGCGGGATATTTCCTGACGATTTCTACGATTCCTACGAGCGAAACTTCGGAGCAATCGGCGACGAGTTCGACGCCGGCGTCGCGCATGCGCGTCCCGCCCATGCCGAAGAGTTGAACGTCGGCGCGCGCGCGCAATGCCGTCGCAAGCCGCCCCGCGTACATATCGCCCGAGGCCTCGCCGGCGGAGATGAGGATTTGTGTGGGGGGCATCGTGTAGCACAGCCACTCCTGGCTGTGTGGTTTTGTATGTCGAAAGTGTAGGCTACCCGATCCAACGACGATCGCAAAACCCGCACAGGCAAGAGTGCCTGGGCTACTAAAGGTTAATCGTTTCCGGGAACGGACGTGCCGGCTTCGCTCCCCGCCGTCTCGAAGGGCGCGCGCAACTCCTGATCTTTGTACTGGAGCTGGTACAGGCGATAGTAGATCCCGCGTACGGCGAGCAATTGCTGATGGGAACCCTGCTCGCGCAATTTTCCTTTGTGAAAAACGAGAATGCGGTCGGCGTGTTGAATGGTGCTGAGCCGGTGGGCGATGACGAGGGCGGTGCGGCCTTCGAGCAGCCGGTCGAGCGCTTCGCGAATCAGGATCTCGGTCTTGGTGTCCACGCTCGAGGTCGCTTCGTCAAGAATCAGGAAGCGGGGATTGTGCCCGAGCGCCCGCGCGAAGCTGATCAATTGACGCTGCCCCACGGAAAAAGTCGCGCCGCGTTCGCTGACGTTTGTTTTCACGCCCTCCGGCAAGGAGTCCAGCAAGGAGCCGAGCCCCACTTCGCGAAGTGCGGACTCGACCCGAGCGCGGCTGATGTCTTCATCGCCCAGCCGCACGTTCGATTCCAGGCTCCCGGTGAACAGGAACGGATCCTGCAGCACGATGCCGAATTGCCGGCGCAATTGGTGCACGTCGAAGCGGCGGATGTCCACGCCATCGAGAAGAATCTGCCCACGCTGAATTTCGTAGAACCGCAACAGGAGCTGGATGAGCGTGGTCTTTCCCGCGCCGGTGTGGCCGACGATGGCGAGGGTTTGACCCGGAGCGATGTGGAAGGAAACTTCGCGCAAGACCCAGTCTTCTTCGCGCGGATTCGCGCCGCCGTGATAGGCGAACCACACATTGCGAAATTCGATATCGCCGCGCGGAGCGGAAAGAGCCAGCGGAGCTTCGGCGGGCGGCGCGGGCAACGGCTCATCCAGCAGTTTGAATATTCGCTCGCAGGCGGCCATGGCCGATTGCAGGATGTTAAATTTTTCGCTCAAATCCTGGATGGGGCGGAAGAAGAGCTGAGCTAACTGCATGAACGTGATGAGAACGCCGACGGTCACAGTGCCGCCGAAAGTGAGCAGGCCGCCGTACCAGAAAACGACGGCGATGGCCGTCATGCTGAACAGCTCCACCGCCGGAAAAAAGACGGCGAAGGCCGTGATTGCATCCTTGTAGGCCTCCATGTGGATGCGATTCAATTCGGCGAACTGCTCCCGCGCTTTTTTCTCGCGGTTAAATATTTGCACGATACTCATGCCACTGATGTGTTCCTGCAAGAACGAATTGATGCGGGCGATTGCTGTTCGGATCCGCCGGTTGGCGTCGCGCACGCGGTCGCGGAAGATCCACGTGGCGACCATGATGAGCGGCAGGACCGCCAATGTGGCCAACGCGAGCCGCCAGTTCATAGCCATCATCAGCGCGCCGATGCTGATCAGCATGATAGCGTCGTTGGCCATGGCCGCGATACCGGCGGCAAACAGGTCGTTCAGTGCGTCCACATCCGTCGTGACTCGCGTCACCAGGCGCCCCACCGGACTGCGGTCGAAGAAACTCATCGGCAGGCGCTGCAGACGCTCGAAGATTTCTTTTCGCAAATCGTACAGGGTCTTCTGGCCCACGTTCTGCATCATGCGCACTTGC
>Ga0210409_10006804_pt1 | contig 11863 bp, 21 predicted proteins | sample IncBWH17MmetaG_FD_161649 | JGI IMG/M metagenome (GOLD analysis project Ga0210409, IMG submission 161649) | Forest soil microbial communities from Barre Woods Harvard Forest LTER site, Petersham, Massachusetts, United States - Inc-BW-H-17-M | ecosystem: Environmental > Terrestrial > Soil >...
GGATAGTGTCACCGCGCAAGTGGCGCGCACCGGGCTGCCCATCATCGTGGACGACACCGAGAACACGAGCGAACCGGTCCATCTGCCCACCGTGCGCACGCTGGGCGTGCGGTCGATGGTGTCGGTGCCGTTGCGAGTGAAGGACCGGGTGTTCGGCGTACTCAACGTCGTCTCCCGAGAGGCCAACCGGTTCGCCAATTCTGACGTCGAGCTATTAGCGGCCGTGGCCAACAGCGTGGCGATGGCCGTGGACCGCGCGGAGAGCTTCCAGACCATCGAGGAGCTGAGTCGTGGCCTCGAGGATAAGGTGCGCGTGCGGACCGAACAGCTTCGTTCGGCCAACGAGGCATTGCAGAGCGCATACCGCGAGCTGCAGGCGACGCAGATGCAGCTCGTCCAGCGTGAAAAGATGGCCTCGGTCGGCCAGCTGGTCGCGGGCGTCGCCCACGAGCTGAACAATCCCATTGGATTCGTCTACTCCAACGTGGGCATGCTGGACGACTTCGTCCAGCGCCTGCGCGGAATGCTCGAGCTCTTTCGTGCGATCCCGCTTCCCGTGGAGGAGCGCACACGGGTGCAGCAGCACTGGGAGGCGCTGAAGGTTGACTACGCGCTGAAGTACCTGGATTCCATGATCCAGGGCATCCGCGAGGGCGCCGAGCGCAGCCGCAAAATCGTCCGTGACCTGCGCGTCTTCGCACGCGGCCAGGACGAGATCTGGCAGTCCGTGGATCTCCATGAGGAGATCGAGTCGAGCCTGACGCTGTTGAACCACATGCTGAAAGACCGCGTCACGGTCGAGCGGAAGTTCGGCGCTCTGCCCGTGGTGGAGTGCATTCGTTCGCAGATTGACCAGGTGTTCCTCAACCTGCTCGCCAACGCCGGCCAGGCCATCGCGGGCGTCGGACGGATCACCATCGAGACGCGGGCGGAGGGCGACATGGCGATGATCGCCATCGCCGACACCGGTCCCGGCATCCCGGCCGACATCATGAGCAGGGTGTTTGATCCCTTCTTTACCACCAAACCGGTGGGTGAGGGGACAGGACTCGGACTGTCAATCAGCTACGAGATCGTGAAGAAGCACGCCGGGACGCTGCGCGCGGAGAGCCCCGTCGGCGGCGGGGCCGTCCTCACCCTGCAGCTTCCGATCACGCGTCGGACGACGGCATGAGCGACGAGGCAACGCTACTGCTCGTTGACGACGAGCCGCGCGTACTCGACTCGCTGGAGGCGCTCCTCGGGATGGATTACCGGATACTGCGAGCCGAGAAAGCCGATCGAGCGCTCCGCATGCTCGCCGCAGAACGGGTGGCCGTCGTCATCAGCGACCAGCGGATGCCCGGGATGCTCGGCACGGAGCTGCTCGCGAAAAGCCGTGAGGTGGCGCCGGACACGGTACGCATGCTCCTCACCGCGTTCACCGATGTTGACGCCCTGATGGAGTCAATCAACGCGGCCGGCATCTATCATTTCATGCTGAAGCCGTGGGATCCCAAGGAGCTGCAGCACCTTGTGCGACGCGCGGTGGAGCGCTACGAGCTCCTGTGCGAGCGGGAGCGGCTCGTACGAGACCTCGCGATCCGGAACGCCGACCTGGAGGCCGCGCTCGCGCACTTACGCGCGGCCCAGAACGACGTCGCGCGCGAGGCCGCCCTGCGCGCTCAGCTGCAGCGCTACGTGTCGCCCCGATTGGTGGACATCGCGGTGGCGGAAGGTACGCTGCTCGCCAACCCTGGAGAGTGGCGCGAGACCACCGTGCTCTTCGCCGACATCCGAGGGTTCACGCGGCTCATCGAATCCACGCGAGCCTCGGTGACCATTCGGCTCCTCGACGAGTACTTCAACGCGATGATCGAGGTCATCTTTGGACACCACGGCACGGTCGAGCAATTGATCGGCGACGAGATCGTGGCGCTATTCGGGCTCACCGAGGAGGACGGCGATGCGGCCGGCCGCGCGGTGTCAGCGGCCCTCGACATGATCGACGGCGTGAAGACGCTCGCCACGAGCTGGGCTGCCGCGGGATTGCCGACCTTCGACATCGGCGTGGGCATCAGCTCCGGCAAGGTCATGGCGGGCACTATTGGGTCGGACCGGCGGCGCGAACTGATCGTGGTCGGGCGGCCGATGATTGCGGCCGCGCGCATCCAGCGCATGACCCGGCTCTTCGGTGCGCATATCATCGCGGGCGAAGAGACGTTCGCGCAAGTGGGCGCCCGCGTCCTTTATCGCGAGCTGGGCACCCCTCGATTGAAGGGTATTAAGCATCGCACGGCCCTCTACGAGATCCTCGGTCGCAGGGACCCCGCAGCGACCGTTGCCTCGGCGTGAACGGACCTCCTTCCGGCGACGCGATGGAGCAGGCCACTGTTCTCCTCATCGATGATGAACTGCGCGTCCGCGGCTCGGTCGAGGTGGTTCTCGCGGCCGACTTCCATGAAGACGAACCTGGGCGGAGCCGACTCGACAGTGAACGCGGCGGCAGCGACTGGGGACTTGCCGACAATATACAGGTCGCGCAATCATGGACTGATGCCGGAGAACCAGGACGGCCTGCGTCTACCGATCGTTGTCGCCACCACCCTGCCGTTCTTTGCCCGCGCAACCACCATCGTCGATGAGGTCTGGCACGACCTTGACCGCATGGCCGGTGCCCTGGATCAGCGCGCGGCGGAGCTGAGCGCGGACTGCGCGATCCTCGCGCTGATGACGAGCGGGATTCGTGAGGTCGCGCGCCGCCTCGAGAAGGCCGAGGTGGCGCTCTTAGCGTACCAGCCGGCCCCGTAAGCCGTGGCGCGCAGATTGCCTGGGCCCGCAACCACCGAGATCGGACTCACCTCGCATTCGAGGCAGACTTCGTCTGAATCGCCGCGTCAATCTCATCTTGTCGCAAAGCCAAGGATCGGGTGTCGTCGTGCGGTCCGCCTCCCCCCAGAACTACTCTTCGTCCTTCGTCGTGCCTTCAAGAACATTTCGATTGCATGATGTAGAAGGTTCCCATGTACAGGGGCCTGCCCTGCTCGCGCCGCGAGCCGACCGGACACATAGTACCCAATGCCGAAATCGAAGAACCCATACTTCAGTTCCTCAGCGTCGCGTGCGCTAAGGACCCTTGACCGCTCCTCGCGCGGAGTACTCATAATTTCTCTCTACCATCCTCGCTCTTTGAGCCGGTAACTTCACCTTCTAGCGCGCGCATTCATTCTGGTGCCTGCCATCGTAAACTCGAAGTAGTGCCCCCGCCACCGCTGGCCCAACGTATCGCTCTCGGCCTGATGCATGCCACCCAGGTCACCACCCCATTCCACCGCCCCGGTTGGGTGTATGAAGAGAAGGTAGACGGCTACCGCATGGCGGCCCTGATCGTAGACGATTCTCCCAGGCTCATCAGCCGCAACGGGATTCAGCACACCAAGAGGTTCCCTCAACTGGTCGAGGCCCTAGCTGCCCTACCTGCTAACGCATTCATCCTTGACGGAGAGGTCGCCGTGTACGATCAGGCGCTCATCTCTCGTTTCGAGTGGCTGCGTGGACGGCCCAAGAATGAGCCCGCCACGCTGCCGGTCTACATGGTGTTTGACGTGCTAGAGGTAGGCGGGAAGGACTTGCGAAGGGAGCCGCTGTGGAAACGGAGGAAGGTGCTGGAGGATCTGGTGGCGGGGGCGCGGATGATCTTGCTGGCGCGGAGGCTCTCAGATAACGGTCTCAAGGCATGGGCGCAGGCGGTGCATCGGGGATATGAGGGGATGGTGGGGAAGGACCCCGAGTCACCGTATGCGCCGGGGCGGACGTTGAAATGGCTCAAGGTGAAGCAGAAGGATTACAGGAAGGAAGCGAGGGGGTTCGATCGGGAGTGAATCCGCGGGCTCCCTCACCTACTGGGCGCCGCCGCCAACGCTGCGGTCGTCACCGCGGTCCCCAGGTCGTCACCATCTCCCGCTGCGCCTCCTGCAAGGTCATCCGTCATTGCCTGTCCGCCAACTTCGCGCGTTGGTCTCCGACCGGCACATTGCCCTCGCTCAATTGCGTGCTGGCGGCCCAAAGTTCCACGAACTGCTTCCGGAATGTCTCCAAGTACTCGCAGAGGGCGGCATCCAGAAGGAAGTCCTTCTCAGCGGTAACCTGAGCCCATGTGACGAAATCCTCGCTACGCATTCGGCTCAACGCGAGCACGACTACGGTCACGCCTACGACGCCTCGATAGATCAGGAGGCGCTTCTCGTAGAGGTCCCGCTTCATTCGTTCCTTCGCCAAGCGATACTGCTGGATGGCGATCCAGGCGGTCGTGATGCCGATGGTCGGCGTCAGGAGCGGAGAGGTCTACGTACGGCTTGAAGTCCACGGGACTCTCCTCTTTCGCGCGCGTAGATGGCGGCGATCATGCAGAGTCCTCCTTACTGTCGCGCCCTTGGAGTACTTTGAGTACCTCTGCCCGTTCCTGCCGCAACCGTTCTTGGGACGCTCGGTAGGGCTGCCAGCACCACTCGGCGAGCCAGATCGTTCCAATGAAAAGGGCGAACCAGATCGCCCACGCCGCCAGCGACACGGCCCATCCCCAGCGCTTGGCATACAGAAACGCGAGGCCCAAAAACAGACAGGTCAGCAGCCCGGCCAATCCATAGGCAGCCACGGCACCTACGCGACGCCATCGCGGAAGGACGGGCGCGATGCGCAGCGCTTCCTCCTGCGCACGCAGGTATCCCGCTCGGTAGGCGATGATCGCCACGGCGATGAGAGCAAGGAGGACCAGGACCACTCCGATGACGTTCACTGTGTCCCTTCCTCTACTTCGGGTACTCCGTCGGCGTGACATGACCTCTAGCTGTGGTCGTCAATCCACTTCTTCGCCATCGCAAGCGAGTACGTGTCTGCCGCTACCTCCGACTCGAGCAACACCTCGACCGGCGCGGACACGAGCCTCGTCTGCACTGCTCCGCCCTGGTATATAGACACGACCGCCTTTGGTCGCCACCGCTTACCATCGGATTCGAACGACTGGACGTCAATGAAGTGGCCGCGATACTCGATGTCAGTCTCGCTCATATGGCCCTTCCTCGCGTTTGGCAAGGGTAGAGGCACGTGGACGGTTGAGGAGCCTCCGACTAAAGGCCGACACTGCTTGCGGTTGGTCTAGCCAGCCCTAGTGTCAGCGGCAATCCAACGTCTCCACCTCTGCGCCAGTTGATGTGACGTCCTGGTATACCTGGGCCACCGTAGCCCGGCGTTGAGTGAAATCAATCGCGGCCGACCATAGCTTGTTGGAAGCTGGATCGTTCGTCCATACGAGAAAGACCGCAGTGCTTGTGCGGCTAACGACCTTACCAGCGAATTCTGCTACCTCGTCTGGCTCCTTCTCATATCGCGTAAGCGACCGGACGGTGGGCGTCAGCGTGTTAAGGCCAATGAACACCTTATCCCTGAGGGCAAACGGCCCGAAGCCGCTTTGGCTGGCCGGGCCACTCATTTCAAATGTCCGCTCTGGGGTCCACAACTGATCGCGAAAGGTGAAGTCACGCGATGCTTTCGCGTTAGCGACGCACGTCAGCTTGTCCGGGCTATCTTCACCATTCGCGCCGCCGACAATGCTGGCCACGATCGAAAGAACCGCCGCAAGCGATACCGTGAGCCTCATGGTCTATTTGCCTTTCGGCCCACGCGGGTCGTCGGTGTCGGCCAGGCACTGCCCGCGAATGTCCCGGTCAGCACCGGTTGCGAGGACGACCCAGCAGCCGCGTCTTCGGAGACCTTGCGTCCCAGCTTCTCGACTGCCTGAATCTGCCGGTGCAGCGCCTCCATGCACAACTCCCGTGTGGAGAAGGTGCCAATAGAATCCCAGGGCGACGAGGCGTCAATCATCCACAGCGTCCAAGAGTTCTCGGCCAAGGCCGACGTGGCCAGGGCGAGCAAGCAGCAGAACGTGGTGACTCGGCTGGAGGGGCCGCTTATCTCCTTCGGGCGGACCCCGGGCGGGGCCGTCCGGGCTCGCATGCGTCCCAGATCGCGGGGACCAACGCCGATGCCATGTCGCGTTTGTCAACGAAGGCATCGGCGCCCATCTCGAACGCCGCGCGCCGGGTGTCCTCGTCGGTTTAGGTGGGTCAGGACCAGGACCTTCGTGCCGGGCCACTCGCGCTTGATCTGGTGGGTCGCTTCGAGCCCGTCTAGGTGGCGCATCATGATGTCCATGACGACAACATCGGGCCGTTCCTGGCGGACGACCGAGAGAGCCATTTCGCCATTGGTCGCTTCACCGACCAGCGCTAGGTTAGGGTCTCGCCGCAGGACGAACGCGGCCAACCAGCAGCCGTCCACCTCATCATCGACGATGAGAACCCTTGGTGCTGTCAATGGCTGCGCCCCCGGCGAGAAGTGAGGCCTGACTGGGCCCCTGAGCACGAGCTATGCCGGGGCTCGAGTGGCTTGAGTTTCATGGCGTTGTATTTTGATGGCTGGCTCTACCCAGTAGAGATGACCGGGTCGGAAATTCCCGCCAACCGAGCCGGTTGCGACTTCATTGCCCACCTGGTAAGCCTCCCGGCCGCGATGGACGGGGCCGGCGGCGGGCGCGCACTTGGCTTGGCTCTTGCCTTTGGCTCGGAGGTTTTTCATGCTGCCTGCGACTTCAGACACCACGAGGCGCGACGACCTAGGCAGCATCAGTCCCGACGCTCTAGACTCGGTACTTTTTGACCCCAAGCTGAGCACCGACCTTGCGCTGCTAGTCGCGCGCGTGCGGCGGGAGCGACAGCCCTGGGTGGTTGTCCCAGCCGCAGGTATTACCGCTTGGCGACACCAAGACCCCGAAGGGTGGCAGCAGGTATCAGAGTGGCTCGCTGCCAGCGGCATTGCTGTCATACATATCTGAGGCCGAAAAACGGGGAAGAGAGCCCAAAGGGGTAGCCTCAAGAGGGCGCCTCATCCCCTTCGGGCGAATGCCGGGCGTCTCGGCAGCGACCCGGTAGTCGAATCGTACCGGGGCCATTTGATCGGTCTAGGGGACTCTGGTATGGTCCGTGGCCCCAATTATGGACACGGTCAACTCCGGTCAGCCGATACTTGGCGTCACGTATGGCCGCCTGATCGAATCCCACCCGGATCGGATTCACCTAGATGCCCGGGTCTTCTACCTGCGCGACGGCATGACGTGTGACCACCCGCTGGGGATACGGGTCAAAGTGGTGTTCCTCGCCGCGCGTGACGGCCGCAAGTACGTGGAGAGCATCACGCGAGACCGTACTGCAACGTAGCTCCAGACGGATGGCCGCTCGACAATCTCCGCAGGCGTCAGCGGGGAGACTCGCTCCCGCTTGATCCGATCCCGAATCGATCCGCCCATTAGGCTCGTCCCGGTCGCCAGCCGGTCCGCCCAGGCGCCCGCAACTCCGTAGCAGCCGGACGCAAGGTCCTAACAATTCTCTAGGCTCGGTGTCGAGCCCGCCTATATCTGGGCGCGCCCGTTCGGCATCTGGCTCCGACAGGTGCACTGCATATGGCCTCCGAATCCGTGTTGACAGGGTCGCGGAGTCAGTGCATCCTCGGACCCCCTCGGAGAGGCGAGCCAATGATGCAGCAGCAGTGTGGCGATGCCAGCGACATCATCCGGCACGAGGTCGCAGCCGGAATCCTCCCGACAGACGCGCCCGTCAAGGTCTGGGCTGGGTATGGCACCCGCAAGATGTGCGATGCCTGCGAACTATCGACCCCCGCAAAGGACATCGAGTACGAGGTGGACATGCTGGATGGACGCATTCTCCGCTTCCATCAGCAGTGCCTTACCCTGTGGCACCATGAGCGTGTTTACCTTCAGTCGTAACCATGGCCATTAGCGCGAAGATGCAGGCCCTCATCCAGAAGATAGAAGCCGAAGACGCGGCGCACTTCGCGGAGCTTCGCGAGAAGGGCAAGGCGCAGGAAGAAGCCCGAGCGAAGTCCCGAGCAGTGACGCGGGAGAAGAAGCTGGTGAATCTCCGCGCGGCACGAGAGGCGCGTGCGGCCAAGCTGAAGCGTTCGACGTAGCTCCGCCCGACGAACAAACTACAAGCCCTTGAACGCGACCGGGGCGAACTACGGGCACGTAGCCAACTAAAAGCTAGAACTCGACGCCACGCCCAAGGAGCAGAAGGAGCGTTAACGAGCAGGAGGAAACGGCATGCCCTGCATTCGGTGCGGCAAGATTACGGTGAAGTTGTGTACGTGTTCAATCGAGGAAGCGAAGGACGCGTTCTCGGCCTGGTCGGAGGTTGAGCTAGAGCGGGCAATCAGCACGTTGAGGACCGTGCTGGACTCCAAGCAGGGCGCTCACTCAAAGCGCGACACGTCATAGGCTAAGCGGTAGGGGCCAGTACCATGTCCACGTGCCGGTGTTTCGCGGCATGGGAGCTCGGCAGGCGGCACTGGCCCCGCTGGGCCAAGATGAAGCGCAAGAAGACGCCGTTACCGAATAGTTCCCGCCCTGTTGACAGGATCGGGGAATCAGCGCATGCTCGCGGGCCGTTGAATAGGTGGCGGATGCGATGCTCCTGCTCTCTTCGGGTCTGCTGCTTACCGCGTGGATCATCGGATGGATCGTCATCGGGTCCCGCGTCGTCCTGATCGCGCACGAGGCGTGCTACGTGCTATGGTGCGAGGAATCGATTGCCTACTTGAAGAGAAACGATCCTCGTCAGCGGTAATGCTTCTAGTTCTGGGAAGAGGGACGAAGCTCATCCCCTTCGGGCGAAGTCCCGGGCGCGGCCCATTGCCCCCGGTTGGCTACAGGTTTCCAGGTTACTACGGACGCGCATCACTCCTGTGCCCACAGGAATCCACCGAGGGACGCCAAGGTGACGGTGGTATTGGACAGGCAGCCCTTGCACCAGCTGACAACCCGTTGCCGGTCTCAAGCTCCGTCAGCGACGTGGACCCAAGCGCAACTGACTTCTGGCACGTCGGGCACTCGAAGTCGATCAGATTCCCAAGCTGGTCTCGCTTGAGGACGTTGACGCGATTGGCTGCTTCGCCGCCCATGAATCCAGAGTAGCACCCAGTCCCCTCAGTATTACAAGGCGCTCTGCTCTCCTTGCTCAGCTAGCGCCGGTGCGGTCATGGACCTGTCGCCGTATCCTCTCGCCATGTCCCCGCCACGCTGGCCAGGCGAGCCGACGCACCCCTGCCCGAGATGCGGTCGGATCGTCGGCCCGCTGCACATGAGGACCGAGCACCTGAAGCACGTGGGCTGGGAACCCTACCGGGTGGTCAGCTACGTGAACTGGTGCGGCCACGCGCAGGAGATCATTCCATTCCCGCTGCCAGACGGCGGCTGCCAGTTCGTGCCGGTCCTCGGGGAAGCGAGCTAGACGAGCGGCAGCTGCTCGCCCCTACCGTGGTCTCCGGTAGCAGGAAACGTGCGTAGCGTGTTCCACACCGACCGCCCCCAGCTGCCTATGCAGCTTACTCGCCGACCCTGCGGCGCATTCCGAAACGCACTCGCGTTCCCAGCCACAGGAGCAGGTGACGAGCCAGCGCGGCTTGGCTTCGGGCACGACCTTCAACCAGTCTGGCGCTCGTTGCCGACTTAAGAACTGCGGATGACCGGATGGCTGATGCTGCGTGCGAAGAGGAATGCCAATCCATCGGGATCGACTCGCCATACCAATGCTCCAACCCGAAGCGGCTCTCCATCCGGCGGGACAAACTGTAGCCGAACCGTGGTACCGCTGCGAAGCCATATCCTCGGAGCGACCTTCGCACCTTGCGCGCTAATGTCTACCGCCTGGCACGGATGGCGACGCTTCCCTACTTCAATGAGCACGGGCCATGCGACGCGCGTTCGAGGATACTGTCGGCGTTCCCGCTGGTGGTCTGCGACCCTCACTCAATCACCTGATCCGCCCGCTGCAGGAGCGCCGGCGGGATCGTCAGACCGAGCGCCTTGGCGGTCTTGAGGTTGATGAGGAGCTCGAACTTGGTGGGTTGCTCTATCGGGAGGTCGGCGGGCCTGACGCCTTTGAAGATCTTGTCGACGTACAAGGCAGCCTGCCGGAACATGTCATCAAGATTCGCGCCGTAAGACATGAGGGCGCCCGCATGGGCGTACTGCGCGAGGCCGCAGATGGTAGGAAGCCGGCTCTTGAGTCCAATTTCGGCGACTTGCGCTCGCTGAGGGAAGAAGACGGGCGACATGAGGAGCAGGAGCGCTTCACGCTGCGCGTTGATGGCCGTCCGCTGAATCTCGGAGGATAGGCAACATCAACGCCCTCCCTCCCTCGTGGCCCACAGTGCACATCAGCGACCTTCTCGCGGGTCGAGCGAGCCGGCCCGGGTTGAGCGACATGCTAGGCCAGACAGACCGCCGCCGTCAATCGACCGGTGGACCGGCCGAATCAGCACGAATGCCACCTAGCGGCGCCGGCACTCCGCCGTGCCCCCGAGTCGATCGGATCAGGACGCGGCGGCGCCGGCGGGGCCGGGGCTCTGCCCCGAGTGGTAGAGAGTGAGGTGCGCGAGGATCTTCCACCCCGTCAACGCCGTGTACCGGATCGCCTCATAGGGGCGCTCAGCGACCGGACCTTCATGGAGACTTATCGTGGAAGCGCCGACCTCAGCACTTGCCACAGGCTCGCGCACGCAACGTGGAAGCGCAACGTCCGACCACCCTCTAGCTCGACCTCCTGCTCGGCTTCTTTGGGCCAGATGGTCACGTCACAGCCGTCGCACAGCCTGTGTCCGGTTCCGTGGCCGCTCCGGGTCTTGAGCGGCCTGACATTGGGGAGGATACCGTACCAGAGCTTGTCTCTGATACGCTGTGCCGCGGGGCCCATCGGAGTGGTCCTGTCAACCAGACGAGCGCGTAGGGCCACTCTCCCGCTGCCGTCGCTCGAAGCTGACCAACTCCTGCCGAAGATCCCGCTCCAAGTGGCGCATTTCGTGGCTCGTGGCGTAGGCGAGCAACGCCCGCGCTTCTGCCTCGGTCAACTCCATCTCGTAGCCGCCAGGGAGTTCGACGGTTCGAGCCGAGTCCTCGAAGAGAGCAGCAAGCTTGGCCGGTAACTGCTCATCGGCCAGGAGCGCGTCGAGGTCCTCGAAGCTGAGTGGGCACATCACGTCAACCATCTCCAATTCCTTCGCTCACATGAGTGATCCCCAGAGCGTAGGCGGACCGCTGTCAACCGTCGCGAACGCCCTATCGCCCCGTCTTCTCCTGCGAGCCTTGTGGGCTGCCCGACGAGGTGGAGGGCGGTGACGGGGCCGCTACGGCTGCCGCTGGCTTCTTCACTCGCTCAAGGGTCGGATCTTCGACAAAGGTCGCATAGCCAGGGGTGATGAGTTCCACCCGATCCCCGGGCTCCAGCAGCAGGTCCAACTCCGCCACCTTCTGAGTGAACGTGACAAGCATCGGCCCCTGGGTCGTCGCCACCTTCACAAGGAGCCGATTCCCGTCGCGCTGCTTGCGCACGACTTCACCTTCGATCCGTTCGCTTTGCCCGCTGATCGACTTGGGCAGGTAGGGGGCCACAAGCGCCGGTCCCTTCGTCATGGCTCCCACCCCGAGGACAATCCCAAACGCGAGCGTGCAGCTGAGGATCAGCCACCCCTTCATGCGGCGAGCCTATCCGAGGGTGATGACCAGCCGCAAAGCCAGCCTGGGTCCTGCGGCCCCGGCACTGGATGCCTCCGATCCTCCGGATTCAACGTTTGGCTGGGGCCGACTCCGTGGGCAACCCGGCCTCCATCCACTCCTGCTTTCCCCCCGTGTAGTCCTTGACGTTGGTGTATCCGTGCGCCGCCAGCACCTGGGCGGCCTGCTCGGCGGCGTGTCACGTGGGACCGCCACAGTACACGACGATCTCCTGGTGCTTATCGGGCAGGAGTGTGGCGGCGA
>Ga0210409_10006805_pt1 | contig 11861 bp, 11 predicted proteins | sample IncBWH17MmetaG_FD_161649 | JGI IMG/M metagenome (GOLD analysis project Ga0210409, IMG submission 161649) | Forest soil microbial communities from Barre Woods Harvard Forest LTER site, Petersham, Massachusetts, United States - Inc-BW-H-17-M | ecosystem: Environmental > Terrestrial > Soil >...
TTTGTAGGCCATCAGCAGCAGGAGTTGGCGGTCGTTCTCTTCCATTTTGCCGAGCAAGGAACGCAAGCGGCCCACAAACTGTCCCCACTTCCCTGAGAAACCCCATTCCTCGGCAGCTTTTTTCTTCACCACGGGCAGTGGCGGCATTTGCGGCGGTTCGTCCCCTTCGTAAAAAAACTTGTACAACGGGACTTGCAAAGCCAGGGCCATTTTTTGGAGGGTTTCCAGCGAGGGAATGGTGTGGCCATTCTCCACTCGCGACACGTAACACCGCTGCAATCCGGTGCGCTCCTCGATGTCTCCCTGCGAAAGGTTCTTGTCCTTGCGCAGAGTGCGCAAACGTTCTCCGATCATCGTTGGTATCTCCCTTGCTGTTTCGCGTGTAGCCAAACTGAAGCGGGGACAAAATGGACAACAATCCTGTGGCTGCTCAGGGCGGGCATTCCTTTTCATATAAGGCCGCACATTGGAAAGTGTCAAGGGAAACAACATTAGAAAACTCTTGGAACAATTACTCGCGTTCCATTGACTTCGTTGTCGGCGTAGCCTCATTTCTCCCTTGAGCAAAACGATTTAGTGCAACCGGCCTCGGCGGAGCAGAAGTCACCAAGCAGCGTCAGATTCTGCATTGCGGCGAAAGAAAGGGTGGTAGGATTTAGAAGGTTTCACCTGCCCGGAACCACAAACCATCGGAAACTCATCTGCAAGCAAGGAGATCCAGCCATGCGGTGGACACCCGGCGGTACTAGTCAAGACGTAGAGGATCGCCGCGATCAGGGCGGCGGCGGGGGCTTTGGCGGAGGATTTGGCGGCGGTGGGATGCGCATAGGACTGGGAGGGCTGCTGATCCTGTTTGTCCTGAGCCTGATTTTCAAGCAGAACTTCTTCGCGCTGCTCGGGGGAGGAGCCGGCCCGTCCACGGGATCGGCCGTGGCTTCGCGGCCCAATCCCGCGCGTGACGAGCAGGAGAAGCCGCTGGTGCAATTTGTGTCGTTCGTGCTGAACGACACGCAGAAAACTTGGGACCAGATCCTGCCTCAGCAGGCGGGAACCCCCTATCGTCACGCCAAGCTGGTTTTATTCCGCGACCACACGCAATCGGGCTGCGGAGGCGCAGAGTCCGCCACCGGTCCGTTTTATTGTCCGGGGGACGAAAAGGTGTACATCGATCTGGGCTTCTATGACGAGTTGAAGCAACGGTTCGGCGCACCAGGCGAATTTGCCCAAGCCTACGTGCTGGCCCACGAGATAGGCCATCACGTTCAAAAGCTGACGGGCATCGAGGGCAAAGTTCGCCAGTTGCAACAGCGCAATCCCCAGGCCGGCAACCAGCTTTCGGTGCGCATGGAGTTGCAGGCGGATTGCCTGGCGGGCGTCTGGGCACACTCCACGCAGCAGCGCGGACTACTGGACCCGGGTGATGTGCAATCCGCGTTGGGAGCAGCGGCGGCCGTCGGAGATGATCACATCCAGAAGATGTCGCGCGGCAGCGTCCAGCCAGAAACCTTCACGCATGGAAGTTCGGAGCAGAGGATGAGTTGGTTCAAGAAGGGGCTGGATAGCGGGTCGATCGCCGCTTGCAATACCTTCGCAAACTAGCGATCGTTGCGCGGCGAGATTCTTGCTGTTCCACTGCTTCGGCAATTACGTTGCAGCCGGCTTCGGGATTAGCGCCGAGTTCGCGTTTCGGGTGCCTCGGGAGTGTTAATTTTTTCGATTACTTCCTTGCCTTTCTTCGGATCAAACCAGGAATCTTGCGCTACCAGAGTCGTCTGCGTTGGCAAGGCAACCACTGCGCCGGACTTTTCCAGCGCCGCCATCACTTGCAGGAGCAGGTCCTCCTGGCTGGCGAGGTAAGCGACGTAATCGGTTTCGAGAATGTAGCAATACAGCTCGATTTCGAGTGCATACTCACCGAAACGTAGGAGCCGCACACGAGCCGAAGAGTCTTCGACCTTGGGATCGTCCAGAAGAAGCCCGCGGATTTCCTCCAGGATGTTGCGGACGTGATCGGGAGCGAGATCATAGCGGAGACGGATGGTCTGCTGGCAAAGGAACTTGTCGCGGAAGCGTAGATTTTCAACCGTGACGGAGGCCATGATGCCGTTGGGAATCGAGAGTAGCGTGCGTTCGCCGGTACGCAGGCGCGTGGAACGCAGACCGATGTCCTCGACGACACCGGTTTGATTGTTGACCTTGCAGACGTCGCCCACCAGGATCACTTTGTCAAACAGCACGGACACGCCGCCGAACACGTTTTCAAAGGTTTTCTGCGCGCCAAGGCCTAGGGCGAGAGTGCCGATTCCTACGCCGGCGAGAGCCGTGGTGACATCGACGCCCAGGCTGTGCAACACCACCAGCGTGACCAATACGAAAATCACTACATCGACGAAGCGGCGCACAAGGGAAACAATCGAGCGCTCCGCGACCCTGCCGCGACTCGCGAGATTTGCGCCGATACGCGCGGACAGGAATCGCGTTAGCCGAATCAAAATCCAGTAAAAGGCGACGGCGAGAAAAACCAGCAGGACGCGACGATAATAAAGCCGATAGAGAAGCGAAGTCCCGATGTAGCCGACAAAATAGAAATGGAACATCGCGGCGAAGGCGAGCGTGCCTGGTCCAATGCTGCGGAAAGTTGAGGGGGGAAGCGCAGGCAAATGGCGAGACTTCCGCCAGTATTTGACCACGAGTTCGACAAGAAGAGTAACGGCGCGACCCAAAACCAGCGCCACCGGAATGAATAACAAAATGGCGATCCACTGCCAGTAGGGCATGGACAGAAGGCGATGAGCGACCAGGGTTTTGGGGATTTTCTTTTCGAATGAGGGGAACTGCAAAGAATCGTAGTACTCCGGCACCTGGTCGAGGGTCTGACGGGAAAACAGCCAGATGTTGTGGCCCTGCTCATCTTCTCGGCGGACGAGCATTATCGGGAATGGCTCGGCGCCCCCGAGAACTCCGCCAATTTGTTCCTGGTCAGGTGGCAACCCATCGTCAAGGTGGCCAAGCGGGTCGCGGCTGATGAAATCGAGCGCGCCGGCATATTTTTGATTGAGAATCGTCAGCAACCGGTTGACGAGTTCTTTTTCCTCTTGCTCTGACTCATGCTGTTGCCGCAGCCGAGGCTCAAAATATTGCTCCGCGATATGGTACTTTTCGTCCTGCGCCGCCTTGATGAAACCCAGAATGCAACCGCGAGGATTATCCCGGCCCAGGGCATCCGGCGGTGTTGCCGGTTGCGAGGGCGCGGCGGGTTGCGGAGAGCTCAAGCCTGGAATCTGCGGGGCGGCGAGCGCGCTTGGCACGTAGAACAACGACAGGAGAGTTAGAAAGAAGAAAACGCGAAGACGCATGGAGGCTACTCCAAACGAAGACTTCATTGTAACGGTTACGGCAAATGGGCGACAGGGCTGGGGGAGGAACCGAGATGCTCGTGATACTGCCGAAGCAAAAACTGGTCAGTCATGCCGGCAATGTAATCGCACACCATGATATGACGCGGGTAGCGGCGAGTCATGTCTTCAAAGGAATCCGGCATGGAGCGCGGCTGCTTCAGATAGAAAGCAAAAAGCTCTTCGAGGCAATGGATGGAGCGCTCGCAGTCTTCGGTGATCATCGGATGATTGTAAACGTGCGAGAACAAGAATTGTTTGAGTTGCGCGTTCTGCTGACGCCCGGCATCGCTAAAGCGGCCCAAGCGGTCTGGCGCGCGGCGCATGTCTTCGACGGAACGAACACCAGCTTGCTCGACGAGACGCTCGGTGTTGGTGATTAAATCGCTGACCAGCAAATCGACAACCTGGCGGAGCCCGTCATTGAACTTGAGTTGCGTGCGGGCGTGCGCATGAGCGGCTTGCACTTTGAGATAAATCTCACCGAAGAACGGGACTTCGCGGCAGAGAAGATCGAGGTTCAAAAGGTTGGCTTCGAGCGCGTCGTCCAGATCGGCGGTGTTGTAGGCGATTTCGTCGACGCAATCGATTAGCTGGGATTCCAGTGGCGGACGAAGATCCAGAAGATATTCCGACAGCTCCGGAGCTTCCACCAGGGTGTAATCGCGGGAATGCTTGACGATGCCTTCGCGAACTTCAAACGTGAGATTTAGCCCGTTGAAATCGAGGTAGCGGTGCTCGAACTGCTCGACGATGCGCAGCGCGTGAAGGTTGTGGTTAAAGCCTCCGCCATACCGCTGCATCAGCTCGTTTAGTTTTGTTTCGCCGGAATGTCCAAATGGCGGGTGGCCAATGTCATGAGCCAGGGCCAGAGTTTCCACCAGATCCGTGTTCAAGCCAAGGGCTGCGGCAACCGTGCGGGCAATCTGGGCCACTTCCAAAGTGTGCGTTAGGCGGTTCCGGAAGTGATCGGAAAAGCGCGTGGTGAAGACTTGCGTTTTAGCTTCCAGCCGGCGAAACGCGCGGGAATGCACGATGCGGTCGCGATCGCGCGCATATTCGCTGCGGTAGGGGTGTGGCGCTTCAGGGAAGCGACGGCCGCGGGAAGCAGCCGCTTGCATCGCCCATGGCGCGGTTGCTTGAGGGTTGTCGATAGCCGAAACCTCCCGCAGCAAAAGTGGAGGAGGACGAGCGCGTCAGGACCGCGGCGAGACGCTCTGCAGTCCGCGGTCCGCTTCATCCACAATTGCTGAATTCGGATATTCCTTCTTCAGCTGCTCGTAAATATTCGTGGCTTCTTTGGGATCGCTGGTGCGCAGAAGGCCAGCGAGTTCGAGAAGAACCAGGGGCTTGGGGACGAGGACGGAACCCGTCGTGGAGAGAGCGCGCAGAAGGCGTACGGCGTCATCTTTTTTTCCCGAACGCTCGGCAATGAGCGCTTTCTGGTACTGTGCCAGCGCGGAGAGTTCCTTGTCAGATCCAGCGTCGAGCCGGTTCAACTCTTCGGAAGCCTGGTTGAGTTTGTCCAGGTCCATCAAGCAGAGAGCGGAATAGTAGCGGCCCACTTTGCCTGCTTTTGTGTTGGGAAACTTGTTGGCCACGGCGGTGAACTTGACCTGCGCGTCTGTTTCACGCTGGATAGAATCCGCGTAGGCGAGCTCCCCGGGAAGCGTTGGCTGCCCTGGAACTGCGATGGGCGCGTTGAAAACTCGCATGGCATCGTCGAGTTCCGCCTGCGCCTGGTTATTCTGGCGGTCGGAATAAAATTTCCAGCCCAGGTATCCGGCGGCGACCACAATGATGACCACCATGGCGATGGAAGCGATCCGAGTGTGGGAAAGAACGGCCTCGGCCCCGTGTTCGAAGGTCTCCCGGACTTTGTCGTGCTTCAGTTCCTTGCGCGAAATATGTTCAGACACAAGCGCTCTCCTGCTTGAATTAGAAACCACTATCGTAGCACAGCTAACCCCGGGGCCGCGCCACTGCCGACAAGTGACGTTTGCCGCAAATCATGCGGGAGAACGGGTGGCAGAGCGACTCCGGCGTGCTACTTTGGAAGTATGCAGACCGCGTGTACACATTGCGGGCAGCAGCATTTGTTGAACGACGCCGTGGTGGCGAAACACGTCAAGGTGCAATTTCGCTGCACGCGATGCGCACAAGTGACGGTCGTAACCATCAAGCGCCGGGTAGATCAGACGGTGGTGATCTCGCCGATGCCGTCGTTTGCCAGAAGTGACGCAGCTACCGCGACGCTGCAGCTGCCGCCCGCCGCCGAGGGATTGCATTTGCCAGCCAAGGCCGACGTGGTTCTTACGGTCACCGATGGGCCGGAAAAAGGAAAGACGTTTACGTTGCTGGAGCCGCGCCTGGTGATTGGCCGCACCGGGGCGGACCTGGCGCTTAGTGATCCGGAAGTGTCGCGCCACCACTGCCTGGTGGAAGTGCGTGACCGATTCATCAACTTGAAGGATCTGGACTCGACCAACGGCACTTTTTTCGGCGAAGAACGCGTGCGCGCCGCGGTGCTGCAGGATGGCGCCTCGTTCCGCCTGGGAACCACAACGATACTGGTGGAGCTGCGCGCCAAGCCAGCAAACGAGCCCGCCCTGAATTGAGATAATCCCATGACGGTGGTAGCGTCCTGTGGAGAGATGAATCGGCTGACTGTCTGCATCGTCGCGCAAAATGAAGGGAGAAACCTGGCGAGGGTCTTGAAGTCCGTTCAGGGGATCGCAGACGAAATTGTGGTCGTGGATGGCGGTAGCACTGACCGGACCCCGGAGATCGCGCGGGAATTCCGCGCCCGGGTGTTCGAGCGCGCGTTCACCAATCATGCCGACCAGAAGAATTACGCCGCTTCGCTTTCCACGAACGACTGGATTTTCCTGCTGGATGCGGACGAAGAAATTAGTGAAGAGCTGAGGGAATCGCTGCAAAGCTGGAAAGAATCCGTCGCGGAGTTTTCCGTGTACGAGATGCCGCGGCTGACCTGGTACCTGGGCGCGTGGATTCACCATTCCCGCTGGTATCCGGATTGGCAACGCCGGGTCTACCGGCGCGACCAGGCGAGTTTTTCAGGAGCGATTCATTCCGCGCTGCGCTTTACGGGCCCGGTGGGAAAATTGCGCGGCGATCTGCTCCATTACACCATTCGCACTTTCGCGGAACACGAAGCAAAACTGGACAAGTACACCAGCGCCATCGCACAGGAAATGTTTGACCAAGGACGTCGAAACTGGCGTGGTGCAATGTGGCTGGCCACTCCCTGGAGCTGGATCCACCACTTTTTCCTGGGCCGCGGGTTCATGGATGGATACCGCGGGGCGCTGATTGCGCAGATGGCAGCGCGTGGAGTGCGATTGAAATTCGCGAAATTGGGGAGACTAGTGGAAGCGGAGAAGAGCGGAAAAGCGGGTGGGAGATGATACCGCTGATTGTCGACCTGGAGATGGAGTGGCGAGGGGGGCAGAACCAGGCGCTATTGCTGTTGAAAGGCTTGTACGAACGAGGACACGCAGCGGAGCTGGTAGCAGCCAAAGGGTCGTCCCTCGGCCACCGGGCGAGGAAAGCCAGCATTTACGTACATCACGTCAGTCGTGGAATGTTGCAGCTGTCCGCGGCAGCCAGGATCCGCAGCATCTTGACTGATGGAAGAATTGCGCTGGTCCATGCCAACGAAGCACACGCCGTGACGGCCGCCTGGCTGGCCGGAGCGTCGCGCAAAGCACCCTTCGTGATTTCCCGGCGCGTCGGCTATCCCCTGGGACAGAGTTGGATTGCACAGGCCCGCTATCGCGCGGCAAGCTGCATCATTGCCAATTCGCAGTGGGTGGCCGATCAGGCGGCTGCCTCGGGTGCGCCAAAAGAGAAGCTGCGTGTAGCGTATGAGGGCGTGGTGATTCCCGAACGCACACCTCCGCAATCGCGCATGGCTGCTCGGCATCATTGGGGAGTGGCCGGGGACGCTCCGCTGCTGGGATGCGTGGGCGTGCTGCTGCCGGACAAGGGCCAGGAATGGTTGATACGCGCGTTGGTAGAGGTGCGGAAGGAATTTCCGGGCGCGCGTCTGCTGTTGGCAGGCGACGGGCCGATGCGCACAGAGTTAGCGGCGCTGGCGAAAACGCTCGGCGTGGTTGACGGGGTAATTTTCGCCGGTTTTGTGAAAGATGTGGAGAGCGTGTACGCGGCGCTGGATGTCTTCCTGCTGCCGTCCTTTTTCGAGGCATTGAACAACTCGCTGCTCGCGGCGATGGCTCACGCGATTCCCTCGATTGCATTTCGCCGCGGGGCACTGACGGAAATCATTGAAGACGGCAAGAGCGGGATGATCGTCTCCGGGCCGGAGGTACAGGAAATCAGCGAAGCGGTAGCGCGCATTTTGCGTGACCGCGATTATGCGCACGGGCTTGGCGAGGCGGCACGCGTTCGCGTTACGGAGAATTTCTCTGCCGACCGCATGGTGGAACGAATGGTGGAGATTTACGACCAACTGTTGCGAGAGCATTCCGCAATCTGACCGTCTGGCGCAAACTCCCGTAAAAAGGGAAAGCGCCGAACGGTTTTTTTTGTCCGTGCGGCGCTTTCTTGCGCTGGTAACTTCTTCCTTAAAGAATATTCCAGTGGTTCCCTCCCGTCCGCCTGCCTAGATTCGTCAAGCTAGTTCGCAGATTCGACTACCCATCGCCCTTTAGGCTCGAGGAACTCCAGGCCAATCACGTAGCCGTCGCCACGGACTGGTTGACAGTAGGCCACTCGAGCTGCAGAACGAAACTCTCCGGTGCGCGATGCGAGGACAAGCTGGGAGTCTTTGTCCCAGCGGCGCACGCTGACGACGCGCGCCCCTTTCGCGCTGACGTTTTCCGTAAACGTCGATTCCGCACCCGGCACTTGCCGGTGACCGTCCAGGACCACGGGAATCTCCATCGGAATACGATTTTCCCGACGGGGGAATGCGTGGTTATTCCTGGGAGGTATCATTGCATTTCCTCACAGGCACGCGGCGATGCGCGTGATGGAATTCATGGAGTTGCCGCGATGCTTCATGCGATAGAGCATGCGATCCGCAGCACCCAAAAGCTTTTCCGGAGTATCGCCGTCTTCCGGAAAAGCGGCAATTCCGGCGCTGACGGAGAGGCCGGGATCTTCCGCTTCCGTGGAGAGGCGTTCCCGAATGCGGGAGGCGACGCGAGCAGCAATCTCCTTCGGGGCCTCGGGGAGCACCAGTGCGAATTCGTCTCCGCCATAGCGGGCGGGTGTATCGATGGCACGCGAATGACTGCGCAGAATTTTACCCAGGCGAACCAGTGCGCGGCTGCCAACCAGATGGCCGTAACGGTCGTTGATGGCTTTCAACCCGTCCATATCCAGAAGGACCACGCTGAAGGGGCGGTGCGTGCGGCGGGAACGATCGAGCTCCGATTCGATCACTGCGAGAAGCCGACGATAATTCGCCAGGCCGGTCAGCGGATCGCTGACGGCCATATTGCGAACCTGGTCAAACAAACGCGCCTGATCGATCAAGGCTGCGCCAAGCATGATTCCGTAACTCATCACTTTGGTAAGCTCGGCCAGAAAGAACGGGCCGTCAAAGAGCCGCCAGGAGAACAGCGCGGCAGCGTGGCAGGCGACATTCAGCAGCGCGACGAGGAACAGTGAATAGTCATACAGGGAGGCACCGTCGTCTGCTTTCTTTCCTGCCTTGAACCTGCCATAGAAGAAATATGCTGCCAGCAGGAACAGACCTCCGGGTAACAGTTCCCACGGGCGCGACAGGAAAGCCCCGGCCTTTGCCGCAGGAGTAGCAGGAGCGGCGATAAAAGCGGCGCTGGTGACATACGCGGCGACGGCAACGACGAACAGCGCACCGGCCGTCTCGCGGCTGGGTTGGCGAGACGTGGGCAGGAATCGTTCGACGCCGAGGGCGGCGAGGAGAAGAACAGCGAGAAGCGTGCGGCCGACCATCCATCCCATGGGAACGCGGGAAAGGGCCACAGCCCCGGCGTGCAGATAATCGGTGAGACCGAAGTAACCGATGGTCTCGATCATTCCGGAGAGAACGAAGCCAAACGCCAAAATCAGCGCAACGCGGTCGTGCGTGCCGCGGAAGCGCACCAGTGCATTTGCGGCGTAGCAGAAGCATAGCAGCGAGCCACCAACTTCGAGGTACAGATAGGTGTTTGGAGAACTGGAAAGGTGGGCATGCCGGGCATAAAACACGACCGCCAGGAAGGCAGCGGCCACAACCGCATAGCCAAGGGCGGGCAGCTTGCCGCGATCCTTCCTGAGAAACCCCGTGATTTTGGCCCAATCGCCCAACACAGCCTCCAAATGCCGAAGAAACCCGGCAACAACGGCTAATTGCACGTACAAGCCCTTTTTGGACGGAAAAGTGCTGGTTATAAGCAGCTGAAAATAAAAGATTTATTTTTGGCTTAGGGCCGAGGTGTCACACTTGAGACCGGCGCGAGACAGGGAATCCGATGAAAATCATCCGATTTCGGGACACTATCATTTGTGTATCCAGACAGTTAGCATGGGTTTAGACAAATCAGAGTCCAATCGGTGCATAATCTCACAATGAGACTGTCTCACGTTGGGATGACCCATGCTTTCAGAGCTTTGGCGCGGGAGGAGGCAGGTCGCGAGCGGCCACAGGGCTTGTGAAGGCTTGGCGCTTGTGGGTTCCATCGCAAAAAGGAGAGTTGGCTGAATGTCCACAGCGGCAAAGGGTGATGGCGGTGCGGCCGCCCAGCCCGAAGACCTTGCCCTCTTGATCGACGATCTCAAAATCCCCCTCGACGCGAAGAGGTCCGTTGCTGAAGATGGTCACTTTGGTACCGGCCATGAAATCCTCCGTTGAATAGCTGCGCAGCAAGAAGCTTTATCACGATAACCAGAGACACGAAGAAAGACAAGAAAGTGCCAGAGCGGCTTCGGAGCGTCAGACGCGGTATACTGAAAAAACAAGGCAAAGTCCTCACCCCTAAAAGGCCAGGGATGAGCTACAGGATGCAAGATTACGGGTTGGTCAGTATCGAGGCACGGTCGGATCGACTTCTGTCGACCAAGACAGGATGCCGCCGCGAAGATTCAGAACCTTGCGGAAGCCCGCCTTCCGCAGGAAATCGACGGCTTGTGCGGAACGCTTTCCGGTGCGGCAGTGCGCCACGATCTCGTGGGAAGAATCGAGTTCGTGGACCCGGGAAGGCAATTTCCCGATCGGAATGAGGTGACCTTTCAGATTGCAAATCTGGTATTCGTGGGGTTCGCGGACGTCGAGAATGAAGAGCTCATCACCCTGATCGAAGCGCTGCTTCAATTCCCGCGCGGTAATTTCGGGCACATTCAAATCCATATCCGGCTCTTCTTGGCCACGGATGCCGCAGAACTCGTCATAGTCGATGAGCTTATGAATTGTAGGGTGCGTCCCGCACATGGGGCAGTGGGAATTCTTGCGCAGCTTCAGTTCGCGAAACTTCGGAGCCAGCGCATCGAAAAGGAGCAACCGGCCGATCAGCGGTTCGCCGCCCCCGATGAGCAGCTTGATGGTCTCCATCGCCTGCAATGAGCCGATAATGCCGGGGAGCACGCCAAGCACGCCACCTTCGGCGCACGAAGGAACCAGGCCCGGAGGGGGCGGCTCGGGATAGAGGCAGCGGTAACAAGGGCCATTGGGCATGCCGAAGACTGTGACTTGTCCTTCGAAACGAAAAATCGAGCCGTAGACATTTGGCTTGCCGAGCAGGACGCAGGCGTCGTTGACGAGGTAGCGCGTGGGGAAATTGTCGCTGCCGTCGACGATGACGTCATAATCCTGAAAAAGTTCCAGGGCATTCTGGCTGGTGAGTTTTGTTTCGTAGGTTGTGATGTGGACGTCTGGATTTAGATTCGTCAGCCGGGCAGAGGCCGCTTGCGTTTTGGGCTTGCCGACGTCGGCGGTGCCGAAGGTTACCTGGCGCTGCAGATTGGTGAAGTCCACAACATCGAAATCGACCAGTCCAATATTTCCCACGCCCGCCGCAGTGAGGTACAAGCCCAGCGGCGCACCGAGGCCACCGGTGCCAATCAGAAGCACTTTGGCGGCTTTCAGCTTGAGCTGACCTTCCATTCCGACTTCGGGCATGATGAGGTGGCGGCTATAGCGGAGAATCTCTTCGTTGGTGAGGCTGGCTGCTGAGGCATGGCCGATGGCGGGCCGTGTTTTTGTCGACATGATGACCTGTTGTCCTCGTTTCCATCTTACGCGGAAGTCTGCGGGAGAGGGAAGAATCGCTGGCGGTGGCGATACGCTGGGTGACACCTCTCATTAACAAGCGGGAAAAAAAATGGGCCTCTGACGAGACCCCTCACACGGAAGATTCTTCTGAAGCAGAGTACTTCCGACCGGTGCTAGAAGCGCAGATGCAGGGCTAATTGCACGAAGCGCGGGCTGCCAATCGTGTGTTGAATGTTTCCGCCATGGCC
>Ga0210409_10006806_pt1 | contig 11861 bp, 13 predicted proteins | sample IncBWH17MmetaG_FD_161649 | JGI IMG/M metagenome (GOLD analysis project Ga0210409, IMG submission 161649) | Forest soil microbial communities from Barre Woods Harvard Forest LTER site, Petersham, Massachusetts, United States - Inc-BW-H-17-M | ecosystem: Environmental > Terrestrial > Soil >...
CTCCCATGCCGCGATCCCATTCCTCAGCGAACCCTGGTACTGCTGTGACGAGCCGACCCGAGATCAGTTGGTCTCCATCGGCGCGCCCAGGCCGCTGGTGAAAAACGCCGTCGCCGGTGCCGACGACTTTGTTTGATTTCAGCGTGGAAACGCGCCACGAATGACGCATCCATCCAAACGGTTGCTGCTCTTCACCGCGAAGCTCGGCTACCAAACGCGTAGTTTTGAAGAAGCCGCGCGTAGACTCGGCGTGCAGCTTGTTTACGTCACGGATCGATGCCATCAGCTGGAAGATCCCTGGGGCGACCAGGCCATCGCCGTTCACTTCGAATCGCCGGAGGCGGCCGCCTACGTGGTCATGGAAGCGCTTCGTGGCCAGGATGTCAGCGGTATTCTCGCTCTTGGTGACCGTCCCGCAGCCGCAGCCGCTTACGCCGCGCGCGGACTAGGAATCCCTTACAATCATCCCGCCGCCGTAGAAGCCTGTCGCAGCAAGCTGCGCATGAAAGAGGTTTTTCGCGACGCTGGGCTGAACGTGCCGTGGTTTCGGACGCTTCCGATCGATCCTGTTCCTGAGCCGGTGCTGCTGGGGATTTCTTATCCTTGTGTGCTGAAACCGATTTCTCTCTCCGCAAGTCAGGGTGTGGTGCGTGCAAACAATCGCGAGGAGTTTCTTAGAGCAACCGCGCGCATCAGGCGGCTGCTTAGATCCCCGGAAATCCTTGCCACTCGCGAGCCGCATCTCGACCACATGCTCATCGAAGGCTACATACCGGGCAGGGAAGTTGCCATCGAGGGACTGCTCACCGAAGGCGCTCTGACCATATTGGCAATCTTCGATAAGCCCGATCCGCTCGAAGGCCCGTACTTCGAAGAGACGATTTACGTCACACCCTCACGGCTTCCTGAATCCGTTCAGCACGCCATCGAGAAGTGCGCGAAAGATGCCGTGCGAGCATTGGGCTTGTCCCGCGGACCAATTCACGCGGAGTTTCGCATCAATGAGGACGGCGTCTGGCCTCTGGAAGTTGCGCCACGGCCGATCGGCGGTCTCTGCGCCCGTTCCTTACGATTTTCCGTCGACGCTGTGGACCAGCCAATCGGCCTCGAAGAGCTTCTTGTCCGCCACGCACTGGAAATCCCCGGATGGAATGCGCCCCGCGAGCCAAGCTCGTCTGGCGTCATGATGATTCCCGTTCCGAAGAGTGGGGTATTTGAAGCAGTCTCGGGAGAAGAAGCCGCCCGTTCAGTGCCAGGTATTACCGACCTGGCGATCACCGCCCGGCTGCACGATGGCATTGCTGCCTGGCCCGACGGTTCAAGCTATCTGGGGTTTCTTTTTGCGAAGGGAAACACGCCGGAAAGAGTTGAGCAAGCGCTCCGTGAAGCCCATGAAAAGCTGTCGTTTTCGATTACGCCGGCCCTGCCTGTCGAACATCCCGCAACCCGCCGAATGCCCAACTAGGGCAAACTAACCTTTCGCCTTCGGCGCAACATAACCCTCGGGCAATTTGGCGCCTTCGCCAAAGAAAAATTGCTCCATTTGCTCTTCCATGATTTTCTGTGAATTGGGATCGAGGGGATTCAGCCGGTACTCGTTCATAACCATCTTGGAGTGCTCCAGCCAAAGCTTCCAGGCGTCCTTCGAAACGCTCTCAAAGACGCGCTTTCCAAGCTCTCCACGCCACGGAACGCGATCCAGCCCGGGCAACTCCTTGTCAAATTTGACGCAGTGCACCATGCGCGCGCCAGGTTTTACCGGCTCGCTGGCCGCCGGTGTTGGACCACAAGATTCGTTCGCCATGCTGTTCTCCTCACGCGCGATCTACCTTTTCACCTTACTGCAAACTTGGCGAAATTCCTAGTTGCGCTCTTGGCTGTCAGCCTGGACTCATAATACGATTGCCACAATCATCGTATCTCTTTCGGGCCTCGTTCATCGAATAGTACAGCCGAAAGTCTTGCAAGTATCGAAGGAGCCGTGCCCTTGGCAAACATCAATACGCTCTTCTGGGACATAGGTGGTGTCATTCTGACAAACGGTTGGGATCGCGGCTCCCGCAAAGAAGCCGCGACCGCTTTCCATCTTGACTGGGAAGAATTTCAGGACCGCCACGATCTCTCCTTCCCCGCATTCGATTCCGGCCAGATCACCTTGAATGAATACCTCGACCGCACGCTCTTCTACCGCCAGCGCAGCTTCACACGCGAGGAGTTCACCGCCTTTATCTTTGCGCAGTCCAAGGAATACCCGGATATCCGAGCCATTCTCGATAAGGTCACGAGCTCCGGAAAATATTTTGTCGGCGCTATCAATAATGAGCCGTTGGAGCTTAACCAGTACCGCATCGAAGCTTTCGACCTTCGCCGCAATTTTCAGGTTTTCTTTAGCTCTTGTTATGTTCGTTCGCGCAAGCCCGAGGAGGCCATTTTCCGCGTCGCCCTCGAAGTCACGCAGCGCCCGCCGGAGCGATGCCTTTTCATCGACGACCGCCCCCTGAACCTGGAAAGTCCCCGCCGCCTCGGCATGCACACCATTCATCATCAGAACGCCGGTCAATTGCGTTCCGAGCTTGGAAAATATGGGGTTGAGGTATAGTTTTGAACGCTGCCTCGGGTAACCGAACCGGGCGCAACTTCGCGGAGGAAGAGACGATGGCTGCGGAAACAGGTCGTTCCGGTTCAGTCTACGGAGGAGTCGGGGAACCGTGCACCGTAGTTCTTTTCGGCGCCTCCGGAGACCTCGCCAAGCGCAAAGTCATTCCCGCAATGTATGACCTCGCAATTCACAATGGCCTCGGCCCGCGCTACGCCATCGTGGGTTTTGCGCGTACGCCCATGTCCGACGACGCCTTCCGTACCACCCTCGGTGAGGCCGCCAAGAGCATTTCCGAAGTTGGACCCATCGATCCCAAACAGTGGGACGATTTCGCTTCCAACCTTCACTACTGTCCCGGAGATTATGGCAGCGAGGAATCTTACGCGCAGCTCGCCAAGCGCCTCACGGAAGTGGAGACCGCCAAAAACTTATGCGGCAACCGCCTCTTTTATCTTTCTACTCCGCCTGAGGTTTATCCGGCCATCGTCGAACAGCTTGGCCGCGCCGGGCTCTCCCGCCCGTGCGCGCCGAATTCCTGGGTGCGCATCATCATTGAAAAGCCTTTTGGAAGGGATCTTGCCACAGCGAAACAATTGAACCAGATCGTACTCGGGGTTTTCGACGAACAGCAGGTCTACCGCATCGATCATTATCTGGGCAAGGACACGGTTCAGAACTTGCTCGTGCTCCGATTTGGAAACGGAATCTTCGAGCCTCTGTGGAACCGTAATTACGTCGATCACGTCCAAATTACCGCCTCGGAGACGCTCGGCGTCGAGCGCCGCGGCGGCTTCTATGAAACCGCGGGCGCACTCCGCGACATGATTCAAAGCCACGTTCTGCAGCTGACGTCGCTGGTTGCCGTGGAACCTCCCGCTTCCTTCGATGCCACCGCTGTTCGCAATGAAAAACTAAAGGTGCTGCAGTCCATTCGCCCCTTCAATCTGGAAATGGTCGCCCAAGCGGTGGTTCGCGGGCAATACGCTCCCGGGAAAATCGGCGATAAGCCGGTGCCTGGCTACCGCGAAGAGCCCAACGTGAAGCCGGCTTCCAAGACCGAGACCTTTGTCGCCGGCAAACTCCTGATCGACAACTGGCGTTGGGCCGGCGTTCCATTCTATCTTCGCACTGGCAAGCGTCTCGCCAAGCGCACCACGGAGATCATGATTGAGTTCCGCCGTGCGCCGCACATGGTTTTCCGCGAACGTGAAGTCGAACCCAACCGCCTCATTTTGAATATCCAGCCCGACGAAGGCATTTCCGTTTCTTTTGGCGCCAAACGCCCGGGAACCGAAATGAGCATTGGCAACGTCACCATGAATTTCAGCTATAAGGAGGGTTTCGGAGACGCCACACGCAGCGCTTACGCGACGCTCTTGAACGATTGCGTGCGCGGCGATGCCACGCTCTTCGATCGCGGCGACAGCGTCGAAGCTGCCTGGTCGATCGTGGACCCCATTCTCGATGTCTGGAGTGCCGCCAAGAGCGCTACCGTGCCACAATATGCGGCCGGCAGTTGGGGGCCGCGGGAATCCGATCTTCTGCTCGAACGTGACGGCAGACAGTGGTACAACCCGTAATTGCAGCACCTGACGTAAACTGAAGTTAGCAGCCGCGGTAGGGGGAACCGGTGATCCTGGCAGGCGATGTTGGCGGGACGAAGTGTAATCTGGCGCTCTTTTCGGAAAAGCGTGGCACGCTCACGCCCGTATTTAAGCAACGCTTCGCAAGCAAAGAGTTCGCGCAATTCGAACGCATCGTCAAGGAATTCTCGCTTCAGGCCGCCGATCATCTCGGGAAGGAAAGCATCATCGCCGCGGGATTTGGCATCGCCGGCCCCGTCATCAATGGCACGGTGCGAGCCACAAATCTCCCTTGGATCGTTGATACCAAGGCGCTCATCAAGGAACTGGACGTCCCCCACGTCGTTCTCTTAAACGATCTCGGCGCCACCGGCCACAGCATTGAGCATCTTCCACCCGAGGATTTCTGTGTTCTCAACGCCGGCACTCCCGAGCCTGGTGGCACTCGCGCTTTGATAGCCGCCGGGACCGGCTTGGGCCAGTCTTTCCTCGTCTGGGACGGCGGCCGTTACCGCGTTGTGCCTTCCGAAGGTGGCCATTCCGACTTTGCCCCGCACACTGAACAGCAGATCGAACTCCTGCGCTTCATGCGTCGCCGCTATCCTCAAGTCAGTTGGGAACTCATTCTCTCCGGGCGCGGCTTCCGCACTATTCACGAATTCCTGGCGCCGAAAGTTACACATGCTACATTCGAAGATCCCGACGCCGATCCCGCCCCGGAAATCACCCGCCGCGGTTTGGACAAATCCTGCCGTGTCTGCTCCGATACCCTGGATCTCTGGACCGCGATCTACGGGGCCGAAGCCGGCAATCTCGCTCTGAAAGTCCTTGCCCTCGGCGGCGTTTACGTCGCCGGTGGGATCGCCGTCAAGATCCTGGAAAAAATGAAAGACGGCACTTTCTTCCACGCCTTCAAAGACAAATGGAAGTTCGAAGGCCTCCTGAGCAATATCCCTGTCTCCATCGTCCTAAATGAATCCGCCCCGCTCCTCGGCGCCGCCTACGAGGCCCTCGCGGCCAGCGATAAATAGCGCTTTTCCGAATTCCTGTCTCGATTCTCGAATTTCCACTTTCTATGGATTTTGAATCAGCACCACGCTTCCTGGAGCCCGCGTATAATGTAGAAATGGAGCACGGAGAGCTTGTTGTCGTCAGGACGTTCGGAAGCCGGCCCGAGGTTGATGTCGCGAAGAGCGCACTTGCCTCCGCAGGCATCGAGGCGATCATCGAAGCCGACACAGCAGGTCGCATGCGCGAACACCTTGCGTGGTCGGGACTTGGATTTCGTTTGCTGGTACGCGCGGAAGACGCCGAGGCGGCGCGCGGTTTTCTTACAGCCGCGCGCGAGGCAAGCGTGAATGAAGTCGACAAGATGTAGCCTTGCCCTGCCGCTTGCTGTCACTCCCGTAGTCCTTGAGCGAAGATGTCGCAGCCGGGAAACTTTGCTAGCCTAATTCAAATGGCTTTCCTCGAAGACCAATTGGGCAGCTGGAAGCCTGTCTCTCGCCTGGCCGGAATCGCCTGGCTCTGTTTCTACGCTCTCTTCCTTCTCTACGCCTTCTTGGACCGTTCCGGCTTTCTCATCCTTGACTACGTCAATCTGCTCATCCACGAAGGCGGCCATTTCTTCTTCAGCTGGTTCGGCAACACCATCATGATTCTTGGCGGAACCCTCGGCGAACTCCTCGTCCCTCTCCTCTGCGGCTGCTACTTTTTCTTCCAGCGCGAGACTACCGGCTTTGCCTTCTGTATCTTCTGGCTCTTCGAAAACTTCCCCTACATCGGAGCTTATATGGCCGACGCCCGCACCGCCTCCTTGCCCCTTGTTGGCTCCGAAGAGAGTGACTGGACCATCCTCTTCACCCAGTGGGGCGTCCTCGCCCAGGACCAGAAAATCGGCACCACCATGCGCGCCCTCGGCTACCTCGGCATGCTAGCCACTGTCGCCTGGCTCGCGAATCGCCTTCGCCAAAACGCGGCTCCCCGTCACGACTCGCGATCCTGGTGAAGACCTCGAAGCGCCGACGGGTCGTGCAATTCGCCTCTCAACCTTTCAATTGTTTGTTAAACTACGTTGTTCCGAGTCTTCATTGAGCTGGGCCTGGGGACACGTCCGCCGGTCCGCGCAGATACGAAGGAGCTCCAGTATGAGTAGTGCCGTAACCACCCAGGTTCCCGACCTTCAGAATTATGTCAACGGCGCATGGCGCCGAGCCACGACCGGGGAATATGTGGAAGTCACCAACCCGGCTACCGCCGAAGCGCTTGCGCGCACACCGCTTTCGACTTCTGTCGACGTTGACACCGCTGTAGAAGCCGCCGCCGCCGCGTTCCCCTCCTGGCGCCGCACTCCTCCCGGTGAACGCGTCCAATACTTGTTCAAGCTGAAAAATCTTCTCGAAGATAATCTTGACGACCTCGCCCGTGTCATAACTGTGGAAAACGGCAAGACTTTTGGCGAAGCAAGGGCCGAACTACGCCGGGCCATCGAAAACGTCGAGGTCGCCTGTGGCATCCCCATGATGATGCAGGGCTACAACCTCGAAGACGTCACTCCTGGCGTGGATGAAATGCAAATCCGCCAGCCGCTTGGAGTCGTCGCTGCCATCGTGCCTTTCAATTTCCCGGCGATGGTTTCCTACTGGTTCCTTCCCTACGCCATCGCGTGTGGAAATACGTTCATCCTGAAGCCATCCGAACGCGTTCCACTTTCCATGCATCGCGCCTTCGAGCTTCTGGAGAAAACCGGCCTTCCCAAGGGAGTCGTGAATCTCGTCAATGGGGGAAAAGAAGTGGTCAATGCACTCTGCGACCACCCGCAAGTGCGCGCCATCAGTTTTGTTGGCTCCACTCCAGTTGCCAGGCACGTCTACACGCGTTCCGCCGCCAGCGGCAAACGCATGCAGTGCCAGGGCGGCGCCAAGAATCACGTTATCGTGCTGCCCGACGCGGACATGGAACTCGCTACGCAAATCATAAGTGACAGTGCCTTCGGTTGCGCCGGCCAGCGATGCCTGGCCGTTTCTGTTGCCGTTACGATCGGCGAAGCGCAAAAAACCTTCCGCGATTCCATCGCGCATGCCGCCTCTTCGATTCGCACCGGCAATGGTCTTGACGCCGGCGTGCAGATGGGCCCGGTCATTACCAGGGAGAGCAGGCAACGCATTGAATCACTCATTTCCGCCGGTGTTAGCGAAGGCGCAAAGCCCATCGTGGACGGTCGCAACACCAAAATCCCGAAATACGAATCGGGAAATTTCCTCACGCCTACCGTGCTGGATGGCTTGCCCACAAACAGCCAGCTTGCCAATACCGAGATTTTTGACCACGTCCTAAGCATGATTCACGCCAATTCCATGGACGAAGCCATGGAATTCCTTCGCCGCAGTCCCTACGGCAATCAGGCATCCCTGTTCACTACGAGCGGCTCCGCCGCCCGCAAATTCCGTTACGAGGCCCCCGCCGGGAATATCGGCATCAATATCGGCGTCGCCGCTCCCATGGCCTATTTCCCCTTCAGCGGCTGGAAGGAAAGCTTCTTTGGCATCGTTCACGGCCAGGGCCGCGACGCGGTCGAATTTTTCACCGAATGCAAAATCGTCGTCGAGCGCTGGTCGCGCCAGGAAACCAGGAAGTTCTAGTCATGCTGACAAAACCGCTTCAACTCGACGTCCATGAACAAATCGAGTGTGCGCAGACACTGGCTTCGCGCTTTTACACCGACCCCGCGATTCTCGAAATCGAAAAGATACGAATTTTCCAGCGCACCTGGCAACTCGTCGGAACACTCAGCCAGCAGTGCGGAGAAGCAAACGGCGCGAAACGCACCATCACCGATCCCGAAAGTTATTTCACGGCCGACGTCGCGGGCGAACCCATCATCGTCGTTCGCGACAAGCAAGGCGAGTTGCGCGCCTTCAGCAATGTCTGCCGCCATCGCGCCGGACCCATCGCTCTCGGCAGCGGATGCAAAAATGTCCTGCGTTGCCAGTATCACGGCTGGACGTACGCGCTCGATGGTCGCCTCATCGGCACCCCCGACGTCGAAGGCGTCGAGTTTTTCGACCGCAGCACCATGGGCATGGTGCCGCTCCGTTGCGAGACGTGGGAACAATTCATCTTCGTGAATTTCGATTTGAAAGCCGAGCCGCTCTCAACATATCTCGGTCAAATTCCCGAGCAGGCAAAGGGTTTCCAATTTGAGGGCCTGCGATTTGCCGAACGTCGCAACTACGTCATTGATTGCAACTGGAAGGTTTACGTAGACAACTATCTCGAGGGCTATCACATACCCATCGCCCATCCCGGCCTAATGAAAGAAATCGACTACGCGCAATATCGCACCGACACTTTTCGTTATTACTCTCAGCAGTTCGCGCCCATCCGCGCCATGAAAGAGGAAGATGCTGCGGGGCGCCTTTACGCTCCCGGCGCCGGCTTCGAACAAGCTCTCTACTTCTGGGTTTTCCCGAACTTGATGCTCAATATTTATCCCGACAATATTTCAACAAATTTGATCGTGCCTCTCGCGCATGAAAAAACGCTGACTATTTTCGAATGGTTTTTTCACGATATTGCCACGAAAGAAAATCAGGAGCGTATCAAGCGCTCGGTGGCCTTCAGCGACGAAGTGCAGCAGGAAGACATTACCCTCTGCGAAAACGTTCAGCGCGGACTGCGTTCTTCCACCTACGACCGCGGCCGCTACTCCGTCAAGCGCGAGAACGGCGTCCACCATTTTCATATGCTGCTCGGCGAATTCCTCGGCCAGGTCTGACGGCGAACTCCGCGAAAGGGAATTGTGATCGTCATCATCATGGGCACCACAGGTGCCGGCAAAACCACCATCGGCACCGTGCTCGCCGCGCAGCTCAACTGGCAATTCGCCGACGCCGACACCTTCCATCCGGCCGCCAACATCGAAAAAATGTCCCACGGTATCCCGCTCAATGACGCCGACCGCGCTCCCTGGCTCGAAGCGATGCACAAAGCCATTCTCGACTGGAACGCCGCCGGCAAAAACGTCGTTCTTGCCTGCTCCGCCCTCAAGCGCGCCTATCGGGAACAGCTTCGCCCCAGCCCCGAAGTCAAAATTATTTATCTAAAAGGGGATTACGCACTCTTTGCCGAGAGAATCCGCCACCGCCACGGCCATTTTGCCGGCCCAGCCATCCTGGCGGGCCAGTTCGCGGATCTTGAGGAACCTGACGATGCCATCACGCTCGACGCCGCCAAAAGTCCGGACGAAATCGTTTGGGAAATCCGGCAGCGCCTCGCGCTATCCTGAAATGCGCAGTTTGCCGAAGCAATAACTTTAAGGCTTCGCAGGCGCCGGCTGCGGCGTCGCGTTGGGCGTTCCGAAACTAACTTTGGGGACCGCACGCGCGCCTTCTTCGGTCTTGAAGTAGGCGTCGTTACGACTGAACCCGCTCATGCCGGCCACCAGGCTGTTGGGGAAGAGCGCAATGAATGTGTTGTAATCCTGCACCGTCTCGTTGTAACGGCGACGCTCAACGGCGATGCGATTTTCCGTGCCGGCCAGCTCGTCCTGCAGACGCAAGAAGTTCTCATTAGATTTTAGTTGCGGATAATTTTCTACGACTACCAGCAATCGCCCCAACGCGGAATCCAGCTGGCCGTTAGCCGCGATTTTTTCTGATGGAGAATGCGCCCCAAGCAATGCCGAACGTGCCTTGGCAATGTCACCGAAAACGGTCTGTTCCTGTGCCGCAAAACCTTTCACCGTCTCCACCAGATTAGGAATCAAATCGGCTCGACGCTGCAGCACGACGTCCACCTGCGCCCACGCCGCATTCACCGCCTCGCGCTTCACCACCATCTGGTTCCTACGGCCGATAAACGAACTCCCCAGCATCAACGCGATGACGACCAAGACAACCAGAACGATCAGAGCTATTTTCATATCCCCCTCGAATCAATTTGATTTACGAATGAGCATTCTTCACGCGCCGCCATTCCCGCTTGGGAAAGTGATGGTCCAGCGCGTCCACGGTTTTCTCCAATGCCTTTAGATACGCGCCGTACGCCGGAACAATTTCCCCGTGAAATTCGCCGGTCTCGCGCAGCTTCAGCAACGGGCCGAATGCCGTCGTGCTTGCCCCCGTCAGCGCCGCCGCTCGCGCAACGATATCACGCGCCGCCACCGGCGGCTCTTCTCCGAACGCGATCACCACGTGGCGCAGCAACGTCAGTACTCCCGAAAACGATTTTCTCAATACCGGCGCCAGTTCTTTTGAATCGCCTGGGGCGCGCAGATAGTGCTGCCGCAATTTCAGCAGGATCGTGCGCAAATCATGCTCGATCTGCACGCGATGCAGGTTCATCGGCACTTCAATATCCGCGACGACGTCGGTGCCCGAAAGCACGCGCCGTCCATGCTTCATGTCCAGAATCTCGATGGCGAAGACATCCGCGGCATGCTTTAGCTCATCTCTGGTAAAAAAAAGCGGCGCCGGTTCTCTCTGCTCGACGCACCACCACTTCACCACGTGTGCGAGCCTTCCCAACTCCTCGACGCTCAGCGAGTGCAGGATGCAAACCACGTTGAGGTCCGAGTGTCCCTCATGAAAATCCCCGCGCGCCGCCGACCCGTACAAAATAACGCATTCAAGATTTGCCGCCGCAAATTCCTTCAGCCTTTTGACCAACTCCGCCAGTTTCGTTTCCGTCGACAACATTTCGCATCCATTCCTTTCGAACGCTACCAGCTTCCTGAAGCGCCCCCGCCCCCGCTGCTGCCGCCGCCAAATCCTCCAAACCCGCCGCCACCACCACTGCCTCCGCCGAACCCTCCACCGCCCCAGCCACCTCCCGAGCTCCTGCCACTGTTACTTGCCAGCATTCCCAGCAGAAACCAAAGCAACCCGCCCCCGCCCGATCCGCGTCCGCCGCGGCCAGAGAAGCTGCTGATGGCGCGAAAGAAAACAATCAGCCCGACGATGACCCAGAATACCGGGAACCCTCTATGCCCTCCCTCATTCTGATTTCTCTCCGGGGGTGGCAGGCCGCTCAAAGTAACGCCGGCACTGTCCGCGATGTACTTGGCCAACTGCCGCGCGGCGACCACGGTGGCCGTTCCGAAGTCGTTCGCTCGCAAAAAGGGTACCATCGCGCGGCCGGCATCTCCGGTGCGGGCGTCATTGATCACCGGCTCCAGCCCGTAGCCCACTTCGATGCGATACTTGCGTTCAGCGGGAGCGACCAGCAACAGCACGCCGCGATTGTCCTTCTTGCCTCCGACGCCAAGCTGTTTGAAGAGCTCTACCGCATAATTTTCGACGCTTTCGCCTTCGAGCGACTGCACGGTCACAATGGCCATCTGCGCGCCCGTCTTTTGCTTCAACTCCGCGCATAGCGCTTCGAGCCTCGTCTTGGCTTCGGGGCGGATTACACCGGCCAGGTCACTCACATAACCGGTGGGCCGGACTTGCTTGATATCTTCGGCCGCGGAAAAGCTCGCAGTGATGAGGAGCAGGCAGGGGAGCAGTGCGAGTCGAATGAGGTGGATTTTTCGCATGCAGTGTTCGAAAGCGGCCGTCACATGACTATAGGGCCAGCTTCGACCCGCTGTAAAGCGCCGTCAGTCTTCGGCGTCGCGTTACTAGCTTTGTTTCCTGAAGAAAATCAGTGCTTGCCACGACAGAGATGCGGGTTGTCGG
>Ga0210409_10006807_pt1 | contig 11861 bp, 10 predicted proteins | sample IncBWH17MmetaG_FD_161649 | JGI IMG/M metagenome (GOLD analysis project Ga0210409, IMG submission 161649) | Forest soil microbial communities from Barre Woods Harvard Forest LTER site, Petersham, Massachusetts, United States - Inc-BW-H-17-M | ecosystem: Environmental > Terrestrial > Soil >...
AAGTGCATACCGTTGTGGGCGTTCTGCCGCCGGTGCCGCAATATCCCAATGAGAACGATGTTTACATGGCGACTTCGGCATGCCCATTTCGCTCGTCGAAGATGCATCTCGAAGACCGCGACATGCGCATGATGGAAGTGTTTGGGAGATTGAACCCCGGCGTGACCGTCGCGCAGGCCAGCGCGGACGTTTCCGCAATTGCAGCCGGATTGAAAGCTGCTTATCCGAAATCGTACCCAGAAAACGTGGGCTTCACTTCCTCGGCTTCGCCACTACAGGAAGAGTTGACACACGGGGCGCGGCCTACGCTTCTCCTACTTCTCGCGGCCGCGGCGTTTGTGCTGCTGATTGCCTGTGCCAATGTTGCGAACCTCACGTTGGCGCGTATGGCCAAGCGGGAGCGCGAACTTGCCGTCCGCAGCGCTCTCGGCGCAGGTCGAAGCCGCTTGCTCCGGCAACTTTTGACGGAAAGCTTCTTGATGGCATTTATTGGTGGGGTGTTGGGCTTAGTACTGGCTTACGGCAGCCTGGAGCTGCTCACGGACTTTGTGGGACGGCTGACTCCACGCGCCAGAGAAATTCACATCGACTCCCAAGTACTGCTGTTCACTCTTGCGGCGGCTCTCGGCACGAGCATCGTTTTTGGGACCCTCTCCGCGCTCTTCTCGCGGGCTAATCTCACGTCCAGCTTGAAGGAAGGAAGCAGCGGTGCCGGGACTGGATACCAGCAGCATCGGCTGCGCAGCGCGTTGATCGTTTGCCAAATCGCTTTTTCGTTCGTGCTGCTCATCGGCGCAGGCCTGATGATGCGCAGCCTTTTCAAAATGCAGCAGGTGGATGCAGGCATCGTGCCGCAACGTGTTCTCGCCATGAGGACTGCTTTCAACTGGTCGAAATACACCGCGGCTGATAAAACGCGGGTGGTCATACAAAAACTTCTCGATCGCGTGAAATCGCAGCCGGGCGTTCTTTCGGCCGCAATCTCCAGCAGATACCCGTTTGAGCCGGAAATGATTACCGACGGGCCCGAATCCGTCTCCTTCTCATTCCAAATCGAGGGACAGCAATTGGAACCCGGCCAAGCTCCACCAGTCAGTACATACGCGGCTGTTTCTCCCGACTACTTCAAGACCCTGGGCATTCCGCTAAAAGCCGGCAGGATGCTGGCCGAAACGGATTCCGACGATCTCAAGGCACCTCAAGTGGTGCTCATCAATGAGGCGGCGAAGCACCGATTCTGGCCCAACGAAGATTCTCTCGGGAAGCGCGTTTCAGCTGACGGCGGGGACCATTGGGCGACGATCGTTGGAATCGTTGGCGACGTTCGGGAATTTGGGTTGGATCATGCGCCATCGGCGGAGTTCTATGGTCCACAAGCACAAGGTCCGCGGCCCGCAACTTTGATTGTTCGCACAGCGGTGGATCCGCAAAGCATGGCGCAAGCCTTGACGCGCGCCATCCATGAAGTAGATTCGCAAACGGCGGTGACGCACATCCTGACTTTGGAACAGGCGCGCTACGAATCGATGGCCTCGCCGCGCGTGACCGCGAGCCTTCTTGGAGTTTTTGCAGGACTGGCCCTCGTAATTGCCACAGCAGGCATCGGCGGAATCATGGCGCTCATGGTCAGTCAGCGCATACGAGAAATCGGGATTCGCATTGCGCTTGGCGCCCGACCAGCCGGCATTCTCCAGATGGTTCTCGGGCAAGGCTTGCTGCTAGCCGTGCTCGGGATAGGGATCGGAATTGCTGGCGCTATCGCTCTGACCGGCCTCGTCAAATCGCTCCTGTTTGAAGTGCCGCCGACGGATGTCTTGACGTTTAGCGGCGTCGGCCTGACGTTGCTGGCTGCCGCGGCGCTCGCAAGTTACCTTCCTGCGAGGCGCGCTGCTGCGGTCGATCCCAACGTCGCGTTGCGCGCGGATTAGGTCCTACCGAAGCTCCTGCTGAAGACAGAGGGGCATCAAAACGCGAATGGACTTTACGAGGAAAGGAACTCCTCGATGAGAAGGCGCGCGAGACGACGAGGATTGTGGCGGATGACGCCGTGCTCCTCGAGAAGGTTATCCAGGACAACCCGGCAGCCCAGTTTCTGAAGTTCCGATAAATCGATCTCCACCTGCTCCGCACCCTTGCGCCGATAGCGTTTTGCGACTTCCGGCGAAACCGCCCGACGATTAGCCACAACCCAGTCCACGAATGTGCGCGGTGTGTGCCGGCGCATGGCGCGCAGATGATCGGCGAGCGAATATGCGGCTGTTTCGCCCGGCTGCGTCATGAGGTTTGCGATGTAAACGCGTGGAGCCTCGGATCTCGCGATCGCGACAGCGATTTCCGGGATAAGAAGATTCGGAAGGATGCTGGTATAAAGCGATCCTGGGCCAAGAAGAATCAAGTCGGCTTCGCGTATGGCATCGACGACCGCTGGGAATGGCGGAACGCGGCGACGTGAAAGAGAAATTTTCTCAATGGGTGTCCGGCTCGCGGTGATGCGCGTTTCTCCATGGACAATGCGGCCATTCGTCAGTTTGGCGACGAGCTGCACGTTCGAAAGGGTCGAAGGAAAAATGCGGCCGCGAATGGCTAGCACTTTGCTGCTGACGCGGATGGCTTCGGCAAAATCTCCGGTGACGTGTGTGAGTGCGGCAAGGAAAAGGTTGCCGAAATTGTGTCCGATCAGACCGTGTCCCGCATGAAAACGATACTGAAATAACCGACCAAGCAGCGCTTCGTCTTTCGAAAGAGCGACCATGCAATTGCGAATGTCCCCAGGCGGAAGGACGCGGTTCTCTCTGCGCAGACGTCCGGAACTGCCACCGTCATCGGTGACGGTGACAATGGCGGTGAGTTCAGAAATGGGGCGGTCTGAATTGGGATGCTCATCGCTGCGGCGTACGACATACTCCTTGAGCCCGCGCAGCAGTGTGGAGAGTCCAGTGCCTCCGCCAAGAGCGACGACGCGGAACCCACGCGAAAGAGTCTTCGGCTTTTGCTTCTTTTTCTTCACCGGATGACGTAATGAAACCTAGCAGTAAAACGCTTTGTGAGAGTCGTGTCGCTTGGAGTTATCTCCCTGCTGTCGGCACGAAACTCCATTTCAGCTCTTTCCGATCAGGACGGAAATTCGCAATAGCGTGCTTATGTCAGGCGCGTTTCCCGTTCACTGGCAAGTAACTGACTCAAGAAGGCTTAGCCGGCAGTGCCGTCTTTCTCCGGATAGAGCAGCTCTGTAAAACGAGGATCTTCCTGGAGGAAGGCGAAATCTTCATCGTTGCGTGCGTGATAGCGGTTTTCCGGACGGAGCTCAATGGCCACTTTGAGATTCGCCATCGCCGAATCGGCTTCGCCGGTGAGGCAATCGAGAGCAGCCAGCGCGTAGTGAATGTAATCCGATTTCGGTGAAGCTTTGCGTGCTTTGACGAGACTTTCGCGAGCGTCGTCCCAGCGGCCGATATTCATCATCGCCACGCCACGCTGGTAATGCTCATCGGCGGTCCGCGGGTTCTGCTCCGCGCTCGGTTTCATGCGCTGCTCAGCGATGCGCAGGTGCATGCGCGCGCGGTCAGCCAGCCCCTTGCTGGGCCCTTCGAGCACTTTTTCCAGTTCCTGCTTGGCCTTGGCAAATTTCTGCTGGTGAAACAGGGCGAGCGCTTCATCATAGATCTTGAGCTGCGCTTGGACGAGCGGGTCGACCAGTTCCACGCCACCGCGCTGCGCCGGTGGGGGTGGAGGTAAGTTCTTTTTTTTCTGTGAGTTAGAGTGAGTCCGCGCTGCGTCTTTGCCTTGCCCGGACGAGCCCGAAGAGGCTTTGCGCGGTTTTGCCATGGTGCGAATCGTAACAGAGGAAAATGACGGCGTCAACGAGTGGAAATGAGTGGAAATGAGATTGCGAGGGACTAGAATCGTTACCTCCCGGCCGCAAGGAGTGAAAAAAAGCATCGAAATAAGGTCTTTTTCGCGGAAACTGTAAGGAAGTTACCCAACAGGGGACAGGCACAGCCGGAATGCTGGCCTGCCAGCACCGCGTATGCTATAAGTTTGTGGCCGAACTCTGGTTGAGAACAAGTGCCTTTCATCAACTTTCCTGCTCGCGAAATTAACTGCAAGCTCGTGTACTACGGTCCAGGTCTGGGCGGAAAGACCGCGAACCTCCAGTGGGTCTACGACCACACGGGCCAAAACCAGAAGGGCAAAATGGTGTCTCTCGCCACGGAGACGGACCGCACGTTGTTCTTCGATTTTCTTCCTTTGGATCTGGGCACCGTTCGCGGCTTCAAAACACGCTTCCACCTTTATACCGTCCCCGGGCAGGTTTTCTATGAGGCCAGTCGTAAGCTCATTCTAAAGGGCGCGGACGGCGTCGTTTTCGTAGCCGACTCGCAAGAAGAGCGGCTGGACGCGAATTTCGAGACGATGGAAAACCTGCACGAGCATTTGAAAGAACACAACCTCAATTTCGATACGATTCCTTACGTGCTGCAATTAAACAAGCGCGATTTGCCCAACGCCATGCCCGTGCCGGAGTTGACGAAGCAGCTGCAGAAAAAAGGCGAGCCCGTACTCGAAGGAGTTGCTATCCAAGGGCTAGGCGTGTTCGAGACGCTGAAAGAGGTAGCCAAGCTAGTGCTTGCCGAATTGAAAAAAGGCGGCTGATCCCCGCTAGTAGAGTCTGAACGTTACTTCAATCGGGACGATGACCGCGACAGCTCGTCCCTCCTGATCCGTCGCCGGTTTGAACTTCCAGTCGCGCACCGCTTCGATCGCCCTTCTAACGAGGCCGTCGTCACCAGCCTTTGTCACAACAATTCTGCCGGCGCGACCTACCTCATTGACCACCACAAGCAACACCACATTTGCTTGGAGTTTCTCGGCCCTGGCCTTGTCCGTGTACTCCGGAGGTGGGCAATACAGGCAGGCTGGAATACCTATCCCATTCACGCCCGCTCTGGCAATTCTTGGTCCCGGTCCGTTGGGATCAAGAAGGACCATGCTATCCACGTATGCCGGTCTCTTGACCCGCTGATCTCCGGAAACAACAACACTGCCGTCTTTCACTCTCCTCACGGTCACTCTCACCAGGTACTGAGCGACGGCGGTTTCCAGAGTTCCCGTCACAATTGCCTCGGCCTGGAGAGAGTTTCCAATTCGCTGAAGAGAATCTGTCGCCGCCAGGTCGTTGGCTGAAAGCTGCGCGTTGGAGAGCGCCGATGAAAGCCGCTTACGGTCGATCACCGTGAAGCTCTTTTCATGGCGCTCAAGTCGCTCAGAGAATTCGTCCGCGAGATATTGTCCTTGAATTGAACCAGCCCCATCGTGGGTGACAAAATCCGAGACCACAATGGATCTGATTCCAGCTCTCGCGATTTGCTTACGGATGTGATTGGCAAGATCATCCACATCGCGACCCGGTTCTTGCCCTGCGGCAATTGGCCCAAACAGCACGCCGGAAACAAGACAGGCAAACAAGAGAACCCGCAACGGCCGGATGTACGACTTCATGAAGGGCAACATACCACAACGACATCAGATAGAGGGATGAACTTAAACGTTGCTCCGCGTTCCGCCTTGCCTAGGCGAAGTTCGCCAGGGCGGCAGCTTCGGAATCAAAAGTCGGGATGGCCTCCACGAGGCGCGTCACGGTAAGAGCGTCGCGCACGCGGCCTGGGCGGCAGATGAGGCGGAACGCCCCGCCTTCGCGGGTCAGCTTGATGGAAATTCGAACGAGCGCAGAAATGCCCGAGCTATCAATCTGCGGCACGCCATTGAGGTCAACTATGACCTTACGCGCGCCTCCCTTGACGGCTTCTTCAAGGGCGTCGTGCAGCTGCTCGCTGGGGTCGCCAATGGTCAGGCGGCCGCGCACTTCGATAATCGGGATAGTCCCCGACTCTCGAACCGTGATTTCCATGGGCGGATGCTCAGTCATGATACGCGCTCGTAGTACCTCAGTGTTGCCATTGTGGCACGGCCGCGTGATTCAAAACCACAGCAGGTGCGGTTTTGCGACCGCGATGCATTATACGATGGCCGCGCCATGAGGCAAGGAGGGCCTCGAAAGAATTGCCCGAGTCAAGGCTGCACGGCTTCGCGGTCAAGGGATCGTAATCTCCGGCTGGCGCCGCGTTCGCCCGGCAACGAATCGGAAAAACAAATCTGACCTATGCAAATTTCTAAACACGACATTGCCGGAGCGCGCGTATAATCCGAGTCGAAAAAGTGAGGGGTTCCCCGGCAGTTTCTTTTTCAGCGTAGCCCCGGCCAAGCCGGAGCAACCCAAACGCAGCGGAGTGGACATATCTATGAAGCACCTGGGATGTAAGTGTTGTTTGCTCATGACCATGGTGCTCGCCTCTACTCCACTCTTCGCACGGCAAACACCCGCCTCCGCTGCAACTAGCTCGCCCGCAACAACTTCCGGCGCTCTGCCGGCCGCAGCTCCGGACACGTCCAAAGCCGTCAATGACAAACTCGCGCAACTTGACGCGCGGGTAACGCAGGCGCAATCCGCGGGGGATAACGCCTGGATGCTGGTGAGCGCCGCGCTGGTGCTGATGATGACCGGCCCCGGTCTGGCACTCTTTTACGGCGGGCTGGTGCGCCGAAAAAACACGCTGGCCATTATGATGCAAAGCTTTCTGCTGATGGCGCTGATCAGTGTGCTCTGGGCGTTGGTGGGATACAGCTTGTGCTTCGGCGGAAATGGACCGGTCATCGGCGGATTCGAGCACGCCTTTTTGCGCGGCGTCGGCGCCGATCCAAATCCCGATTACGCAGGAACGATACCGCAGGCGACGTTCATGATTTACCAGCTCATGTTTGCCATCATCACGCCGGCGCTGATCACGGGTGCGACGGCCGAGCGCATGAAGTTCAGCGGCACAGTCCTGTTCCTGACGCTTTGGTTCTTGGTGGTATACGCGCCGCTGGCCCACATGGTGTGGGGCAAGGGCGGGTTTCTGAACGCGTCTCTCGGCGGAAAGTTTCCCACGCTGGATTTTGCTGGCGGAACGGTTGTGCACATCAGCTCGGGAGTCTCGGCACTGGTGTGCGCGCTCTATCTCGGAAAGCGCGCCGGCTATCCAAAGCAGCCCATGCCGCCGCATTCTCTGGTGCTGAGCTTCATCGGCGCCTGTTTGCTATGGGTCGGATGGTTCGGCTTTAACGCCGGAAGCGCATTGGCTGCAAGCGCCCTGGCCACAAGCGCATTTGTGGCCACGCACTTCGCCACAGCCGCAGCGGCAATGAGCTGGAGCATCGCGGAGTGGATCAAAAACGGCCGCCCGAGCGCTCTCGGCGCAATCTCCGGAGCAGTTGCTGGTCTGGTTGCGATTACCCCAGCAGCTGGATTTGTAGGGCCGCTGCCGGCTCTGGCGATCGGTTTTATCGCCGGCTTGGTGTGCTACGGGATGGTAACGAAAGTAAAATCGATCTTCGGCTATGACGATGCCCTAGACGCTTTTGGAGTTCACGGCGCTGGGGGAACGATCGGCGCGCTCTTGACCGGTGTCTTCGCGCAACAGGTAATCAATCCCATCTTTGGCGCAGGGAAACCTGTCGGTGGATTGGATGGACACTGGGGGCAGCTCGGCAATCAGCTTGTTGGCGTATTGATTGCCTGGGGCTTTGCGCTCATCGGGACCATTGTGCTGCTGAAAATAACGGCTATGATTACCGGCGTGCGCGTGAACGAGACAGAGGAGATCGAAGGTCTGGACATCACGCAGCACGGCGAAGAGGCCTACAACCTCGAGTCCTAACGAGCCCTGGAAATGAACAGCACGGCAGCGTCAGGCATTGGGCGGAGCAGAAACGTTCATGATGAAAATTGAGGCAATCATTCAGCCCTCGCGGTTTGAATCCGTGAAAGATGGCTTGCGCGAAATTGGCATCGAGGGCATGACGGTGACCGAATTGCGCGGCCACGGCCGCCAAAAGGGCCACACCGAAGTCTACCGCGGCCGCGAATACACCGTGGACCTGCTGCCCAAGCTCAAACTCGAGATGGTGCTTCCGGATCCGCTCGTACAGCGCGCCGTAGACACAATTCTAAAGACAGCCAAGACAGGGAAGATTGGTGACGGTAAAATATTTCTATCACGGGTTGAGGAAGCTATTCGGATTCGCAACGAGGAGCGCGGTGAAAACGCGCTCTGATTGAAGTGACGACCGCAGCTCGCCCCGGACTTGGTCCGGCCAACCGGCCCGTAAAAACCATGCAAGGCTCATTAACTCCCTTGTCTGTCCTCGGACCACAAGCCGAGGATGAACGACAACGCATCCGACGACAATTTGAAGCGGGCGGGAGCGCGCAAGATGCCCTGCAGGCGTTGTGCGCGCTGGCCGATCGTACCGCACAGCAGATTTTTGGCGAGGTTCTGCGGGTTCACAATACGGAGCCGCAGGGGCTTTCCCTGGTGGCGCTCGGGGGCTACGGGCGGCGGCTGCTTTTCCCCTATTCGGATCTGGACATTCTTTTTCTCTTCGGCAGCGAAAAAGCAGAGGCCGAATTTCGTCCGCTGATTGCCGACTTCTCTCGCACCCTGTGGGATCTCGGTTTTCGCGTGAGCTCCGCCGGCCGCACGCTCGAGGAGTGCAAGCGCATCGAAGAAGACAACGCCGAATTTCACCTGGCACTTCTCGACCGCAGATTTCTCGCGGGCGATGAAGAGCTATTCGAACGCCTCTCCAAAAAAATCCTCGCAGGACCAGAAAAACAGGCGCGGCCGTTTATGCTCGTGGAACTGACAAAACTCACCAAAGAGCGCCACGCCCGCTACGGAAATACGATTTACCATTTGGAGCCGAACGTTAAAGACGCCCCCGGCGGACTCCGCGACTTTCAGGCAGCAGCGTGGCTGCGGCAGATCGCCAACGGACAGAAAGACGGCTGGAAGAATACCGTCGGCGAGGAGGAATTGGCTGCCAACGCAGTCGATTTCCTCAGCGCCATCCGCTGCTTCCTGCATTACAGCAATGGCCGAAACGACAACACTCTGACCTACGAGTTGCAAAGTGCCGCCGCGGAGCGCTCTCTGGGAGTGACAGGCGGCGCCGCTCGGAATGCCAAGCGCAGTCCGGAAGAATGGATGCGTTTGTACTTCCGTCAGGCCCGCATTCTCAACCGTCTGTTGCTGCGCTACATCGAACAAAAACCAGCGGTGCAGCCGACTTTTCGCGAACGGTTTTTTAGCGCAGCGCGCAGCGCACGCGCTGAAGTTGGCCAAGCAAAACCGTTTGCCGTGCGCGATGGTTTACTGGAAGTGGTAGACGAACCCGCGCTTTCCGACCGCGCAGTGACGTTTGCGCTGTTTGCCGAGGCCGCACGGTCCGGCGTCCCTCTGAGCCGCGAAGCCGAACGGGCTATCTTCTACATCCTGAAACATCCCGAGCTTCCGCAGAAAAACACACAAATAAATTGGGCCGCGCTGCGCGAAATTCTTGCCGCCGATTATCCAAGTATGGCGCTGCGGCCCATGCAGCGCCTCTCTCTTCTGATGGAAGTCTTGCCGGAGTTCAGAGCCATCGACTCCTTGGTCGTGCGTGATTTCTATCACCGCTACACAGTCGACGAACACTCTCTGCGCACCATCGAGCATTTGCAAGAACTCGCCGATCCGCCCGATGAGCGCGCGGCTCACTTCCGGCAGGTCTGGAAAACCGTCGAACGCCGGGACTTGCTGATTCTCGCGCTGCTATTGCACGACGTCGGTAAAGGCATGGCCGTCGAGAACCACGTTACCGGCAGTCTGGAAGCGCTGGAGAGCGCCGCTGCGCGGCTCCATCTCTCGGAATACGAAATTGGCGAAGTGCATTTCTTGATCGAGCATCATCTGGACATGTCCGCGACGGTGCAGCGCCGCGACATCTTCGATCCTGGAACCGTTTCCGTGTTCGCCGACGCTGTTGCGACGCAGGAGCGCCTTCAGCGATTGTGCTTGATGACTTACGCCGACATTCACGCCGTGAACCCGGAAGCCTTGACGCCTTGGAAGGCGGAAATGTTGTGGCAGCTTTTTGTCGCGACCTCGAATCACTTCAGCCGCACGCTCGACCGGGACCGCCTGCATGCACCAGACGAAGTGCCTCTGCTCGAACAAGTGAGCAGCCAGGCCGGCGGAGCAAACAAGCGTGAGGTCGAGCGATTCCTCGAAGGTCTCCCGCGGCGCTACCGCGCGGTGCACTCGGCTCCGGAAATTGCCGCCCACTTCCAGCTGTACCAGAAACTAGGCGCGGAGCCCGTTCAGTCGGAACTGAAAGCACGCCACCATTCTTTCTCGCTCACGTTGCTGACCGCCGATCGGCCCGCGCTTTTTGCTACGATTTCCGGCATCCTCGCCGGCTGGGGCATGAATATCGTAAAGGCCGACGCCTTTGCGAATGCCGCCGGCGTCGTGCTGGACACTTTTCAATTCGTCGATCTGCACCACACGCTGGAGCTGAATCCCAGCGAAATCGCGCGCTTCCAGAGAAGCCTTGCCGACATCGTGAATGGAAAGGCGCCGCTCGAGCCGCTGCTGAAAAGCCGCGAAAGCGCCAGCAAAGCAAAACCGCCCAAAGTGGCAGTCGAAACGCGCATCAACTACGACGACACATCCTCCACGCACAGCACCCTGCTCGAAATCATGGCGCAAGACCGCCCCGGGTTGCTCTATGACATCGGCTCTGCGCTCGCCCGCCTCGGCTGCAACATCGACGTCGCCCTGATCGACACCGAAGGCCAAAAAGCCATCGACGTTTTCTACCTGACGGAGCGCGCCAAAAAACTCAGCCAGCCAAAACAGGAATTGCTGCGCGAAGTTCTGCAGAGTACGCTGTCGTAACCTGTCCTCTGCTCAGATAATCTGCGGTTTCAATTCGTACATCCTCGAGGAATTCGCTCGCCGAAACAGTGGGATCGTTGCAACCAGTTTCTTATTCCCGGCGCAGCAAATCCGTCCTCAGTGTTCATCGTCCGCCGTCTCAGATGAGTTTGTCGAGTCCGGAACAGCCGGGAGGAGCGAGTAGAGAAAAACCAAAACTCCTGCGCTTATGAGTGCGCCGCCAATGCATGCAAGGACGACGAAAGCGATGGGCTTCGACCAGACCAGACAAAGGGCCTCAACAAGCAAGCCACTAATCACAAGAACGCCTGAAATGCGCAGCCGCCGGCTCATGGCGTCGCCTGGACCCATCAGCTCCGCCCGTCCCAGAACTTGACGTTGCCCCAACGTCCCACGTTGTGAACCACATCGTGGCAACCACTCGAAATACAGGAAAGCGTGTTCCCCTTTATCGCCGGAAGGGTAGCCGGGTCCGCATTGTGAGTGGCGCCTTGCTCAAAGGAACGTGCGCCGAGATGGCAATGGAGACACTCGCGGTTGTTGAACGGCTCGTGGAGCTTGATATCTTCCGGCTGAGGCATTTTTTTCAGATAGAACACGTAAAGATGCCGCAATCCGCCGAGCTTCGCTTTGAACGTCCCAAACATCGCGTAGTTCGTGTGGCAGGTATAGCAGGCTTCGTCCGCTGGAACGCGATGATTCTGATAGTGCGCGGCGGCGAGATACGAGGCGTCGTCGATGTGCAAGCTCTTTCCGTAGGGCTCCATGATGTGGCAGGACAGGCAGAAGGCGGCGCTCTTGGAGCGTTCCATTTCATTTTCCATGCCGGCCATGAGAGAAAAGAGCGGGAGAAAGAAAAGCACGCCGAACGCAAGAATCTTCCCGGCGCTGCTTGCGGTGATTGCGGGCCGCGCAACAAGAACGCCCGCGAGGGCGGCGCTGAATAGAACGAGAATTACGATGGCGATTGTCGGCATCGAGCCCAGAAACTCAGCTGGCTTCTCACTTCTTCAAGGTACGGATGTAGGCGACCAGTTCCTT
>Ga0210409_10006811_pt1 | contig 11856 bp, 15 predicted proteins | sample IncBWH17MmetaG_FD_161649 | JGI IMG/M metagenome (GOLD analysis project Ga0210409, IMG submission 161649) | Forest soil microbial communities from Barre Woods Harvard Forest LTER site, Petersham, Massachusetts, United States - Inc-BW-H-17-M | ecosystem: Environmental > Terrestrial > Soil >...
GCCCTCTGCAATTCGTTTAGTCATGTGGGGAAGATACATCTTTATTGACTACGACTAGCTCGAATGATGGTGGCGCCAAACTAGAGGTTCGGGTACACGGCTGACTGTGGTGACGGAATTGTTGCTGGCTGAGTTTGCGAATAACAAAACGGCGGGGGAGGCATCTTAGCAAGGGAGCGTTCAAAGAGATATCCACAGCAAACAGCTGCGAGATCTTTCGCAAACAGAGGAGAAACGAGCCATGTCGAGTGTTTTGATTACCGGAGCCAATCGCGGGCTGGGGTTGGAATTTGCCCGGCAATATTCCGCAGATGGATGGGATGTAATCGCGACAGCGCGAAATCCGAAACAGAACGAAGAATTAGAGCGGTTAGCAAAAAGTAAAAGCGTGTCCCTCCAAGCGCTGGACGTGGCCAGCGATGACTCCGTAAAACATTTGGCGGAAGTGCTGAACGGCCGGCCCGTGGATTTGCTCATTTTAAATTCAGCCATCTTTACGCGCGGCGGAAACAAACTTGGCGAGTTGAATTTTGCCGGTTGGCGTGAATCGTTTGAAACAAACGTTCTAGGAGCAATGCGCGTTGCGGAGGCGCTGATCGAAAATGTAGCGGCAAGCAAGCGAAAACAGATCGTGGCAATCAGCACGGGGATGGGCTCACTGCAAACGTTGGGCACTACGATCGGATTTGGATCGGCATACCAGTACAGGTCAAGCAAGGCGGCGTTGAACATGGCGATGTCGATTCTGGCAAAGGAGGTCGAGCCGCAAGGAATCAGCGTACTGATATTCAGCCCGGGATGGGTGCAGACCGATATGGGGGGTCCCAACGCAGCGCTGACGCCCGAACAGAGCATTGCAGGAATGCGCAAAGTTCTCGAGGGCAATCCGATGGATTTGACGGGAAAATTCCTAAGCTACGATGGCAGTGCCTGGCCCTGGTAGCTGGAATCGCAGCGTTTTTCCGGAAGGGAACCAAAAAAGGCCCAGTCCCCACAATCTTGTCCTTGGCCAATTGATATTGTGGCAAGTTTTGAGCGCAATGTAACAATGTTACATTGGTGGAAACCATTGAATGGGATCTTCGGTAGGCACACCCTCTTAGGAAGCAGGAGGTAGAAGAAATAGCAGCGAAGCGCCAAAGGCCAGGAGAGCGACTAGCAACCATGAAACCCAACATGCGGCGCATCGGCACTCCAGCGATCGCAAGGAGAGGAAGCGCAAAAAACGGCCGAAGCATGTTGGCGACGGATTCGCCCATCGTAATGAGCGGCGTGCACACCGTACCCAAATCGACCTGCGGTGAGCCGAGGCAGCCGACGCATGTGCCCGTCAACAAACGGAATCACTACCCCGTCGGGAGCCAAGGTTCTGAAGTCCTGCGAGCGGATACATGACAAAGCTTGGTTTAGTCTGCTCACCGTCCGAAATCACAGGGAAATCTATTTCTTCGAGGCGCGCAATTGTGTCCCGCAGAGCCTTTTCTTCGGCTGAATGCAGTTGTTCCTCAGTAATGCGTCCCGCAGCGAGAGCCGTCATTGCCTCAAGCAGCGCCACCGGGTGTGGGATACTTCCAATCGGTTCCGTAGGTATCGACATATTTTTCGTCACCGGTTCAGATTCCAAATTCAGAACTTTAGGCCCAGTGCGAGTTGGATTTGCCCCGCCTGGGCAACAAAGCTGGGCGTCCCAAGCTTGGCATTCGCCGGGCTTTCGATACCGTCTCCGAGCTCCTGCGGAATCGGTCCGTTGGCATTCGCGGTCTATTTCAAGGGTTCGATCTTTTCAATCACGATGGCTTTAGATCCGCCACGCTGATATACCTTGCCACTAACCATCACTTTTTCTGCGGCAAACGGAAGAAGCTTTGCATTCTGACCACTGGATGGAGTTGTGTCCGCAATTGGCCAATAAATCGTTCCGTCATCCGCGAGAATGACAAGGGGCGAGCCGGCATTTGCGCAAGACGTCGCGCATTGTTTACTGATGGGCTTAGCGAGGTCCTTAGTGAACGCGCAGGCAGAATCGAGCACGTAGCCCTTCACCGTGACTGTTGCCGGGTCAGCGGCGCTCAGCAATGCCACTGCAACAACTAAAACACAAAAGCTAGTTCTAGAAAGTAATCCGGTAAATTTCATTTGTTTGCGCCTCCTGATTACGTGACCTGCCTTTCGGCAGGAACGAGTTTCCCTAAAGTCTCGGCAACGCCTTCCGGGTGAAAGCCGAACGGGCCTGGCACCGATTTGTAGGCGATCTTTCCGTCGCGGTCAATGACATACAACCGATCGGGCCAGCCGGTATAGGCGTGCTCGGTGGAATCGTCCACTGTGTCAATGACTGCCGGAAAATGAATGCCCAATTTCGCGACACACAGTTTTCCCAATTCACTGCGCTCGCCATCATTTTTGGGATTCGCGAACACAACCTGATCCTTGAGGTTGTCGGGATCCTGCCAGACGTCGGTGGTGTGGGCTTCGCGAATGTAGACAACATAGAAAGCGACCTGATCCTTGTATTGCTCGTACAGCTTATTCAGAGCGGGAACCTCCCGCCGAAAGGGCGGTCAAGTATAGCTCCCGAAGACGAGCACGACCGGTTTCTGGCCACGCAGGGAGGACAATTGGAAATGACTCTGGTGGTCCGTGGTTTCCAACAAAAAATCTGGCGCAGGATCCCCAGTGTGCAGTTGGCCGCTGCGCGCGGTCAACCAGAGATGCTTCAACGGGAGCATCGCCCACGCGGGCCAGGGGACATGCCGCATCGCCGCGGCGAATCTATCCGGCGGCTGCAACATCAAAGCAAAAAACACGGAGCAAGTGAGCCCGTAGACCACAACGACGGCGATCACTATTTGTGCGGCTTTCTTCATTTTCGTATCTGCTCAGAATGAGAATTTTAATGCCAGCTGCACCACTCTCCCCGCTCGCGCCGCTGTAATCAGCCCGAAGTTCGGCGAAGCGATATCGTTGTTCGGCAACAGAAAGTTCACGTTGTTTAAAATATTGAAAAACTCCGCCCGAAATTGCAGGTTCATCGTCTCGTGAATGGGAATCATCTTGATCGCCGAAAAATCCCATTGTTGGAATGCGGGTCCGTTCACAATGTTTCGCTCCGCGTCGCCGAACTGCCCCGCCTGCAGCACAGGGTCCAGCTTCTTGAACGCGCTCTTGTTGAACCATTGGTCCGCCGTATGTGGCCCCGAGTTTGGATTCCCCACAACGTCTGGCCGGTCCCCCGGAAACCCCGAAATCTCCGGAGCACCCCCTTGCAACGACACGTTCGTCGAATCGTAAACCGTGAACGGCGTATTGCTCATGAACGTAGTAATCCCGTTCACCTGCCAGTTTCCTAGAACGTGCCCGTACCAATTATCCGGATGGCTGAACCACGGCAAGTTCCACTGGTAGCTGATCACAAACCGGTTCCGCGCGTCGAACATCGACCTACCATGCTCCGCCTTCAAATTGAATGGATTTTGCGCCAGGTCGTTTTCCCCCGCCGTGCTCTGCGAAGCGGAGCCCGTAATGTTGAACGTTGACACGTCATCCAGCGTCTTCGAATACGTGTACGACGCCAGGAACGACAACCCGTGACTAAACTGCTTGCGCAAACTCGCCTGCAACGCGTTGTATGTCGAATTCGCAATCCCGGATATTTCTCCTACCGACGAGAACGTGCACGGCGTCGTCCCCGTCACCGTGCAACCGGAATACAAGCGTCGCTGATCCGCAAATTTCGCGTTATTCTGCGGCGACAGATTTGGGTCGTAGACCGTCGGATTTGCCTCAATGAATCTCGGCAGCTTCGTCCCCTTTGTTCCGATGTATCCCACCTGCAGCAACCAGTCTTTCCCAAACGCACGCTCGATATGCAGGTTCCAATCCTGCGCGTACGGCAGGCGCAGGTTTGGATCCAACGTCAGCAACGTCATGGGTTGCGCGAAGCTCCCGTTGAACGGATTCTGCCCATTGTAAGGATCCGCAAAATTCGGCACTTGGATCTGTGGTGTCTGCAAGTAGGGCGGCGCGCTAATCGGCGTCTGCAGCGGCCCGCCCTCTCCCGTGTAATAGGGATCGTAGAAAATCCCGTACGCCGCCGTCACTAGCCACTGGCCGTTCGCCTTCACATCCCACGCCAGCCCCACGCGCGGTGCAAAGCCCGTTCTCTGCGTCGGAATCAAGCCACCCGGCACTCCGTTGTCTCCAGGATAGAGCAAGCCGGTAGGCGCGGTGGGAAACACAGTCGATTGGTGTCCCGGGATCCACAAGTTCTGCCGGTTCTTCACTTCCGTGTAGGGCGAAGGCACTTCATAGCGGAGTCCATAATTGACTGTCAGCCGGCGCGTCACCTTGTACGTATCCTGCGCATATAAATTAAATGCCTGGCCTCGCAATCCTCGCGTAAAGTCCCCACCCCCCTGAAGGAAAAACACCGGTTGGCCAAAGAGGAAGCTCGCGAAGGAATAGTTCACGGGAAAATTCGCGAACACAAAGAATCCGTTCGTCGCGATTCCTTGCGTCACGTTGATCTGGTCGTACTGGTAACCTCCGCCAAACTTGAACTGGTGCCTCCCACGAATCCAGGTCAGCGAACCGGAAATGTCATAGGAATTTTGATACGTGTTCCGCGGGCCCGTGATCGGATCGCCGATCGACGCATAGCCGCCCACCTGGATGAACGGCGGCCCGATCGCCTCCTCCAACGACGGCGCATAAGTGAACCCAAGACTTGCAGGATCGGTATTGTTCAGGTGCTCGTCGAACAGGAATTTATTGCGAAGGAAAGAGAACCGCGCGGTCGCGACCACCGTCGGCGTGAAGGTATGTGTCTCCTGTGCCACGAAATTCTGCGCCCGCTGATTCTCGCCCACGGGGAATCCCGGCACGTTTGCCCCCGCCGTCGACAACGGATCCGTCTGGCTCCCTTGACTGAAGCTGTAGCGAAATTCCAGTTGATCCTTCTCGCTCAAATACTGATCTACACGAATTCCAAACTGGTCGTTGCTCGATGTCAGCATCTGCGTGCCGACAAACGTGAAAGGGCCGGAATTGGCCGTCGGATAGTAAGCCAGCAAGTTTTGCGAAATGGAGTTGATAAAAGGAAGCTGATTAAAGGGAAATGCCTGCGGGATCGGCTGGACGAACAGGTTGTAAATCTGGCCCTTCGGATCGGGCGCGCCGCCCGCGGTGGTGCAATTCCCGGAAGCGTCAAACACGTCGTGATTCCCTTGTGCGTCGGTTATCTGGGTGCACAGGTGGCCAAAATTGCCCGCCCTCTCTTCATTCGAGGGCACCGTCACGCGCGTGGTTTCTCCCTGAGAATTTCTCAGCCCCTCGTAATATCCAAAAATAAAGGTCCGGCCTTTCTTGATTGGCCCGCCGATCGTTCCGCCGAACTGGTTTCGTCGCAGCGGCTCCACGCTATCCGCAAAAAAACTTTTCGCATCCATTGCGTTATTGCGCAAAAACTCCCAAGCCGAACCGTGGAACTCGTTGGTGCCGGAGCGCGTCACGATATTCGTCGTGGAGCCCGTGCTGTGCCCAAACTCCGCGTTCGCCGTGTGCGTCAAAATTCGAAACTCCGAAATCGCGTCAACGGGCGGCTCCAGCACGAATCCGCCGTCCACTCCGTTGAAATTGTCGGCACCGTCAATCAGGAAGTTATTCGACTCTGGCCGCTGACCATTCACCGCATAGGCTTGTCCTTCGCGCAACGTGCCGCCCGCAAGCGCCAGTCCCGGCGTGATCGGCACCACGCCCACTTGCAAAACCCCGAGTTGCGTAAAGTGCCTGCCGTTGAGCGGTAAACCCAGCACCTCCCGATCACCTACCGTCGTTCCCAGGCTCGTCGAATCCGTTTCGATCATCGACGCGTTGGAGTCCACTTGAACCGTCTGTGTCGCCATCCCCACCGCCAGACGCGCCGCGACATTCGCGGTCTGGTTCACGTGCAGCGTGATGCCTTCCTGCACGAACTTCTGGAATCCCTTCGCTTCCACTTCCAGCCGGTAGCCGCCGACTGGCAGCTCAACAAAAACGAATTCGCCTGCACTATCGGTCTGTACCGCGCGCGCAAAGCCTGTTTCCACCTGCGTGGCTGTCACGGATGCTCCGCCAACCACGCCGCCGCTTGCGTCCACGACGTTTCCCCGAATACTTGCCGTGATCTGTTGCGCCGGGGTGTTCCAGCCTGAGAAAACTGCAATCGCTAGGATGCACGGCAGCTTTCCGAAATTCCTCATGCCTTTCTCCGTTCTACTCTAGACTGTGTGTTCGTTCGTTTCGGAGCGATTTCCAGCGCAACCCAAACGCGTGCGCACCTCTCCGGCAAAGAGGATTCACCCCGAATTTTGGTGGGGGGATTATAGTTGGCGTGCTAGCGAGCAGGTCAATAATGCAAAAGGGTTATGGGGAGGAGTGCCTTTTCTCAAGAAGCTGGCCTTTGCCTCAGACGATCGTGGCGGAACTGGGAGAAATATCGCGATTCCCAGGAGCTCGGCAGTTGATGGGCTACGGCGGAATCGTAGCGAGCGAACATTCCAGTGGAGAGAGTACCCGGCGAGGGGGCATCACCAAAACGGGAAATGCACACTTACGGCGCGTGGTTGTGGAGGCAGCCTGGGCATCCCGCCACCGACCAAACGTAGGTGGAGCTTTACGCAAGCGGCAAGAGGTGGTCAGCGAAGAAGTCCGAGAGATCGCCTGGAAAGCGCAGCATCGGTTACATGCGCGTTATCGGAAGCTGACGCCACGGGGCAAGGAAAAAGGAGAGGTTGTGACCGCGATCGGCCGCGAGCTATTGGGTTTTATCTGGGCCATTGGAGTAAAAGTAGAGGCAGCGCAGAAGGAGACCGAACGGCGGGTGGCACGAGGTGAGTTTCTTTATGCAGCAAGAATTCTCCAGGAGGCAGCGTGGGTAGCGGTCGAGAGGCGCATGGAAAGGAGAATCCTCGAACCCCCTATGCGGTAGGTCTGCGGACCGAACCCGCGTTTTTAGTCCGAGGTGGCTCCCGACGGATCACGATTATGCGGTTTCGACCCGCGAATATCAGAGTGATCAACCGTCGCAATAGCCGCCTCGACCGCGACTTGCGCTGCCTTCTAGGGAAGGACAGAAAAAAAAGAATGAAGACAAGAACTTTGTACTTGACAGGTCATTCCATATCAGCGGGCTTGAGCCCGTTTTCCTGCACGCGAACGAAGCGCTCGCACAGTTGGTAACGGAGGGAGCCGATCACAGCTGACGAACGTCCCCCGCATGGTTGTGGGCTCCTACCCCCGGCGGCGGAGCGAGCTCTTGGCGCCGTTTACGGACAATCAATTTCACGGCCTCACGCTTGAGCACTACGAATTGCTCACGCTTCCAGACGCCGCCTGGGCCGATTACGAGCGCGACTCAAACAAGCGAGCGCTGGCGACGCGACACGCCCCCTTTTTCCGCTCGATTTTCGCTCCTTCTTTGGCCGCTGCTATCGCCGACGAGCGCAAGCGCAGTGCCTTCCCCGATCTCTTGCAGGAAAAGCTCGTTCGGCGTCTCTTAGATCCGCCTACGCCGTTTCACTCCTTTGCCCAGACGGTCGTGCTCGCAAAACAAGGTCCAGCACACGATTCGGCCCACAATCAGTGAGCTTCCGGATGACCGATACCTCCTGGCAAACCGGCTCACTGCCACCGCCGAATGCATCGGCATCACCCTCGCGCCATGGCCATCACTTGTTTTATGGATGGTGGGTTGTACTCACTGCCGCGGTCGCCGTTTTCTGGGGAATTCCCATAACGGTCTATTCTTTCAGCGTCTTCCTCAAGCCTGTGGCTGGCGAATTATTATTTCGCCCATGATTCCTCAGGGTTGCGTGGTTACGCATCCAGCGGTTTTCAATGCGGTGTAACATTGTTACATCGCATTGAAACTCGCCACCGTATCAATTCGCCAGGGACACGAACAATCACAGACTAATTTTGGCTCTCGTTGACTGGGGAGGCTTTTTCCAGTGCATCGTGCAAGCCCTTAGCGCAGTCTGGCACGGGCATGGCATTATCGAACACGATGGACTTCGCGGTCACTTCCTTGCCATAGAGTTTCTTGTTGGCGCTGTTGTCGGGTCGAAGAGTGGATCCCGCGAGAGAGATCCCAGCAAAAAGTCCGCGGGCGCGCGAGTAAGAAAGAATTTCGGCGCGCAAGGTGACGTCGGTTTCTGCGGAGGACGTGCGCCCCACCGGGCCAGCGGCGGCAGTTGCGTTGCCGCCTAGCTTGACCTTACTTGAGAGAACGCTGGTGGCGGAACGTGTGCTCATAAGCAGAAGCACAAAATCCGTGGCACTCCCTCCGAACTGCAAACCCGCGCTCACGCCTTCCAGGGCCATCATGGTTGGCGCGCTCCACGAGCCGTGAAACGTCTCGCCGCCTCGACACGTCATCACGCCTCGTCCATAACTGCTGCCTAAGCCGAAGGAGAACTTCAAGACCGACGGCAGAATGACCACGCACTCGGCCTTGTCGAGAATGTTCTTGGGAATACTATCGGGAGCGTTCAGAATTTCCTGCATTGCTTTTCCTGCGTTTTCGACGCGAACTTGTTCTTTGTTCTGTGCCAGTGCGGGAAGCGCAAGCGAAAAAGCCAAGCTAATACCCAGCACAGTCTTCTTAATCATTTTTCCTCAGATAGGCCTCGGAACATGGAGGTCCAGCCTTGTCGGCAGGTGAACGAATCCTACGTCTTCACGTAATCGCTTAGCAAGGAATCAAAATCGTACGGCGCAGGTTCCCATAAGTCTTCGTAAACGCGCTTGTATTGACCGGTCTGGCCAACTTCCGAGTTTCGGTTACAGTTGGCTAGGAAACGCCATCCATGCTCACAAAAGACGGTGCCATTCAAGGGGTTCACCCCAAAGATTTCAGTCCATCTTCGGTGCAACCCAAGAGGGAGATAAATGGCGCGTTCCTCTGTAAGCGACACCAGCAGCGGCACTTAGAGCTTTGTACTGTTTATCTTCTAAGGAGGCACACGAAATTTACAAGTGCTTTGCTAAGCGTCGCTTATGGCCTTCCATCTCCCAAGCTCATACTCCATCGTACCGACGATGTACCGACGGCAGCTTCGTCCCAACATCTGCTCGCCAAGACGCTAAGCGCCTCGCGATAGCGTGCTTATGCGTTTGACTCGGAGTTGGTCGCTTTTCGGTCCAGTTGCATGGGGCTGTCGCGAAAGCCAGGTCTCGTCCACCGATAAATCCACTGTTTCGCACATGATGACAGATCGCTCGATCACGTTCTGCAATTCGCGAATGTTGCCTGGCCACGGATACGATTGAAGCAAGTCCAAACTTTTCTGGTTTATCCCCTTTATGTTCTTTCTTGCCTTCCTCGCGCAAACATCGATGAAGTACTCAACCAGCAAAGGAATATCTTCCCGTCGCTCGCGCAGAGGAGGCATCTCAACCGGAAAAACGTTGAGGCGGTAAAACAGGTCGCTACGAAAGGTTCCAGCAGCGATGGCAGCCTGCAAGTTACGATTCGTGGCAGCAACCACTCGAACATTTGTTTGGATGGATCGGGTTCCGCCAACACGCTCAAATTCGTGTTGCTGCAGGACACGCAACAGCGCGATCTGGGTCCCCATCGGAAGCTCTCCAACTTCATCGAGGAAGATCGTGCCGCCCTCGGCCAATTCGAACCGGCCCAGGCGCCGCTGAACTGCTCCGGTGAAAGAGCCTTTTTCATGGCCAAACAATTCTGAGGCGATCAAATCGCGCGGGACGGCGGCGCAGTTGACACTCACAAATGCACGTGAGGAACGACGAGACCGGCTATGGATCGCGCGGGCGACAAGTTCTTTGCCCGTCCCCGTTTCACCGGTGATCAGAACAGTGGAGTCTGTGGGAGCGACCTTGGATACAAGAGACAGCACCCTTTGCAGGGGCGGCGAAGTTCCCACGATCTCCTCGAACATCGGTCCCTTATCGAGTTCTTCGCTCAGAGCGATGTTCTCGTATTTGGGACTCTCTTGAGACTGCGTTTGATCCGGGATGAAGACAGCGACACTAGCCATGAGTTGCCCCCTAAACGAGGAACGTTGCGTGCTTGTTAGACCTCTTTGTTCATTGCGCGGATTTTGAAACCAATTCCGTCAGCTCACAACCCCAAATGGTCGGTTCGTGGGTTCGCTAGATCGTGAGATCTGATGCTACGACTTTAGGGGTAGATGAAAATGCCTCTAGCGCTTCGGAATATCGATGTGCTTCCTGCCGAAGAGGCGGGCATCGATCGACCAGGCACCCGGTCCGAGCATGGCCAAAGTGGCGGCAAGGGTCGCCAGCATGATGGGAATCCATGGATCACCGGGGCGCGAGAGAACGATACACGCCTCAACAATGGCTACCATCGTTCCAATCACTGGGGTCCACTGATTTGCGGGGCGATTGATGCAAACTGATGGGCCTCACGTAGGCCGGCGATCCCGCAATGAATTAGCGCAGCGGTTGTTACCACCCGCTGGAGCAGAAGGCCCTTGCCGGGCCAACCGTTAGCGAACGTCGAGAATAGCCGCTGCAAATCAGTCCTTTATATTCCGTACGCATGATAGGAGACTCGCAACGGCATCGAAACACTCAAATCTGGGATGCGGCTTTCCGCCTTTTAGGGGATTCGTAGGTCGATGATTCCGCGCCTTAGCCCAATTGTGACTGCATGGGTCCGGTCGTTAGCGCCAAGCTTGGAGAGTATATTCGTGACGTGGCTCTTGACGGTTTCTTCCCTGATTGAGAGTTGGTCGGCGATCAGTTTGTTCGTATTCCCGCTCGCGATGAGGCGGAGCACTTCAATCTCCCGTGAGCTCAACTCGTTCTCTGCGGCATGGTCAGCTAGCTCAGCGGCGACCTCCGGGGGGATTCGCTTTTTGCCGGCATGGACAGCACGAATAGCTTCCAGGAGTTCCCTATGCACATGTCCTTTCAGGATGTAAGCTCGCGCCCCAGCTTTAAGGGCCCGCAACGCTTGGACGTCGCCCGTGTATGTCGTCAGGACGATAATCCGGGCATCGGGGAATTCGGCTCGAATGCGGGCGACCGCCTCGATACCGTTCAACGCCGGCATCTGCAGATCCATTAACGTTACATCCGGGCGGTGCAATCGGAACTGTTTGATCGCTTCCTCTCCGTTGGAGGCTTCCGCGACCAACTTCATATCAGATTCAGCGTTGACCAGCGCTGCGATCCCCTCGCGAAGGAGCGGGTGGTCGTCGACGGTAAGGATCCGAATCCGCTCAGGAACGCTGCTCATGACTTCCCTTTTTTGCGGAATAGCCTGAAACCACGGCGATCAGTGCCAAAACCATCAGGAGATTTCGCATACGCAACGGAGGCGGGAACCTGCAGCTCAACCTCGGTGCCCGCTCCGGCTTCGCTCCAAAAATCCAATCGCGCCCCGATTTGCTTCGCCCGTTCGCGGATTCCGGGCAACCCCCAGTGTCCGGGGCGCGCACCTTCCTTGAGTACTTTCGGGTCCGTCCCCTTTCCATCATCGCGGATACGCAAGCGCAGCAAGCCATCATCGTACCGAATCTCGGCTTCGATCTGACTTGCATTCGCGTGTCGGAAAGCATTTCCTATCAGCTCGCCAGCAATCCGGTAGATTTCGTCTTGAAGGATCGGGGACAAGGTTCGCCGCGCCCCCTCTACCGTGACACGGAAGTTCGGCGAATCACGCCCAGCATCGTGAGAGCTCGCCAGTTCCTGACCCATCGCCGCCAGCAAGTGTGCGAGATCGTTCTGAGCGGCTGGCGCGGGGCGTAAGCCCTGTATAGCATCCCGGCCCTCGGCGATTGCCTGCTCCGCCTTGGTAATAGCGCCATCGAGAACTTG
>Ga0210409_10006813_pt1 | contig 11854 bp, 11 predicted proteins | sample IncBWH17MmetaG_FD_161649 | JGI IMG/M metagenome (GOLD analysis project Ga0210409, IMG submission 161649) | Forest soil microbial communities from Barre Woods Harvard Forest LTER site, Petersham, Massachusetts, United States - Inc-BW-H-17-M | ecosystem: Environmental > Terrestrial > Soil >...
TACCCCGATGAACGCGGAACGCGCCGCCATGCGCGTGGTGCAGGCCGGCTCGATCGCCGTCGTCCTCGCCGCGCTGCCCTACAAGACATTTGACCTCGACCGCTACTTCGTTCCGAAGGAGCTGGTCCTCGGTCTGACCGCGACGGCGGCCGCGCTTCTCCTACTGGCGCACCGAGATGCGCACAAGCCGGCCGTCAGTCGGGTGGACGTCCTGCTCGTGGCGTTCCTGGGATTGAGCGGGGCCTCGGCCTGGTTCGCGGTCAACGGCTGGCTCGCCTGGCGCGCGCTGGCCATTAGCCTGGCGGGCATCCTGCTCTTCTGGACGGTCCGTGGCCTCGCACGGGCGGGGTTGGGACACCAGGTCATGGGCGGCGTCGCCCTCGCCGTGGTCGTCGCCGCCGCAACGTCCCTGTTTCAGGCCTACGGCGGTCACGGCGACTTCTTGAGCCTCAATCGTGCCCCAGGCGGCACGCTCGGCAACCGCAACTTCGTGGCCCATCTGGCCGCGATCGGGCTTCCCGTGCTGGTGCTCATCATCCTCGATACCCGGCGATTCTTCTCATTCGTCGCCGGCACCGTCGGGCTCTGTCTCGTCATGTGGGCGCTCATTCTCTCGCGTTCCCGGGCCGCCTGGCTCGCGGCCGGGCTCTGTGCCGTCCTGGCATTTATTGCCGCGCTCCGCTCCGGCTACCGGCCGCCCATCGGTCGGGCCCTCGTCTTGGGCGCCGCCTCGGCCGCCGGCGTGATCGCGGCCTTGGTACTCCCGAACACGCTCCACTGGCGGAGCGGGCACCCGTACCTCGAGTCAGCCGTCGGCGTCGCCGACTATCGCGACGGGAGCGGGCATGGGCGAATCGTCCAGTATTCGACCACGACCAAGCTCGCCCTGGCCCACCCTGTTTTCGGCGTCGGCCCCGGAAACTGGCCCGTCGTCTACCCCAAGTACGCCGCGCCCAACGATCCGTCGCTCGATAGTGACGACGGTATGACCTCGAACCCCTGGCCCTCGAGCGACTGGGCCGCCTTTCTCTCCGAGCGCGGGGTCGCCGCGACCCTCTGCCTAGCCTTAGCGCTAATCACACTCGCCGCCACCGGTCGCGCGGCGCCCACGCTCATTGCGACGATCCTCGCAGTTTTGATCGTCGGCTCATTCGACGCGGTTCTCTTACTGCCCGCCCCGACCCTGTTGGTCTGGGCCACCCTCGGCGCCCTCGCCCCTCCCGCCAACCCCGGCCTCCGCATTCCGATCCCACGCGCCTTGGCCGCCGTCCTGATCTTCGTCCTCGGCGCGGCCAGCATCGTGCGCAGCACCCAAGAGGCGGTCGCCATGGGCATCGCCAACGACGAGACCTCTGCCGGCCCCTTAGAGATCGCCGCACGCGTCGACCCGGGCTCCTACCGCATCCAAGTGCGCACGGCCGAGGCCGAGGAGCATCGCGGGCATTGCGCCGCCACGATCACCCACGCGACCGCGGCGCGGAAGCTCTTTCCCTCAGCCCCCGCGCCGCGGCATTTGTTGAATCGCTGTCGCTGAGCCTTATTGGATGCTCCCGAGCAGATACTGCTGCACGAACGCGACCGTCGCGTACTGCTGGTAGTCCTGGTTCTTCTTCTTCGCGAACCCATGCCCCTCGTCGAGCCCGACGAGATACCAGACAGGCGTGCCGTGTTGCCGAACGGCGCCGACGATCTGGTCGGCCTCGGATTTTGGCACGCGCGGATCGTTCGCGCCGGAGACGACGAAGAGAGGCTTGGCGATTTTGTCGGCGTGATTGAGCGGCGCCATGGCCTCCATGAACGCGCGGACGGTCGAGTCGCGCTCGTCGCCGTACTCGACGCGACGGAGGTCGCGACGGTAGCTCTCGGTGTGTTCCAAAAACGTCGCCAGATTAGACATGCCGACGACGTCGAGGGCGCAGGTGATCTTGTCGGCGTAGAGTGTTGCGGTGACCAGGGTCATGTGGCCGCCATAGCTGCCACCGGTGACCATCACGTGGCTCGCATCGAGATCGGGCTGCGTGGCGATCCAGTCGAATAGCGTGCCGATGTCGTGATACGCGTCGACGCGCTTGACGCCGTTGTCGGCGGCGACGAACGTCTTGCCGTAGCCGGTCGAGCCGCGGATGTTCGGGAAAATGATCGCGACACCCTGCTGATCGATGAAGTAGTTCAACCGTCCGAGAAAGCCGGGGCGTGACTGGCCCTCGGGGCCACCGTGGATGTCGATAATGACGGGACGCTTGCCGGCGAATTTGGCGGCCGGTTGATAGAGGAACCCGGAGAGCACGAGCCCGTCGGTCCCCTTCCAGTGGATCAGCTTGGGCTCGACGAATGTCTTGGGATCGATGCCGCCGGTCTCGCTCTGGGTCCAACGGTCGATCTTCCCGGTCGTCACGTCGAGCGAGTAGACGTCAGTCGGCGAGCGCGCCGAGCTCACCACGAACCCGAGGTCGCGATTGTTCCGGTGCCAGCGGAGTCCGCCGATGACGCCGACCGGCATGTTCGCGACATGCCGGACCACGCCGGTCTGGAGATCCATCAAGTGCACGACGCTGATCCCGTCCTCGTTCGTGACGTAGGCCAGCGTCCTCCCATCCCAAGAGGACGAGAATTCCTCGACGTCCCACTTAGGCTCGTGACTCACGACGTGCGCGACGCCGGTCGCGACGTCGATCGCGATGAGGCGAGCGAACTCGGAACCCTCGTCGCTCGTCGCGTAGATGAGTTTCCCGTCGGGACTGAACTCGCCGCCGCCGTACGCCACGACGCCGGGCGGTGTCAGCCGGCGTTTCGAGCCGGTCGCCAAGTCAACGAGCCACAACGCGCTCTCGTTGACGGAGTGATAGTCAGCGACGAGCAGGGATTTGCCATCGGGTGACCAGTCGACCGGAGCCCAGCCGCCGCCTTGCACTTCCAGCACCTTGCGATCAGTCGAGGGATTCGCCGGATCCATCGTGTAGATGTCCGTGTCGGTCCCGTTCCGGCGCGTCGAGCGATACGCGATGCGGGTGCCGTCTCTCGACCAGGGCCCCAGGTCGTTCTTGCTCTTGCCGTCGGTGAGGAGCGTGGCATCGCCGGTGACCGGATCGAACCGGTACAGCTGATTGAATTCGCTGCCGCCGACGTCACGTTCGACGACCAGAAATGCACCGGTGGACGGCTGGTATCGTGCCGCCAACACGCGATCCGGGAAGAAAGTCAGCTGCCGCCGATCGCCGCCGGGGAATCGCACGACGTGCGTCTGGTTCACGTCCGCGAAGCGCGTACTGATCAGGATCTCACGGTGCGTCGGGTGCCAATCCTGGAGTCCCGCGCTGCGGAACTCGGTGTAGCGTCCGACCGTCTCGGCCACGTGCACCGAGATCGGCGGGATGCCATCGACCACGAGGTGCTCGTTGGGGGTGACGTTCGGCGACTGGGCCGCAACGACTACGGGGAGCAGCAATGACAAGCGAGCCAACACGGGGCGGGCCTCCGGTACCGGGGGCCAGAAATCTATAGAACTCGAAGCTCGCCGTCGCGGATGTCGATCGAGCGGGTCGGCACCACGACCCCCTTGTCGTCCAGCAATTCGAGCCGGAGCGCCTGCATGGCGTGCTGGTAACGCGGACCGCTCAGCTGAAACAGCGGCTCGACGAGATCGAAGCCCGGGCCGGGGCGAAACGCGCCCGAACGCGCGCCGGTCGCCGGGTCCGGCGCGGCGAGCTCCGCGCGGCCGACGATGATGCCGCGCAGTCGGATCGTGTAGCTCAAGCGCTTACGATCCAGCCAACCGTATGTCGATCTCGCCGACGTAGGGGCGGAGCTCACGGGCAAGGCGGTTCGACGAAGACACTTTCCTGTCGCCCATGACCGACCGGTATGGTTTGTTGTCGAAGAGGTGCAGCGCGTCGAGCCGGATCGCGATCGCGCTATCGCGCGACATCATGCCGCCGTGCCAGTTCACGATCTGACCGCCGTAGTCCCATCCGAAGCCGTTGAACTCGAACGGCTTCGAATTCAGCTTCTGCAGCTCGTCGACGGTCGTGCCGAGCGTTACGCCGGCCGCCGTGTGCCAGATCGATTGCGATCCGCGGAGCATTACGCTCTTGGGATAGCGGAGATTGATCGTGTCACCAAAGGCGATCTCGACGCGACGCAGTGAGTCGTCTGGGAAGATCACCGCTGCGACTATGCCACCGTCCCGCATGAGGCGGACGTTCGATTCGCCGTAGGCGCGGGCGACATCGGCTAGTGTGCACTTGGAGGTGATCGCGCCCACTCGTGAGCCTGGGACGATCAGCCAGTCCGGATTTTCGGGAGTCGGAGACGCGAGAGCGGCCAGAACAAGGGCCGCGACGTACTTGTATGCGGCGCTCATGCACTGTAGACGATTCAGCCGCGAGAATGGTTCTGAGAGCAATGGTTCTGAGGGGCGCTGCGCGCCGCTCGCTTCGCTTCGCCTATGAGCGAGCCCGGAGGATCTGACTTTCGCTTCGCTCGCCTAGGTGCGGACCCGGAGGTTCGGACTTTTTGGGCGAGCGTAGCGAGCCGGCGCGAAGCGCCCCTCAGAACCTAGTTCTTAGCCGCGACAACCTGCGTCTGCACGCGGTGTGAGTACGCACTAACCCACCCAGGCAGCACATGCGTATTCTCAGCCACCGCCCCCGCAAGCAGCATCGGGTCGAGCCCGATCGAAAGCAGGGCCGTAGTGGCGACTTGTCGATTATCGACCGGCGTATCGATGTGCGTCTCCGGCACGCCAGGCAGGAACAGCAGAATCGGCGTATCGACATCGTCGTCGTTAAACCCACCGTGCTCTGCGACCTTGGTAGCGCTCGGACTCGTGTAGATCACGCCTTTCTGCGGCAGCACGATGATGTCCGGCGTCCGGCTATCCTGGAGCGGGCTCGGAAAGCCCGGGAACCCGGCGTTACCGGCTGTGAGGCTGTTCCCCCAGAGGATGAACTTGGCGAAGTTCGTCCCCGAGTTAAGACGAATCTTATCAACCGCCGCCGCGGTCAGATCCTGGTTGCTGAGCCAGATGAGACCGATGTCGTCCTCGGTCGCATTCGCGACGAGGTTCGGCGCAATGCTGTCGATCTCCGTCGGGATGAGCGTATCGGCGACGATCTTCCGGAGGAACCGAGCGACGGGCGTCTGGCCGTGCTTCGCCGCGACGATGATCAGCGTCTCATCGGCCACACCGGTTGCCTTGAGGGTCTGCTCCATTTTGCCGAGCGACCGGTCGACGAAATCCAGCGCGCTCGCGAGCTGCGGTGTCGGCGTGTAATCCGGATGGACGTAGCCGTTCACCTTCTGGCCTGTGCTGACGGTCTGGTAGTCCATGCCAAACAGCGCGGGCACGCCGATGTGGTGTTTGCCCAGGTGGTCGAGACCGCGGCACCAGTTCAGCACGTACTCGACCTTGAGGCTGTCGTAGTAGTTGTTGGCGGGGACGTCGTTGTTGGGCAAATCGCCGTTCGGGAGAACGCCGGTGACCTCGAGGTTCGCCAGGTCGGTCACGCCCGTGCCCGAGGGCCCGTTCACGATCGTGTACGCGCCGATGTGTTTGTCCGACCACGCCGTGACAAACCCGGCGTTGTGCGCGACCTCGAAGATCGTGTTGACGCGGAGGTACTGCCACGGGTAGACCGGCTTGCAGCCGTTGTTGGGATCGAGTGGCAGCTTGGTCACATCGATGCCACCGCCGCCATCCAGCCGGTTGAGATCCTTGTCGATGGACTCGTCGAACGTGACCGGCGTCCCGATGGTCTTGCAGGCCGAGCCCGGAGGCGAGAGCTGGCGGTCGTAGCTCGCGTCGTAGTACACGCCGGTCGTCGCGGCCGACGCTCCGGTCACGAGTTGCATCAGGCCCGGGAACGAATCCGAAGGCTTGGACCCCGTGACGTTGCTGTACGTGACGCCACTGTGCGTCCATTTCGCGAGCACCGAGGTCGGGTGCGTCGCGACGTAGTGCGAGAGGTCGCCGTTGTGCATGCCGTCGACTGAGATCAGCAGCACGTGCTTGATCACGTGACCTTTGCCGGCCGCCGCCATATCGGCGGGCGTGGCGCCGAGGCTGCGGAAGGGCGCGGTCGATTTGGTCGGGCTGCACGCGGCGGCCGCGATGGCTACGCCTACGGCGAGCCCGAATGTACTGCGTTGCACCATCATACGTCTCCCAGGCTATGAGTCCTGGGATTGCTAGTCACCGACGGCCGCGTGTCGGTGAGCCTCAGTTAACGCGCTCTTAACGCGCTCGAATCATGCTGGTCACACCAGACGGGAGCACGGGGTGGGGCATGCGAATTGCGCGGCCCGGCTAGTCATGGGCGACAAAGAGTCACGATCCCGGGAGCCGGTGGTTCCGACGGTTGATCCTAAGGAGAAAGCGAAAGCTGATCAGAAGAAAGCGAAGCGCCGCGAGCTCGGCGGCGATGCGGATCGTGGGCTCGATACTGGGGAGTACGAGCCGTACAATGATCCGGACCGGCGTGAGCCGGACTCAGGTACGTAGCGCGTGATGCACGGCGATGCCGCCATTGAGTCGGCGGTAGACGCGTTCCAAGGTGTAACCGGTCTCGATGAGCGCGGTGTTGAAGTCGGTGATCGAGACGAAGTGGTCGACTGATCGGGCGATGTAGCCGTAGACGACTGGCTCTCTATGCCAGAGCCAGCCAACCGCATTTCCCGCCACACTCAGATAGGCCAGGAATGCCCTCCGCCAGAGGGCATTTTCTGGTCGATAAAAATCGAGCGTCACGAGGCGGCCGCCCGGCTTGAGCACGCGGGCAATCTCGGTCAACGCGCGCCGACAGTCCGGGACATTTCGGAGCGCGTACCCGGCGGTGACAATGTCGACAGATGCGTCGGCGACATCGAGCGCAGTCATATCGCCGACGGCAAATTCGAGTTTGAGCTGTCCGGACGCGCGTTGCTTCGCCTCGTCGATCATCCGCGCGGACGCATCGACTCCAACGACGTGAGCGCCGCGCGCCGCGAGCGCAAATGCGAGATCCCCGGTGCCGCACGCGAGATCGAGTGCGTGACTCTGGGGGCCCACGTGCGACTCGAGCTCGGCCAGCAGCTGTGCCTTCCAGCGCCGATCGAGCCCGAACGAAAACAGTCGCGTGAATTGATCATATCGTGGCGCGATGATATCGAACATCGGCGTCACGAACTGCTGCTTGAGCGCTGGATCGCTCAAGTGTCGCTCCAAGGACATGCCCTGGAGCGAACCTTTAGCGTCAGCCAATGAGGCGGCGCGGCTCCCTAGTTTCTTGATCTGAATCCGTCCGTACGGGCGGATTGGTATCCCCGCCTTCTTTCACCTTGTCCTGCTGGGGCGCTTCGTTGATCGCGTCCTTGACGCCCGACAAGCTGCCCTTGAACTCCCGGATCCCTTTGCCAAGGGAGCGGCCGAACTCTGGAAGCCGCTTTGCCCCGAAGAGCAAGAGGATGATCAACAGCAGGAGCAGAATTTTTTCGATGCCGATTTCACCCATGACTGCCTTCCGAAGTAGGGCCCGATCTGGAAGTTACTTCGGTACACCAGCCTCGCGGAACTGGGCCAGTGAGTGGCGGGCGACGGAAATCATGCCGCCGCACTCTGGGCAGACATCGACGGTCACGTTGGGGACGCGAAGACGAGTCCGGTTTACCGTGACGGTGCGTTTTTGGGTGTGGGTACGGACCAGCGAATCACAGTGGGGGCAGACGGCCGACTCTTGGCGGCGCGTCATCATCATGGCGGGCATTTTTGGCACTCCTAGTAAGTCTTACACTGGGCACTACGTGCGGCGTGTCAAGAAAGTTTTGGGAGGGGTCCTGAGCGCTTCGGCAACGCTAGTCGTGCAGCGTGGCTTCAGCGTTTTGGGCAACGCTCATCACGCAGCGTCCCCGCCTCTACTTTGGGCGAGCGAAGCGAGGCCCAAAGCTTTTCTTCACCCTTCTTAGACGCTCACCAAGCGTCGAAGGTTTTAGTCGGATTTCTCGCCCGGAGTTCCGGCCGCCGCGCGAGCTTTCCCAGACAAATCGTCCGCACTCCACGTGTAGTTACCAAACGTCATTGCGGAATCATTGTCCCCAGCATCAAAGATGACCGTGACGCTTTTGAGCGCCGACTTATGCTGGTAATGCGCGACCGCATACTCGGCGACATGCCGCGCCAATGACGGGGGATCACTCGTATCCCGCTGAGCCGAGTCGCCCTGGGCGGTGTCGACCTTGGCCGGCGGAATGACGAGAATCAGGTGGCTACGCCGGTCGATGGACACCAAGATGGGCCGTCCAAACTCGTGCCCGATATCCTTGCCAAGGGCCGAAACCTGCTTGACAGGCCGGCAAGCAGCGAGCGCAAGCGTCACGCCAGAAATGGCGTTTACGGCGTTTCGCATTAGCGTTCTCCGCATACATTTGTGAGACGCACACCCGGTGCAGCGGCAACCGGGGAACATATGTATGCCCTCGAAAAAAAATACGCCGCCGAGGCTGCTCATTGATTATCTTGTTCGCACTTGATGTCCGGCTTTTTCTAGCCGGCACACCACTTAAACCGGGTCTCGAATAGTGAAGCATGCCAAGGCGACGGCCGGACACCTCACGCAACCGGCCGCCGGCGGGGATGTCCCAGGAGCGGACATCCTCGACTTGTACATTGAGGAACTGCGCCGCACTCCCGTTATCTCAGCACAAGCTCAGAAGGATCTCGCCCGTCGCATGCGCAATCCGCGCGTCAGCGTCGGCGACCGCGCGCGTGCGCGCGAGGAGTTGATCACCGCGAACCTCCGGTTCGCGTTCTCAGTGGCGAAGAAGTACCAGAACCGCGGTCTCCCGCTGGATGACTTGATCAGCGAGGCGAACGCGGGGCTGTGCCGCGCCGCGGATAAGTACGATCCCGACGTCGGTGTCAATTTCATCAGCTACGCCGTGTGGTGGATCAAGCAGGCCATTCTGTCGTCGATCACGACGACGGGCCGGTCTGTGCGCCTCCCGCTCGGTCGTGCCGCGGACGTTGCTCGTCTCGGCAAGGCCCAGACGGCGCTCCGCCAGGCGCTCAATCGCGAGCCCACCGTCGACGAAGTCGCGCGGGTCTGCGGCCTCTCCGTCGAGATGGTGCAAAGCCTCTCGGCTCTCGCGTATCCCGAGCGCTCACTCGACGAGCCGGTCTCTCGCAACGGCTCCGAGGACGGCGGCGCGACGCTGGCGAATTTCGTCGCCAGCGAAGATGACGATGGTCTCCCGCCCGGCTTCGACGAGCGCGCGCGCCGTGAGGCGCTCTGGCAAGCGCTCGAAGAGTTGCCGCCTCGCGATCGCCGGATTCTGGCCCTGTACTACGGGCTCGAGACCGGCGAGCCCCTGACGCTCGAAGAGATCGGTCAGATCTTCGGCGTGAGTCGCGAGCGGGTGCGTCAGCTCCGCGACCGCGCGCTCGCCCGCGTGCGCCGCGGCGTGGCCGCGTCTACGCTCCGGGATTGGGCGGCTTAGGCACCACGAACACGGCGATATCGCCGACCGAATAGGCCTCTCGCGTGTGCGCGCCCACTTCCTGGCGCACACGCGGGTCCGGCCCGGCAACAATCACGTAATCGTACTGATCCAAGATCCGCTCCCAGTCGAGCGGCTCTTGGTGTTCGATACGCCCGCCATCCCAGCCCGGCGGCGGCGCGTACAAGTTGCTCATGTCCTCGAAGTACGGCATGAAGCTCTGGTTCGGCCACCCGAATAACGCCGGCTCGCGCCCATCGCGTTCGATCTGATACCAGAACGCGAAATGCCGATACGGGAGCACCCGCGGGCCCCACCTCACATCGTCGGCGACGAGCGGGAACACCTTCTTCGCCGGCGGCAACCGGTTGAGCGCGGCCGCGTAGTCGTCGAGGTCCCGGTCGATCGCGTGCACCGATCGCGAGAGCAGCACCGTGTTGATCAGTGACACGACGAGGAGCGTTGCGACCACATTGAGGCCTGGCGCTTTCGACTCGCGTCCCGCGAGAAGAAACGGCAGCAGGAACGCGGGAATGAGCCACCGCATGTCCAGGTACCCGGCGCCCGGCAGGTTCGCTGGGAAGATCAAATACAGCGCGAGAAACGCGAGGATCGAGAACCCCCACGTGCTCTTCCACTCGAGCCGGCGATTCCCTCGCAGGAAGAACGCGAGTCCCAACACGTACGCGGCGATCGCGACGGCCGCCTGGCCGTAATTGTAGACGTAGAACGGCGTGAAGACATTCCTGATCTTGGACCACGGCGTGCCGAAGTGCGAATAGTGCTGCGTGCCCGGCGCGACGATCGGGGTGAGCGCGCTCTGCAAGATGAAGAACGCGGCGAGGACAGCCGTGAGGCACAGGACGCCTTGCCAGCGCGAGTCGCGCCGCGAGCTGAGCAGCAGCATTTGGAGCATGTCGAGCCAGATCACGACGAGAATGATCAGCGGCGCCGACAGGTGGAAGAGATAGGCGACAATGATGCCGACCGAGAGACACGCGAATCGCGGCGTAGAGAGATGCGAGCGATGCGGCCACCAGGCGGCGAGCCACGCCAAGGCTATGCCGATCCCGATCGTGTAATTCATGAAGCCGACGTGGGCGAAGAACCCGAAACCGATGACGACGCCAATGAGCGCCCACCCGGTGTTCTCTCGACTCACCGCTCGGAGCAGCAGATAGAAGCCGACTGGAACGGCCAACACCACGAGGACGGCCATAACGCGTAGCGTCAGCGATGGCGAAAGCACGGTCGCCAGTCCCGCGCCCAAGAGATCCAGGCCGAGGTACGGGCTCGGGATCGCGTGGAGCCGCACGTACGGCGCGCCGTGTCCCGTCCACGCGTGGGCCATGAGCACCCATCGCGTGAGGTGATTGACCGAGTCCTCGAACGGGAAATTGTTACGGAGCGAGAGGGCCACACCGACGTTCGCGGCGAGGCCAACGAGGAACGCGCCAAAGATCAGACGGCGCTTCGCTTCGCTCCCTGCATCGACGCTTGCCACAGACGCGGAGGCTGAGCGCGACCCTAGGGCGCCGATGTCGATGCCTGGTGCGGGCGTAGCCCGCCCGGCCGATTGCACTTGTCGGTGGGTATCCATGGAGCGTTTCGCTGGTTGCAAGAGTCGAGCTTATTCGTCCCAAAACAGATGACCCCCAACGGCCCAAGTCGAGCCGCAAAGCGGCCTCGACGAGGCGCGGAGCGCCGTTCCCGTTCCATCACCCAGCGTCTCTGGATGGGATTCGCCGGCCTCCTCTTGCTCCTCGTCGCCGCGGGCGCGATCGGGTGGTCCGCACTCAATTACCTGTCCAAAGCCGTCAAAGACTCGGTCTCGGGTACCCAGAGCGATGCTCAGCTCGCTTCCCGCCTATCGAGCGACGTAGCTCGCGAAGTCGATGCGGCTGGCCGGTTGCTCGACACCCGCGGCGACTCGGTCGCGGCCGAGTACCGCACGCTGAGCGAAAACGCGCACGCGATTCAGCATGAGATGACGACGCGGCACGACCAGACCGCGGTCGAGGTCGCACTCTTAGCCGACGTCGACGCGAAGCTGTCGCAGCTCGAGGTCAAGTTCTCGCTCGCCCACGTCCTCCACGAGCTCGGTCGCGCCGACGCGGCCGTCACCGAGCGTTCGGCCGCCCGCCCTCTCGTCCGCGCCGTGCTCGACGACCTGGATCGCCTCGCCCAGCTCAAGGCCGCGCGCGAGCACGACCAATCCGTCCGATTGGGCGATGATGCCGCGCGCCGCGCCTTCTTCTTCGTGCTGGCGATCCTCGCCGCGGTTGCGCTCTCGGTGCTCGTCGTCCGGAGCACCGTCCGCGGCATCTCGGATCCGCTGCAACAACTCTTGACGCACGCGCAGCACTTGAGCGATGGCGACCTCACG
>Ga0210409_10006815_pt1 | contig 11853 bp, 12 predicted proteins | sample IncBWH17MmetaG_FD_161649 | JGI IMG/M metagenome (GOLD analysis project Ga0210409, IMG submission 161649) | Forest soil microbial communities from Barre Woods Harvard Forest LTER site, Petersham, Massachusetts, United States - Inc-BW-H-17-M | ecosystem: Environmental > Terrestrial > Soil >...
TGTTTCTTCTTGCGATGACTCTTTTCGCTGTCCGTGCCCCCGCCCAAGAACAACAGTCGCACTGGCAAGCGCAGGTGCGCAAATACTGCGACGCACGTGATTGGCCGTCCGCCATGCGCGTGTTGGAGGAAGAAAGCGCGCGCGCGCCGGGTGATTTGGACCTAAAAGCTTGGCGGGCTCGCGTGTTGGCCTGGTCGGGGAGGCTCGCAGAAGCAGAGCAAGCATACTTGGCCATCCTCAAAATCTCGGCGAACGACCCTGATCATTGGGCCGGTCTGGCAAGCGTTTACGCACGAGAAGGAAAGACGCAAGAGGCGCTGCACGCCTTCGACACTGCGGTGAAGCTTGATCCCCGCCGCGCAGACCTGCGCGCGGCTCGCGCTCGCGCCATGCGAGACGCCGGCCGGCGCACGGAAGCTCGCGACGAGTTTCACCAGGCCCTTACCCTCGATCCCAACAGCTCGGATGCTCGCGCCGGGCTGATTTCCCTTCGTGCCTTGCCGACCCAGGAACTGCGGTTTGGCAACGAAACCGATCTGTACAATTTCGCCGCTGCGAATCGTGACGAATGGGTCGCCTGGAACTCCCGCTGGTCGCAGCATTGGAACACCAGCATTGCTGCAAGTTTCTATCAACGCGGTGGCCTCGACGCTGGCAAAGTTCTGGGCAGCGTCACCGCGCGAGCCGCTCGCTGGGGTGCTCTCACCGTCGGAGGCGCCGTCGGGCACGACAACGCCGTCATTCCTAAAAGTGAGGCCTTCTTTGATTTGGACCGCGGTTGGAAGCTCGGCGGAGAAAATTTCCTGCGCGCTGTGGAAACCTCGTACGGCCAGCACTGGTATTGGTACCGGGCGGCGCGAATCCTTACTTTGAATGGCGCGGCTATTGTCTACTTCCCCCGCGAATGGACCGTCAGCTTGGCAGCCACCGGCGCGCGGAGCGCATTCTCCGGTACCGGTGCGGAATGGCGGCCTTCCGGAAATGCACGCCTCGGATTTCCGTTGGGAGCTTGGCGTGAAGCACGGCTTTCCGGGAATATTTTCTTCGCGGCGGGTACCGAGGATTTCGCGCGCATCGACCAAATTGGCGGATTCGCGTCGCAGACCTATGGCGGCGGCGTGCGATTGCAGCTAACCCCGTGGCAAGACGTAACGGCAACCGGTTCCTATCAAAGGCGAACGCAGGGCAGGACTGATACCTACATAGGCCTCAGCTATGGAATCCATTTTTGAAAAGCTTTGGAGGCTTGGCCCTGCGGCATTCGTGCTGAAGGCCATCGTGGTCGCTGTCGCGGCCGACGCGCTGCTGCTCGCCTTCATACTTCTTCGTCGCGCGTACCGAAAGCGTTACTTCGTCAAACGCGACGCCTGCGTCTTCAAATGGCGCCAAAAATGGGACGACCTGCTCTCCGCCCGGGTTCCTTATTCCGCCTGGCGCGCGAACGCCTTTGATCGACGCATCATCGAAACCATGGCGCTGAACGGGCTCGAAGCGGGGAACCCCGAGGAGTGCGCGAGAATTCTGCGCTTTTTGCGCTTCAGCGGCCTGCTCGAGAAACGTATTTTCGAAGCGCGGCGCTTTACCGGCTGGCGTCGCATGCGCGCGCTGGTCGCGCTCGGCCGCACGCGAGCGCCGGAAGGTATTCCCGCTCTGGCCGATGCATTGCGTGACCGCGATCTCGAGGCGCGCCTGGCCGCGTTGCGCGGTTTGGGGCGCACGGCAAGCCCGAGGGCTGCGGAGGAGATTCTCGCCTGGGTCGGCGAAAAGGGGCTTGTAGTACCCGCGCTGCCGCTGCAAAGCGCCCTTATTCAATGCTGCGCGGAGCGCCCACAGTTGCTCCTTCCGTACGTGCAGAGTGCCACCGGCCCTCTGCGCGAAGTGCTGGGCCGCGTGCTCGGCGAAGTAGCGACGCCGTCGTTGGGTTTGGATCTGTTGCAGTTTGTTGGGGACGATCTCGACGAGTTGCGTGCTGCCGCAGCCCGCGCGCTGGGGCATTCGCCATCGGGCCTGGCGTTTGATGTTCTCAGTGAGCTGGCCCGAGATCCCACCTGGTTCGTGCGGCTGCGCGCCATGGTGAGCCTCGGAAAGCTTTCCGAGCGGCGCGCCATCCCCGCGCTGTTACGCGGTCTCACCGATTCAAACCGTTTGGTGCGCCTGCGCGCTGCCGAAGCCCTCGTGGCATTGAAGACCGAGATGGCACCCATCTTTCAACAGGTTGTCGCTGCCGGCGATCGCTACGGATTGCACGCGTATTTGACAGCGGTCGAAAACGCCAACGTGCTCGCAAAGCTCGAGGAGGAGCTTCAGAGCTCCACGTCGCTACCTGCGGAGGAGAAGGGTCGCCTCCAGAATGTGCTACGCTCCGGCTCGCTGGTGGCGGAAGAACGCGCCAGCCTGCCGGACTTCACCGGGGCGGCGGCTCGCCCGTGATTCGTTTACTGGACATTTCGAACCACACCTTGTTTTGGTATTACCTGGCCAGCAATCTCGCGTACCTAGTGATGCTCCTGGTTGCGCTAAAAACGAGCGCGGCTCACCGGCACAAATTGGAAAGCTACCGCTTGCACTGGATTGCGGACACGCCACTGGCTCCGCCAATTACCCTGATCGCTCCGGCGCACAACGAAGAACTTTCCATTCGCATTGCGGTGCGAAATCTTCTCGAACTGGATTATCCGGAACTCGAAGTGATTGTGGTGAATGACGGGTCCGAAGACCGCACGCTGGAAGAGATGCGTGAGGAGTTCTGCTTGCGGCCCGTACGCGCGGTGTACGTCGCGGAATTGAAATGCGCTCCGGTTCGCGGACTGTATCGAAGCAGCGTCGACCCCCGGCTGCTGGTGATCGACAAAGAACCGGCAGGAAGCAAGGCCGATGCGCTGAACGCGGGGCTGAACGCCGCAACCTCTCCCTACTTGTGCATAGTCGATGCGGACTCCGTTCTGGAGCGCGATGCTCTGCTGCGCATCATGCTGCCGATTCTTGCCGACCCCAAGCGTGTCGTCGCCGTGGGCGGGATTATCCGTGTGCTGAACGGCTCGGAGATTGCGAAGGGAAACTTGAGCCGCGTGCGCCTGCCACGTAAGAGCATTGAAGTGATCCAGGTGATTGAGTACCTTCGCGCGTTTTTGATCGGCAGGGAAGCGTGGGGCCAGGGAAACATGCTGACGATCATTTCCGGCGCGTTTGGCGTATTTCGCACGGACCTGGTGCGCGCGGTTGGCGGATACCGGCCAAATTCCATCGGGGAAGACTTTGACCTGGTGGCCAGGCTGCATAAACATTTGCTGGAGAAACGCGCTGAGTATCGCATTGATTTTGTTCCCGATCCTATGTGCTGGACGGAAGTTCCATCGGACCTGAAGTCGCTGCGCCGGCAGCGCGCGCGCTGGCATAAGGGATTGATTGATGTGCTGTGGCTGACGCGCGGCATGTTGTTTCGCCGGCGCTACGGCAGGATCGGAAGTTTCGCGCTGCCGTACTTGTGGGTGTTTGAGTTTGCCGCACCGGTAATCGAGATCCTGGGAATCGTCACCATTGTGCTTGCCGCTGTGCTCGGCGTATTGAGTCGCGCGTTTTTCCTGCAGTTCCTACTGTTCGGATATGCGTTCGCGACGGTCATCTCCATCGGTTCCGTCTTGCAGGAGGAGATCACCTACAAGCGGTACAACGACTGGCAAGACGTGGCACGCCTGGTCAGCTACTGTTTTCTTGAACATTTTCCTTACCGGCAGATGCACATGTTCTGGCGGTTGCAAGGCATCTGGCAGTATCTGCGCGGCAACAATGCCTGGGCGCCGCTCAAGCGCAAAGGACTGCAGTCCGCCAGTATTCCTTGATTCGTACGCCACGGTGAATTCCATCAAGCGCGCGGCGAGCAATGCGTAACTTCGCTGCGATGCGATGTTTCGCGGCGCTTTACTTCGCCAATGGGATTGGCTAGCGTTAGCGCAGAGCCCAAAGGGGCTGGCTATGGACACGCTGACCTCCGTCAAGGACCTGCTGTTTACGCTGCTGCTGAAGGTGGGCGTGGCGTCTTCGTTCGCGGCGTTGCTGGCGCGGTGGAACACGTTCCGTCGCGTGCTGTTCACCGAGGAGCGCGATCCGGACCAAAAATTGAAGCTGATGCTGTTCATGACGCCGCCGCTGGTTGTCGGCGTTGCGCTGCGCCTGGTGGGCTTTCCGTACCGGTTTGCGGATCTTTCGCTGGAAGGCGCGTTTTTGATGGGTTTGCTGGGCGGGCGCGTGGTGGGGCCGATTGGCGGCGCAATTATCACGATTCCGGCACTGGCGGCGCACGAATGGCTGGCCATGCCAGCGGCGTCCACAGCGGGATTGCTTGGCGGGTTGATGCGCCAGGCGATTCCCAACAAAGAAGACTTGTGGAATTTCGGGCCGTTCACGTTTTTGAATATTCCGCGCGACGTGGTGCGCCTGTTGCGCCACGGCACGATATCGTGGGAGCTGCTGCCGCTGATGGCTTGCGTGGGACTGGAACTGGGCCGCGTGGCGCTGGCGGTGGCGACCAAACCCAGGTGGTTGTTTGCCATCGATCCGCACTGGGACTGGTGGCTGGGATTGTGCGTGTTGGCCACGCTGATGTCGGTGGCCGCGCCGCTGAAGATTTGGAACAACACGCGCATCGAGATGAACCTGGAGCGGCACCAGCAGTTGCTTCTGAAGGCGCGCATGGATGCGCTTTCCAGCCAGATCAATCCGCACTTTTTGTTCAACACGCTGAATACGGTGTCGTCGCTGATTCGCTTTGATCCGGATGCGGCGCGCGGCGTGGTGCTGAAACTGAGCAACATTTTGCGGCGGCTGCTGCGCAAGCACGAAACGTTTGTTCCGTTGCGCGAGGAATTGCATTTCATCGACGATTACCTGGACATCGAAGTGGCGCGCTTTGGGCGCGACAATTTGGAAATCGTGAAGCAGGTAGACGATGAGGCGCTGGAATCGTTCGTGCCGAGCATGTTGCTGCAGCCGATCGTGGAAAATTGTTTGAAGCACGGGCTGGCGCCGAAAATCGACGGCGGCAGGATCCAGTTGCGGACCACGAACCGCGACGGGCGTCTGCACATCGAGATTGAAGACAACGGCGTAGGCATCTCCGAAGAGAAGATGCCGCACGTGTATGTCGAAGGGATCGGCTTGAGCAACGTGCGCGAGCGGCTGCGCGTGCTGTATGGCGCCGATTTCCGCCTGGAAATCGAGAGCCACACGGGGCAGGGCACGGTGATCCGCATCGACATCCCCGAACTTGTTTCGACAATGCAAGCAGTGGGATAGCTTCTCGAGCCGTGAAGGCAAGCTCCCGGAAAAAGCGCAACACAGAGGACCCGGAGAGCGGAGCACGGAGGCCACAGAGGGTCCACCCCCGTGGGGATAGAAAGAGTGCGAAACGTGCGGAAAATAGGACGGAATGCCTGAAACTGCTGGGTTTGCAGGGATATGCGTAGTTGTCAGTCGTGCAGGACAACATTCAGGAGAGAGTCATTGACGTGAATCCCGCCGTTGTATCGGATGAAGCCCAGCTTCTTGAACTTGTTCATGAACAAATTGACGCGCGTGCGAGTAGTGCCAATCATTTCCGCCAGCGTCTCTTGCGAAACTTTGGGAAGCGTACCGTGAGTAGAGCCTGGCGCGCCATAGCGGGCGAGCAGCAACAGAGTGCGCGCCAGGCGTTTCTCGGTGGAGTTAAAGAGCTGATCCACCAGGTCTTCCTCGACTCGAATGTTTCGCGAAAGCACATAAGCGATGAAGCGGTCGGAGAACTCGTGCTCCTTGTGGAGCACGCGAGTCATCTCGTTTTTCTCAATGACGAGCACGGTGGTGGGTGACATGGCGGTGGCAGTGGCCATGCAAATGGACTGGCCCGCGAGGCATCCTTCGCCAAAAAAATCGCCCGGCCCGAGCATGGCCACGACGGCTTCTTTGCCGGTCTCGTTGACTACAGTGAGCTTTATACCGCCTTCCTGAATGTACATGACATTGGTGGCGCGATCGCCCTGCGCGAAGACGGTTTCTTTAGCGCGAAACTTGTTTACTTTTCTACCCAGACCGGCCGAGTCGAGAAATAATTGCACATCGAAACGAGGGATTCTTGAGCTCGCCTTGGAGGGAAGGCGACGGACCGTTTCGGGCGCACGCCGAGCTGCGGAAGACAACATGCGCCAGCCTAGCATGAAACGTGCCACGTGTCCAATAGTGGACAGTCAATGCCGCCCGGTGCAACTCTAGGACTTCCGCAGAACTTTCCGCAACGACTGGCGCACTTGCAATTCTGAACCGCCATCGTAGTGAATGAATCCGCGCTTCCGGAAGCGATTCATGAACAAATTGACGCGCTGGCGCGTTGTTCCGACCATCTCCGCCAGGACCTGGTGACTTAACTTAGGAATCTCAACAACCGGTGGGCCCTTCTTGCCCAAGTGCGCCAGCCGCAGAAGCACGCGCGCGAGCCGCTGTTCGGCGGAGGAAGTGAGTAGTTCCGCGACATGATCGCCGTACTTCTTGACGCTAGTCAGCAGATAAGCCACCAGGGAATTTGAGAGCTTATTGTTCTTTTTGCGAAGCATTGCGAGCATATTTTCTTTTTTGATGGTGCGTATCGAGCTGGCGGTCAAGGCGACGGCGGTGGACACACGAAGGGGATAGCCCGCGAGGCAAAGCTCGCCAAAAAAATCATGCACGCCCAGAATGGCGGTAACCGCCGCTGGTTGATGTTTCGTTTGGGTGGTGAGCCGCACGCCTCCTTCTTGAATGTAGAAGAGCGTGTAGGCAGGCGTGCCTTGTTTGTAGATGTTTTGTTTGTCGCGATAGCGCGAGACCTTGCCGCCCAGGCTGGCTCCGGAAGAGAAACCGGTGAGATGGGAAGCTCTCTTCTTAATGCGCTTCATGAGTCGCTTGGCTCCTGGCGGGCGCAGACACGTTTATGGTTTCCCCGCGGCCTTCGCAGATTTGCGATGTGCTTCCTGCGACCACTGGGAAGCTTTATTGGCGTGTTCCAAGGCTTGCTTGGAAAGCTCGTGTCCGGTCAGATGATCCTCTTTACCATGGTGCGCGGCGGCGGCACGGTGTGCGTGTGCGGCGAGTTCGTGGAATTCGGCAGCTCTTTGGTGGGAGTCGCTTGGCATGCTGTTTCCTTCTGCTATCTTAGAATTATTCCTTTTTTCAAACTGTCCCATAAGGGACAGGGTCGTGCTGATCGTGCCGTATCCAGCAGGTGAGCACACGTTCATTCGGTAGAGCCGATGAGCAAAGCACAGCGCGCGCTCTCCTCGACTCATCCCTACCCAACACACCGCGCCCTTCAAATTCGGCACTATTCAAGGAGACCCGAAAGTTGCTTGGGCGCTAAGGTGGCGGTGTGCCTAAGAATGTGGCGGATGGCGCGCTCGCAGAAACGGACTGCGCGTGCCAGGGGATGGATTGGCGCTGCAGCAGTGCGATGGCGTACTCGATGGGGGTGGCGGCGCCCGGGATGGAGGCGGCCAGGCTGGGGGATTTGGCTGCTGCGGCGGAGAGAGAACGTAGCCAGCGGCCTTCGATCATTCCGACCACGGCGCGAGAGTCGGCGGTGAGAACGGGGGAGCCGCTTTGGCCGCGGGTGACTGCATGGCTTAGAAGAAAGACTTTGGCGGCGGGGGCGGACTCTTGGAGTTGCGTGGATTCGTAGGAAAGGACCTGGCCGGGGGAGCGGTCTTCGCGCGGGGCTTCCAGGCTTTGCGCGTCCTGAAGGTGATTGGGATGGAGGGAGAGCGCGACCACCGATTGGCCGGGGGCGGCGGGATCGGTGGCCAGAGGGAGGAAGGTTACGCGGAAGTTGCCGGCGAAAGGGTTGGGCGTGACGCGGAGGATGGCGACGTCGTGCTGCAGGTCGGTGGCGACGATGGTGGCCTGGAGAAGGCGGGGAGGGGCGTTGGGTCGGCGGACGATGAGGTAGGGCTGGCTGCCGTCGCGGAAGGTCTCGAGAACGTGAGCGTCGGTGAGCAGGTAGCCTTGCTCCTTGATGAAAAAGGCATTGCCGAAGAAGGCGTAGTGGTAACCGCGCGGGGAGGGGGATTCGTCGAGGCGGTAAACGACCGGGCAGATGGCGGCGTCGGGGGCTAAGTCCCCGGCAGGGCGGTTGTCGGCAAACAAGCAGAGGTTGCAGGCGACGGCGGCCAGTGAGAGGGCCGCGATTGCGGCTTTCGTTACGCGATGGAAGGACGCGGTCATGTATCTGCGCTCAGGCACCAAAGACAATCTACCGGTACACAACAGTCGGCGGAAGCTGGCGCATGGTACAGGTGTTTCTCACGACCAGAAGCGCTTGCCCGCGCGCAAAAAAGGGCTTGACAGCCGCACGTATCTCCAGTATATTCTGTATATACTGAAATGACCGACACAACTGCAAATACATGCGAGACTGAGACACCGCAGCCGTCATAGGCCGCCGAATTTGTGGATCAACGCAAGCACCGCGACGATCTACCGGCATAGCCTCGATCGAGAGATGGATGAAGCGACCGGGGAACTTGGAGGCCAAGAGCCGAACGCACCGGACTCATGGCGCTTCAGCATCGAGGTAGCCACCCGGTGGGAAAAGACCTTTTTCGCGGCCAATACAGCGCACACGCGGAAGATCGCGCTTCGGAGCGCGATGGTGATGAGTGCAGAGCCGGGAGGGACTTTCGATATTTTGCTTCGTCTAGTCCGGTTCGGCCTGGGCGGCGCCTGCGGTTCTGGAAAACAATTCGTCTCTTGGATTCACGAGGACGATTTTGTGCGCGCGTTGGACTATCTTCTGGCCCACGAAGAGTTTGAAGGGCCGGTTAATGTGGCCAGTCCGAATCCGTTGCCGAATGACGACTTCATGCGCATTCTGCGAAAGGGTTGGCGCACCAATGTGGGACTTCCAGCCTCGCAATGGATGCTGGAAGCCGGGGCGTTCTTCCTTCGTACTGAGACAGAGCTAATCCTAAAGAGCCGGCGGGTTGTTCCAGGGCGTCTGTTGGCGAGCGGTTTCAAGTTTCAGTTTCCGGAGTGGCACGGCGCCGCAGAGGATCTCGTGCAGAGATGGCGCAGACAGAAACAACGGGAGGAAGGGAAGAATAGATGAGCGGACACGCGACGCAGTACACGTTAACGCCGGTGGCGCAGAAATTTATTTTGCATTGGGGGGAGATGGGGACGCGGTGGGGGATTAACCGCACGGTGGCGCAGGTGCATGCGCTGCTGTTTGTGGCGCCGAAGCCGCTGCCGGCCGATGAGATTTCGACAACGTTGGCGGTGGCGCGGTCCAATGTGAGCACGAGTTTGCGGGAACTGCAGGGGTGGGGGATTGTGCGCGTCGTGCATGTGTTGGGCGACCGGCGGGACCACTTTGAGTCGATTAAGGATGTTTGGGAGATTTTCCGAATTGTTTCGGAGGAGCGGAAGCGGCGGGAGATCGATCCGACGCTGCGGGTGCTGGCGGAGTGTGTGCAGGAACTGAAGACGAGTCCGCAGGGCGATGCGTACACGCGCGAGCGGCTGGAGAGCATGCTGGAGTTTTTGACGGCCATGACGGGATTATTCGAGGAGATTTTGCGGATGCCGACGGGCGCGCTGAAGGGCGTAGTGAAGCTGCGGGGGAAGGTGATTACATTGTTGGGGGCGGAGAAGAAGAAGGCGGGGTGAGCGGGGGCTCGGAAAAGGACAACGCAGAGGCGCGGAGAGCGCGGAGGTTCGCAGAGAAGAAAGGATTTCACCGCAGAGAGCGCACAGGGCACAGAGACGAGCAACGGAAAGACGAGGAGAGGACAGCCAGAATTGGCTGCCCCACTGGGAAGATGATTTCGCTGGCATCAGAGTTTACTGACGGGAAGGGGCGACACGCGCGCGGGTGGCTGTTTTTCGATGCGGAGTGCGGATTTTGTACGCGGACGGCGCGGTGGCTCCTGCCGATTCTGGAGCGGCGCGGGCTGGCGGTGGCGCCGCTGCAGGATCCGCGAGTCGGGGCGCTGCTGGGTTTGCCGAAGGCGGAGTTGCTGCGCGAGCTGCGTTTCTTGCTATCAGACGGGAGCCAATACGGTGGGGCGGATGCTGTGCTGGCCGTGGCGCGGGAGATTGGGTGGGCGCGGCCGTTGGTCTGGCTGGCGAGGGTTCCCGGGATGATGGGGCGGTTGCGGCGGGGATATTACTGGTTCGCGGCGCGGAGGAGTTGCGCTGCAATACATTGCGAAATTGAACGCGCGAGCTGAGCTAGGCGACGGCAGGACAGCCAGGATTGGCTGCCCACGAGGACGAATCTATGGCGTTGCGATTGGTAGATTTGTGGCGCTGGGACGGCAGGGTCACCCGGAAGACGTACGCGATTGTGGGTGTCGCGGGGTTCGCGATCAAGCATTTCATAGATCACTTCATAGCAGCGGGGTTCTTCCATGCGTACGGCTTCTTTAATTATTGGGCGCCGCTGGGTCGGAGCGCGCACCTTACGAGCTTAACGGCAGATGAGGGGAAGTTTCTGGCCACTATGCTGTTGGTGGCCATGCCATTCCTTTGGGTGGGCTTGGCCATGACGGTGCAGCGATTGCGCGACGCGGGGCAGCCTGTCTGGTTGGTGGTGTTTTTTTTCTTTCCGATACTGAACTTATTGTTTTTTCTCTTGCTGAGCTTCTTGCCTTCGCGTTCGCGAGGCGAAAGGGAAGAGGCGGCACCGTGGCCCGCGGTGCGTCCTCTCGACGGAATCATCCCGCGCAGTCAGGTTGGCAGCGCGGTGCTTTCGATCGTTGTCACCACAGCGATCGGTCTTGTTTTTGTGCTTTTGGGTACCGCCGTTATCGGTGCGTACGGCTGGAGTCTGTTCGTGGCGCTGCCGTTCTGCCTCGGTTTATTTGCCGTATTGTTGCACAGCTATCATGGGCCGCGGGATTATGGAACTTGTGTGGGCGTGGCGCTGTTGCCGGTGGGCCTCGTGGGCCTGCTACTGCTGCTCGTCGCGATCGAGGGACTCATCTGCATCCTGATGGCCGCACCATTAGCGATGGGTCTAGCTTGGCTTGGCGGCTCGCTTGGGTATTACATTCAGGGGAACTACTGGGGCGCGAAGCACGGTGCCGCGATGCTGTCGGTCGTGCTGTTCATGATGCCTGCACTATTTGGCATGGAGCGCACGGCTGCCCTAGATGTGCCGAGGTTTGAGGTACGCACGTCGATCGATGTGAAAGCGCCGCCCGCGAAGGTTTGGCAGGAGGTGGTGGCGTTTGCGGAGATTCCTCCGCCCACGGAGATGCTGTTTCGCGCGGGGATTGCGTATCCGATACGCGCGGAGATTTCTGGGCGCGGACCGGGCGCGATGCGCCGTTGCGTTTTCTCGACTGGGCCGTTTCTCGAGCCAATTGAAGTGTGGGACGAGCCACGGTTGCTCAAGTTTGGAGTGATCTCAAGCCCCGCGCCGTTGAACGAGATGACGCCGTATGGTCATATCGAGCCGCGCCATTTGCACGACTATTTTGTTTCGGAGGAAGGGCAGTTCCTGCTTACCGCGTTGCCAAATGGAGGAACGCGACTGGAAGGCACGACGCACTACCGGAATGCGATGTGGCCGGCGGCTTACTGGCACATCTGGTCGGACTACATCATTCACCGCATCCATTTGCGCGTGCTGAGGCACATTAAAGAGGCGGCTGAGGGTTCGAGTGCCGGCATTCTTGGCAGAGCTCACTAAGGCTTGGTGCGGACAGCCAAGATTGGCTGTCGCAACGGTTAGGCCTTTGCGGCGGAGGCTGATTCCAGGACGCGCTGGTAATAGCGCTCGTATTGGGGAATTACGTCGTTGGCGCAGAATTTTCTTTTAGCGTTGCTACGGGCGCGCTGGCCCATTTC
>Ga0210409_10006817_pt1 | contig 11850 bp, 12 predicted proteins | sample IncBWH17MmetaG_FD_161649 | JGI IMG/M metagenome (GOLD analysis project Ga0210409, IMG submission 161649) | Forest soil microbial communities from Barre Woods Harvard Forest LTER site, Petersham, Massachusetts, United States - Inc-BW-H-17-M | ecosystem: Environmental > Terrestrial > Soil >...
AGTCAGTTTGGGGGGCGAAGTTCACTTGGTTAGAACGCTGCCTCGTCCTACCTACTGTCACGGCCGATTCCCTCCCCTGTTCGACAAAATCCGGCATAAATACATATAAAAGGATGCTTTTAGCGGGTGTTTCACCAGTCCATCAGTTGAACCCATACAACGGTTTAGCAAATTTCCCCGTTTCACACCCTGGTGTTCGGAATCAATAACTTCAGAGCTCCTGACATACCCCTAAAAAGCGACCAGAATTGGGGTTTTTCGAAAGTGGGGTGCGGACCTTAAACTGTCCGCTTTTTGAGTCTGGAATTGTAGATTTCAGCGTTTCCGATTCTACGGCATCCGAACGAACAAGTGCCGATGTTTTTCTTCTGCTGATCCCTCCGGGAGTGCAACCGACATAGTTTTTTACTTTCCCGGGTGCGGACCTTAAACTGTCCGGTTTTTCTAAATCGGCAGATGGAAATCATGCGATTTTGGCTGCTAACATTTCCTCGACTGGAAGCGCTCGACGCCTCTCCTGCGCATCCCTGGAAGCCGCAGCTGGCTTGGCTTTTCCTTTAGTGGGGTGCGGACCCTAAACTGTCCGCTTTTCGAATCCGTGGAGATAGAACATGCTAAGAAAACATGAGCCCGACGGCACCTCAAAAGGAGCTTTTTGCCCACCCTGCCCCTACCCCCGGTACCGTCTTCGTAAACGATCGCGTTTGCGTTGAGACCGAGCAAGGCCAACGAGTGCTCTTCGTCCATGGCATCGTCTTCTCCCATTACTCGATTCAAGATCGTTCGGCCGAAGCCTACGCCATGGTTCAGCTTTTCGAGTCGGGATACGCGGATCAGAACGATATCGCACGTTGCTTCGGCTACTCGGCCCAAACACTTCGCCGTTATCAAGAGCGTTTCAAAGCCGGTGGATTGAGCGCACTCGCGCGCCCGCGAGCACGGCCTGCCGCCCGTTCTCCCGGATTGGATCAGCTCAATATCAAATATGACAAAGTAAACCCACAGTGGAACTACACCATCTACCCGCGGACCCAGAAACCGAAGGCTAAAAAGTAAACTTTATTTTGGTTTAGCCCCTTAGTGAAAAAGCCGTGCGCAAGAGTCTCCGTCGACTCGGCTGGAAACCTGGTTCTGAGCCAAGCCTCTCCTTCCTGCCAGAAGCCAGTTTGCAAGTACAGTTGGCCATGGTTTCCGCAAGCACGTTGCTCGAAATTCCAATCTCGGTTACGGAACAGCCTCCAGATAAGATGCCGCAACTGCCAAGCGATGCGGCTGCAAAAAGTCTCGACGCCAACCCTCTCGATCGGTCCATGGATCGTCTTCTTGCGGCCATGGGGCTTCTCGACGATGCCCTTCCGGAGTTTGCTCCCACAAGAAGTTTGCCAAGAGCAGGTGTTTTGTTGGCCATTCCTGCCCTCGTTGCCAGTGGCCTGCTCTCCACGGCCGAGAAAATTTACGGCAGCCTCGGCCCTGCTTTCTACGGACTGCGAACGACTCTGCTTGCCTATGTTCTCTTGGCGCTTCTGAGGATTCCGCGGCCGGAGACGCTCAAAGAGTATCCGCCCGGGGAACTGGGTCGTATTGTCGGTCTGGATCGCATGCCGGAAGTGAAGACGCTGCGCCGCAAACTCTCTCGTCTCGCTTCTCTAAAAGGCAGTTATCGACTCGGCCGTGAGGTCGCTCGGCAGTGCATCGCCGAACGTGGAAAGGTGCTCGGGTTCCTCTATATTGACGGCCACGTTCGGGCTTACCACGGCAAACACAAGGTGCCGAAGGCCTATGTGACGCGACGCGCATGCATCTCGCCGCGCCCGCAACCACTGACTATTGGGTTAACGATCAACGTGGCGATCCCTTGTTTGTTGTCACCGCCGATGCGAATGCGAAGGCGCTAAATGGCCACAAGCGGGGTTTTGGGCGAGTCGTCGGCAAACAAGAAGTAATTCCGTTCCTTCCGCTTTGGCCGTTATCCATCCACGATGGCGGATTGGGCCTTGCCGAATCGCGGTGGCAATTCCGGCCTCAACATTTTTGAGTGCCTCCTTTCATACCTTGTTTGTATTAAACTTCGTCCTTGTACTGGTGTTGCGATTCCCTGAGACCTTGAAAAGGGGGACCTGTGAAACTGGCCGAATTGGTTTTTGCTGCCATTTTGATGAACATGCTGAGCTCGCAGGCCTCCGCCGGAGCGACCTGCGAAAGCCTCGCCTCACTCTCAGTGGGGGACACCGCCATCACAGTGGCACAGACTGTAGCTGCCGGGGTGCGGATTGCTTGAATGCAAAGCAAGTCGCCGCCGTGAAGCGCTTAATGACGCCGGTGACGAATTCCAAGGGTGAAGTGCTCTACGCGTACCGTTACATCCCCGGAACCGAGACGCAATGGGCGGGTTGGAACTACTTTGGAGCTCCACGCGCTGGGTACGCACCGCGCATTGCCAACTTGCAGGTGCCGGTGCAGCATGAAAAGTATTTGGCAGACGAGAAAATACGAGACAACGTGAACGCTCTCAAATATGACTTCGATCGCGAGCCCGCGACCCTGGCTCGGTCGCGGAGAATTTACGACGCGTCGTCTTTCGATCTGACCGCCTTCAAAGCACGAGGCGGCAAGATCCTGATGTGGCATGGCTGGGCCGACGGAGCCATCATGGCAACTTCTTCGATTGGCTACTACGAGGGCGTCGTTAAGGCCATGGGCAGCCGCAGACAGACTGAAGACTTCTTCCGGCTATTTCTTGTACCCGGTGTTCATCGCGGCGGCGGCGGTCCGGGATTCACGGAGTTTGACTCCCTGACCGCGCTGGAAAACTGGGTAGAGAAGGCGCAGGCACCCGAAAAACTGATCACGGGGCAATTAAGCAAAGGCGTTGTGGAGCGTACGCGCCCGGTCTTCCCGTATCCAGTCTTGGCTCGTTATTCCGGAAAGGGCGATCCGAAGCAGGCGGACAGCTTTGTGCCCTTTGACCCCTCCCAACACTAAGCGCCGTTTGCGTCACGAGCGACGGCTCGCACAGCGCGCATTCCCGAGAGTCTGCCGCCCTCAGAAATTCTCAGTGCTTAACGCACACAGTAAACTATCTCTTGCATTCGTAAATATGCCCTGTGCCTCACTCGTGTAGGACCACAGTCAGAAGTGATTTATTGACCTTGATTTTGCCGTTGTATTCGATGAACCCCAGTTTCCGGAATTTGTTCATAAAGAAATTCACGCGCGAACGCGTCGTTCCCACCATGCTTGCCAGGGTCTCCTGGGAAACTTTCGGAAGTATGCGGTCGGGTTGCTCTTGCTTTCCGTAACGCGCCAGAAGCAGAAGTGCGCGCGCCAGGCGCTTTTCACTGGAGTTGAAGAGTTGATCGATCAGATCTTCTTCCACCCGAATGTTGTGTGCCAGCATATAAGCAATGAAATGATCGGATAACTCATGTTCCGCGTGGAGCACGCGCAACAACTCCTCTTTTTGAATGACAAGAAGGGTGGTCGGTGTAACGGCCGTTGTCGTGCCCATCCGCAGCGATTGACCGGCCATGCAGCCCTCACCAAAGAAGTCCGTCGGGCCGAACATCGCAACGACCGCTTCCTTCCCGGATCCATTCACCACGGATAGTCTCACACCACCCTTCTGGACGTACATAACCGTTTTGGCAGTATCTCCTTGAGAGTAGATGGATTCACCCCTGTGATAATCCATAACTTTTCTCGCCACCCCTGCGCTATCCAGGAAAGCTTGCGCATTGAAGTCGCCGTTTCGTTTTTTCGTGAGTTTCTTTGGTTTCATGGTAAGGAGCGAAGCGCCATCTCGCTGCCGGGATTCCGCATCCGTGGTCACACTAGCAAGAAGATTCCCTTCAGACTGTACAAAAGTGAACAGCGGGGATTTTTGAGAGTCTCTAAGATGGGGCATCGGACGGTGAGAAGGCGCGAGACCGACGGGATAATTGGGCGGACCGGGCGATATCAATCCTCTCGTCGTCCTGTTTATCTGGGGTCCTGGAAACGTTCTTCCCTCCCAGGTGACAAAGCCAGAGTTAGCCAGTGTTTCCGGCTTCATTCACTACGGCCAACTTGCGTGAATGCCTATGCGTTTACTAATCTAGTTAAGTTTCGCCTCAAGCGCTAAATAATACTTGACAAAATAGGTAAACTCTAGCAGTATCGCCTGTGGATCAAGGGTGCCTTCAGGTCTTCGAGACCGAGAGCGGTACCCTGAATCACTCCCTTGGCCAAGAAACCAGGGTGTCCTCATGTTTGTACGCAACGTAACCTTCCACAAGATTGCCTCCGCCGTATCTGCTTGAGAGTTGGAGACGGTTTCGTCCTAAGGGCCAGCCCAGTCTGCCCTAGTGTCTGCAAATCGACCGGGCAAAGGGGAATGTTTGTATTTACTTGCGTGGATTTTCATCGGAGTACTCGTTGGATGGGCAGCAGGACGAATTCTTGAAGGTAATGGCTACGGCCCGTTGGTGGATATGGTTATGGGAATCGGAGGCGCCGTTGCAGGCGGGCTTCTGATGCGCGCCGCGGGTTTTCACGGCTTCGGCGGAACCGTTGTCACCTCCATGGTCGCGGCAATCGGAGCAGCTCTTCTGACCATGGTGGTTGGATTTGCGAACGGTCGAAGGATTTACGCCCGAGCATCCTAACAGGTCACGAAACAGGAACGAAAGCTCTTCGTGGCCATTAAGTTTCAGGAAACTCCTATGCCAGTCAAAAACACGTCCGGGACCGTCTTCATCAGAGAGAACACGCTTTTGCCGACAGGCTCGGCAGTCGAAACTGAGCTTTTCTTGCCTGGCTGGAGAGTGGTTAGAAATCTCGATGGGTATGGGCTTGGCCGAAAGGTCGAGGAGGCGAACTGGAACTTTTTCTATCTGGCTGGCGATCTCAGGGCAGTCACTGTTGGTCGGAAAGGGCCAGGAACGCTGCGCAAAGTAGTCAGACGCTTGCTCGGAAAACAAGGAGGGGATAGGTTTAACTCCCTGGAGATAACCAAAATTGTTTCGAAGCGCTTCCTGGGTATTCCTTTTACGAGTGTTGTGGCCCATTTTCGGCATATCCAACAAGAGATTGGCCTTCGGGACCCCGCGAATGATTCTGTCTGGAGAGTATCATCTTCGCCAAATGGAGAAGAACATTTACAACCTGGGGCTTTGATTGCAAGTTCTTAGGACTATGTGGGAGAAATGAAAATGAAAACGATTCGCAGTTCAACTCTTTGTCTTTTTGTCATGCTACTTGTGGCGCCGCTACTTTGCGCACAGGATCTGTCTAAATACCGGGGATTTTCCTTTGGGATGAGTCCGGCTGCAGTTGTGAAGCTGACGGACACGAGTATCACCGATGTGAAAACCCTTCATCGGCAACCGGCCTTGATCCAGGAACTAACCTGGTGGCTGCCGATGCTTCCCGGAGCATCATATAAATCCGACAGCGTGCGGGAGATTCTGTTCTCCTTCTACAACGGGGAGCTTTACAAAATATCCGCAACCTATGACCGGGCCGCCACTGAAGGGCTCACAGCAGAGGATCTGGCGCAGTCGATCTCCGCGAAGTACGGCCCACCGATAGATCCCGTGACAGAAATTGACTTATCGACAGGTGAACGGCACGGTGGGACGACAGAGACGGTGGTCGCTCACTGGGGAAATGCCCAGTACTCTCTCTGCCTTTACCGTTCTGGTTTGGCGAATGGCTTCACACTTGAGATGTATTCCCAGGCGACAAATTCCGCAGCCGATGTGGCCATTGCCAAGGCCATCAAAGTGGAAGAGCTAGAAGGCCCACAGAAGGAAGCCGATCGCCAGAAGAAGGAAGCGGATGAGCTTGCGCTGGAACGACTGAAGAATATGCAGAGTTTTCGCCCGTAGTGATGGTGCTGGAGCCACAAAGAGTTCCATGCCCGAGTTTCCGGAATAAATCGAATGGAGGTCAAAGAAAATGACCGTGAATATTACTCCACTGCATGACCGTGTCCTGGTTCGCAGACTGGAAGAGAAAGAAACCGCGAAGGGTGGAATCATCATCCCCGACACGGCCAAGGAGAAACCCCACGAGGGTGAAGTTATCGCCGTTGGCGCCGGCAAAATGGAAAAGGGCCATCGCATCCCCCTCGACGTCAAGGTCGGTGACCGCATCTTGTTCGGCAAGTACACCGGAAACGACATCACCATTGATGATCAGGAGTACCTGATTCTCCGCGAAGACGAAATCCTCGTGAAAGTCGGCGGAATGACCAAGGCGGTATCCGGCAAAAGGTAATCGCTCCATTCGGAAATTCCGGATGGAGGGTAAGCGCGATCATCCAGGAGGGTGAGGTTTCATGGCAAAACAAATAGTAACTGGTGTGAATTCCCGTCAAGCGATTTTGCGCGGCGTCAACATCCTGGCCGACGCCGTAAAGATCACGCTGGGTCCGAAAGGGCGGAATGCGGTGATTGAGAAGAAATTCGGCTCACCCATCATCACTAAAGACGGCGTGACCGTGGCAAAAGAAATCGAATTGCCGGACCCGCTCGAGAACATGGGCGCGCAGATGGTGCGAGAGGTTGCCTCGAAGACCTCCGATGTGGCGGGAGACGGCACGACCACCGCCACTGTGCTGGCCCAGGCGATCTTCCGCGAGGGTGTGCGAACAGTGGCCGCCGGGGCAAGCCCGATGGCGCTCAAACGCGGCATCGACAAGGCCGTGGAAGTTGCCGTGGCCGAAATCAAGAAGCTTTCTCGTGAAGTGAAGGGCGACATGATCGCGCAGGTTGGCACCATCAGCGCCAACACCGATAAGCAGGTTGGCAGCATCATCGCCGAAGCCATGAACAAGGTCGGCAAAGACGGTGTCATCACCGTGGAAGAATCCAAAACCATGGAGACGACGCTGGAGATCGTCGAAGGAATGCAGTTTGACCGTGGGTACCTTTCGCCGTATTTCGTCACCGATCCAGAACGTATGGAATGCATCCTCGAAGATGTCCGCATTTTGATCCACGAAAAGAAAATCAGCTCGATGAAGGATCTCCTGCCCTTACTCGAGCAGGTCGCCAAAAGCGGCAAGCCTCTGCTGATCATTGCTGAAGACGTCGACGGCGAAGCCTTGGCCACCCTGGTGGTCAACAAGCTCCGCGGCACGTTGCAGTGCGCCGCGGTGAAAGCCCCTGGCTTCGGCGATCGCCGCAAGGCCATGCTCGAAGACATCGCCGTTCTCACCGGCGGGAAGGCTATCACCGAGGATCTCGGTCTAAAACTGGAAAACGTGAAACTCGATGAATTGGGCAGCGCCAAGAAAGTAACCATCGATAAGGACAACAGCACGATCATCTCCGGCGCCGGCAAGCCCAGCGAAATCGAAGGCCGCATCCGTCAACTTCGCGCGCAAATCGAAGAGAGTACCTCGGATTACGACAAGGAAAAGCTTCAGGAGCGCCTGGCCAAGTTGGTCGGTGGCGTCGCGATCATCAAGGTCGGCGCGGCTACCGAGACCGAATTGAAGGAGAAAAAGGCCCGTGTCGAAGATGCCATGCACGCGACGCGAGCGGCAGTGGAAGAAGGCATCGTCGCAGGCGGCGGGACGGCGCTTCTGCGCTGCCTGCCCGCGCTAGAGAAACTCAAGCTGCAGGACGACGAAGCCATCGGCGTGAACATCGTCAAGCGAGCGCTCGAAGAACCGATGCGCCAGATCGCGCAAAACGCCGGGCACGAGGGCGCACTGGTTGTCGGACGAGCGCGCGAATCAAAGGACGACACCTTCGGCTTCAACGCAGAGACCGGTGAATTCGGCGACCTGGTCAAGGCCGGTGTGATTGATCCAGCGAAAGTCACCCGCCTTGCGCTACAAAACGCCGCGTCCATCGTTTCATTGATGCTCACCACCGAAGTACTGATTGCCGACTATAAGAGCGAAGAAAAGGCCGTTGCGGCCGGCGGCGGGGGCTACGGCGGAGGCATGGGAGGATCGTACTAAACGCTTCTCGATGCCATTGCCCCTGGCTCCGTGGCTAGAGAAACCGACAGGTCTGTCACGAGAGAGGAGCATCACGAACAATGTCACTGCCGAAGACCATCTTCCAGGGGAAAGACCCGTCCCTGATCGAGGTTCTCTATAGTCGCGCGGAAATTGCCTTCCCTAGTCCTGAGGAAATCGTCAGCCTCGAGCCAGTCATCGCGGAAGAAAAGACGGTTCCCCTCTGGCCAATTCATCCTAGGCCCATGCTACCCAGCAGGGTTGCAGTTATCGGCAACTATCTGCCGAGGCGCTGCGGCATCGCTACGTTCACAACCGATTTGTGCGACGCCATTCACGCCGAATACGGTGCCACCGAGCTTCTCGCGCTTCCGGTCAACGATACTCCAGAGGGTTACAGCTATCCGCCCAGGATTCGCTTCGAACTCTCACAGGATGAACTGGCTTCCTACCGCCAGGCCGCGGATTTCTTAAATTTCAGCAATATTGACCTGGTTTGCCTGCAACATGAGTATGGGATTTTCGGCGGACCGGCTGGCGGCCACATCTTGGAACTTTTGCGTCGCTTGCACATGCCCGTGGTAACTACCCTGCACACGGTTCTTCGCGAGCCGGATGCCGATCAGCGAGCGGTAATGGAAGAAATCGCAGCATTGTCGGATCGCTTGATCGTTATGAGCCGGCAGTCTTCGGAGATTTTGCAGGAAGTCTTCCGCGTTCCTGTTTCCAAAATCGATCTAATTCCCCATGGCATTCCCGACTTGCCGTTCACGGATCCCACTTTCTATAAGGACCAATTCGGAACCGAAGGCAAAGACGTTCTGCTCACGTTTGGTCTGCTATCGCCGAACAAGGGCGTAGAGAATGTCATTCAAGCCTTGCCGGCCATCCTGGCGCGCCACAGCAATATCGTGTATATGATTTCCGGTGTCACCCATCCGCATATCCTGCGGCGCGAGGGTGACCATTACAGGAGTTATTTGCAGAAGTTGGCCAAAGATCTCGGCGTCGAAGACAATGTGATCTTCCGAAACCGCTTCGTCAGTCCGGAAGAATTGGAGGAACTGATTGGCGCCGCCGACATCTACATCACGCCCTATAAGCACAAGGGGCAGGTCGTTTCCGGCACGCTGGCGTATGCCTTGAGCGCTGGAAAAGCGATCATTTCCACTCCCTATTTACATGCCATGGAATTGTTGGACGACGAACGCGGTGTGCTTGTCCCATTCGATGACCCGCAAGCGATTGCCGAGAAAACGATAGAGCTGTTGGATAACGGAACCGCCCGCCACGCCATGCGGAAACGTGCGTACCTCTACGCGCGCGACATGGTATGGGACCGCGTGGCTCAGCAATATATGGGGAGTTTTGAACGCGTGTACAACGAGCGTTTGCGGAAACCGCGCGCCACTTTTTCTGCCCAGAACACGGAAAAGGCCCTCGACCGTCTTCCATCCATAAAACTGGATCACTTGCATCGCATGACGGATCACACCGGAATCGTGGAGCACGCCGTCTTTGTCGTGCCCAATTATCCGGAAGGCTATTCAACCGATGACAACGCCCGCGCGCTCATCGTCGCAATCCTGCTCGAAGAGCTGGGGTGCTGTACTCCCACTGGCTCGCTGGACCTCGCCGCGCGCTATTTGGCTTTTTTGTGGCTGGCCTTCGATCAAAACAATAAGCGCTTCAGAAATTGCCTCAGCTACGAGCGTCAGTGGCAGGAGGCGGTCGGCTCGGAAGATAGCCATGGACGAGCGCTTTGGGGCCTTGGCACCGTTCTCGGCCGATCCAAGGACGCTGGGCTCAGGGGAGCAGCAGGGCGCCTGTTTGAGTTGGCCGTTCCGGCGGCCGTGGAGTTCAAGAGTCCGCGGGCCTGCGCTTTCGCTTTGTTGGGGCTGCAGGAATATCTTGAGTCCTTTCCGGGCGATCGCGCCGCTCTGAACGCCTCAGACGCGCTGGCCGATCGTCTGCTCGAGTCGTACCGCGCAAACTCTTCGCCAGACTGGAAGTGGTTTGAGAGCGTACTTTCGTACTCGAATGCCCGCTTGCCGCAAGCGCTGATACGAGCCGGAACGCGCAATGCCAACGAGGCAATGGTAGCGGCCGGTCTTGAAGCATTGGATTGGCTGACCGAGGTTCAGCGCTGCGAGGTGAAGGGCCACTTCGTCCCAATCGGCTCGCACGGCTTCTACTCCAAGAAAACGGAGAAAGGGCGCTTCGACCAACAACCCATCGAAGCCTGCGCCGCCGTTTCTGCGTGCTTGCAAGCTTATCGCGCCACGGGAAAGGGCCGTTGGCGAAAAGATGCGTGGGCAGCCTTCAACTGGTTCCTCGGCGACAACGATTTGCAGATTGCGCTCTACGACCCGACCACCGGCGGATGTCGCGACGGACTGCATCCAGACCGCGCTAACGAGAACCAAGGAGCCGAATCGACTTTATCCTTCCTGATGGCGCTGCTGGAAATGCGCAAGTTGGAAGAAGCGGACACAACCGACAACAAGCTCTAACCAATCCACAGTTGTCGCTGCTGGGTTTGTCTTTGTAAGACTCGTGATTTTTTGGGGGAGAACTATTTGTGAAAGAGATCATGGTTCAAAACGAGACTTTGTTTAACCGCCACCCTGCAAACCCGATCCTGACAGCAAAAGATTGGCCCTATCCGATCAACAGCGTTTTTAATGCCGGAGCTACGTTACTGGCAGACGGGACTACCTTGCTTCTCTGCCGCGTCGAAGATCGTCGCGGCCTGTCTCACCTGTGCGCGGCGCGTTCGCGAAATGGGGTCGATGGGTGGGAAATCGATAGTACGCCAACACTTTTGCCGGATCCTGACCGGTATCCGGAAGAGCTATGGGGCATCGAAGATCCCCGCATTACTTATGTCCCAGAGCTCAAGCAATATGCTGTAGCCTTCACGTCCTATTCGCGGGGTGGCCCCGGTGTATCGCTGGCGCTGACAGATGACTTCCGCAGCTACGAGCGACTTGGCGTCATTATGACGCCGGACGATAAGGATGCAGCTCTTTTGCCCAGAAGAATCAATGGTTACTGGGCTCTGATTCATCGGCCCATGACGCCTCTCGGAACGCACATCTGGATCTCTTACTCACCTGACTTGCGGCATTGGGGCAATCACAAGCTCATGCTTGGCGCGCGACGTGGCGCATGGTGGGATGCGAACAGGATTGGCATGTCGCCTCCACCGATCGAAACGCCGAGAGGCTGGCTGATGATCTATCATGGGGTCCGAAGGACGCCCTCGAGCTCCATCTACCGCCTGGGCCTGGCACTTTTCGACCTCGAACAACCGGACATCTGTCTGATTCGTGGGGACTCCTGGATGTTTGCGCCCGAGGCCGACTACGAACGGCAAGGAGATGTCCAAGACGTTGTCTTTCCTTGTGGGTACACCATTGCCGCGGATGGTGACACTATTCGGCTTTACTACGGCGCGGCCGATTCAAGCATCGCACTGGCTTCTGGCAGTCTTCGCGGGCTTTTGGAATGGTTAGATGAAAATGGCCACTCCGAGCAATCTCACGATCGACGCCACCACCGGCCCATTTGATGTCTTTATTGGCTTGGGTGCATGATTTCGAACAATCTGTTGACCTTCAGATCGAGGGAAAAGATCAGTGCATATCACATGTACAAACTGCCAGAGTACGCTGACTCATCGGTCCAAACCGAAGGGTATCCTGGAGTCTGTCTTCCTGGCACTAATATTCGTGCGCCCATTTCGATGTGAGGATTGCGACTCCCGCTTCCTGCGATGGTCCATCAGTGAGGAGCCTGGTCCCGAGCGTCCGATGAGAACAAGCTAGTTTTCCAGGCTTCTATCTTGGTTCATTCTGATTAACAAGAGAAAGTCGAGAACAACCTGTTCAGAC
>Ga0210409_10006820_pt1 | contig 11848 bp, 7 predicted proteins | sample IncBWH17MmetaG_FD_161649 | JGI IMG/M metagenome (GOLD analysis project Ga0210409, IMG submission 161649) | Forest soil microbial communities from Barre Woods Harvard Forest LTER site, Petersham, Massachusetts, United States - Inc-BW-H-17-M | ecosystem: Environmental > Terrestrial > Soil >...
GTCCAGCTCCGCCTGCTGCTCGGGAGTGGCGACCTGGCGCAACAGCCCGTTGACCGCATCGATCGCCTCCGCCGTCGCCTCGTCGCCCGGGCGCTGGGCCAGCGCCGCCAGCTTCAGCAACTCCAGGTAGCGGGCGACCGCCCGGTTGACGTCGACCGCTGTATCGAGCCGCGGCTCCGACAGCTCCCGCCCCGCCCTCCAAGACGCCTCCAGCACCTCCTCGCGCAGCATCCGGTAGGTGGCGTGCAACCCCTCGGCCGGCCCGAAAAGCTCCTCCTCATGAGCCTCCTCCTCCGCTCCCGCAGCGACGAGCGCCTCCTCGTAGAAGGGCGAGGGACGGGCGCTCCCTTCGCTCTCGACCCGAGAGATGACCAGCCCGGCACGAGCGGGGCTGCCGATCCGCTCCCACTCCCCTTCACCCTCGAGGTCGAGCACGAAGACGTGATCGAACTCCATCCCCTTGACGGCACCGACATCGAGCCCCAGCGCCGCTCCCGGCGACGGCGGCTCCTCGCCTCCGGTCGGCTCCAGCCCAGTTTCGGCAACGGCGCTCAGATAGCGGACGAAACCCCGGGTCGACCCGTGCGGCTCCCGCCGAGTCCAGGCAGTTGCCAACTCGGCGAGACGCGAGAGCGCCAGCAGCCGCTCCGCCACCTCTGGTTGCGCTGCGAAGAGCCGCTGCCGCCGCAGGCCAACTCGCTCGATCAGCCTGCGCACGAAGACGTCGGCGCGCCGCTCTTCGAGTGCCGCCGCGGCGGCGCCGTAGAGCTTCAGAAAGGACTGGATCCGCTCCCGCGCCTCCGGCTGGATCTGGGGACTGTCGAGTGCCGCTTCGCAGGCGGCGACCATGTCGAGCTTGCGGCGCCGGGCAATCGTCGTCAGTCGAGCCAGATCGCTTGAGCGAAGCTCGACCGGCGGCCGGGTCAGCGCCCGCGCCGCCGCCGCCGAGTCCTCTGGATCAGCGAGCACCCTCAGCCACGCGATCGCATCGCGAACCTCCGGGTGCTGGAAGAGCGCAGCCGGGCCGGAGAGGTGGAACGGGATGCCCCGCTCCTCCATCGCAGCCGCGACCGCGCCGCCTCGCTGCGCCGGGTCGTCGATCAGGATGCAGATCTCCTCCGGACGCGTGCCGCCGGCGATCAGATGCTCGGCCTCTCGTGCCACCGCCTGCGCCTGCGCACGCTCATTCGTACACCGCCAGAAACGCGTCGATGGCTCGCGGAGCTGCTGCTCGAGAACAACTACATCCCCGTTGGGATGAACGTCCCGAAACCATGTGCTCTCCCGCGGGTGGCCCGGGGAGGGGGCCGAGAACGGACGCCCCGCGCCCGTCCGCAGGCCCCCTCCCCGTGACAGGACCTGCGGCCGAGCGCCCGGTCCCTCAACCTCTTCCTCTAGGGCATAGAGGTGGTTCGGGTTCTCGGATGCGAGGCGCGCCAGGATCGAAAGCTGGGCCGGGGTGGCGTCCTCTAGCTCATCGACCATCAGGAAGCGGAAGCGCTCCGCGATCTGACGGCGGGCGTCGGGGCGGTCGGCCAGCAGGCAGTTGAGTGCCAGGAAGACGTCGCCGCGGTCGAGGCTGCCGGCTGCGGAGAGGATCTGATCGTGTACGTCGAACAGCTCGGCGAACTCTCGCTCCCGCCTTGCGCCCTCCCGGGAGGCATCGTCGCTTGCTTTCGCCTCGTCTTCGCGCGCCTGGGATTCGATCGTCGAAGCCCCGACGGCGCGGGACTTCAGCATGTCGATTCGCTCCAGCAGTCGAGCCAGAAGCCCCGCCGGGTTGCCGCGGATCTCGTGGCGGCGCAGCGGCAAGTCCTCCAGCCGGTCGAGCAGCATCGCCAGGCGCTCGGCTGGGCCGAGCACGTCGAAGAAGGGATCGAGGCCGGCTTCGGCCGCGTGCTCTCGCAGCAGACGCTCGCCGAGCACGCCCCAATCGCCGATCCAAAGCTCCTCGAACGGGCCTTCGAGCAGCGCCTCGGCGCGATCTCGCAGCCGCTTTGCCGTGGCCCGGGTCGAGGCCAGGATCAGCACCTGCTCGGGGCCAGTGCCGGCCGCGCCAAGATAGGCAAGGCGCCGCGCCAGCGCCTCGGTCTTGCCGGTCCCGGCCGCGCCGAGGACCAGCAGCGGCCCGGCCCCGTGGGCCACGGCACGTTCCTGAGCTTCGGCCAAGGCAAGCATGGTCCAACGCTACCGAGTGGGTGCCCTCCATAGGATGGGCCGGGTGGACGTTTTCTCCGCAGACTGGCTGGGAATCTGCCGTCGCGCCGTGGCCGCGCAGCGGGAGATATTCGGGGAGGCACGAGGGGTCGAGGCGCGCACCGTCTATGAGGGAGTGGGGGAGGGCGGGGATCGCACCCTGGTCATCGACCGCCGCTGCGAGGACGCCGTCTTCGTTGAGCTGGAGACGCTGGCTGAGGAGGGCGCCTCATTCGCCGCCGTCTCCGAGGAGCGCGGCGAGGTCAGCTTCGGCTCGGGTGGGCCGGCGCGAGTCGTGATCGACCCGATCGACGGCTCGCTCAACGCCCGCCGCAACATTCCCTCCCACAGCCTCAGCATCGCTGTGGCGTCCGGCTCTTCGATGTCCGACGTCGAGTTCGGCTACGTCTATGACTTCGGGGCCGACGAGGAGTTCGTCGCCCGTCGCGGCGCCGGTGCGACGCTCGATGGGGAGGCGATCCGCGTCGCCGAGGCCGGTGACAGGCTGGAATTGGTCGGCGTCGAGTCGGCCGAGCCCGGGCGCGCCCTGCCCGTCGTCGAGGCGCTGGCAGGCAAGGCCTACCGCCTGCGCGTGGTCGGCTCGATCGCGATCACCGCCGCCTACGTCGGCGCCGCCCGCTTCGACGCGATGCTCAGCCTGCGCCCTTGCCGCTCGGTCGATGCCGCCGCCGCCCAGCTGATCGTGCGCGAGGCCGGTGGGGAGGTTGCCTTCGGGGATCTTCCGCTGGAGCAGGCCGATCTCGGCCTCGACGCCCGCTACCCGCTCGCCGCCGCTGCCGACGATCGCGGTCTCTCAATCGTTTACGCCGCCCAACGCGCCGCGTAGACCGCCGACGGGCCTAAAACCGACGCATATCGTCGGGAATCGGCCCGTCGGCTCCTGTAACCCTTTCGTCGGGGCGGGTTTAGAACGTGTGTTCGTAAAGAACATATGTTCGCTACACTCGCGAACTTCCCCCCAGAAGTAGGAAATCCGACCACCGAAGGGATCACAGCTTTCATGGCAACCCAGAGCACCGGCAAATCGACCAAAACCCAGGCCAAACGCACCAAGGCCAACGCCAAGCGCACCGCCAGCTCGGCCGGCGGCGCCGCCAAGGCGGCAGCTCCCGAGAAGAACCAAGTCCAGGCCGTCGCCGAGACCGCCGTCGACCTCCCCGTCGGCGTCGTCCTCAGCGTCACCGATCGCGTCTCCGAGCTGTTCGAGCCGTGGACCGGCCGCAACGGCGCCGAGAAGCAGATTAAGGCCTACCGCGCCCAGCTGCGCAAATCGCTGAAGCGCAGCGAGCGTCGCGGCGCCACCGCCCGCCGCAAGGCGACCACGGAGGCGAGGAAGACCCGGACCCGCGTCGAGCGCGAGGCCCGCAAGGTCACCGAGCAGCTCTCCGCCCTGCGCTAGCCGCCCGGCTCAGCGCCCGCGCACCGCGACTGGCCCCGAGCTCGCCGGCTCGTAGGGCCAGTCGCTCTGCGCTGGGGCGAAGGCCCGGAACTGGAAGCGGACGCCGCGGCTGTCGTCGTCGGTGAAGCTGTAGGGGTACCTGAAGCGGCCGTGGGCGTCGGTCTGGACCGTGCGGAATTCGGTCCAGGGGATGCCGGGCGCCCGGAACTGGAGCTGCACGGTCTTGCCGTCGAGGGGGATCGCCGTCCCATCCGCCTCGACTTCGCCGTGGAAGACGACCGCTCGCCCGCCGATCGCCGCAACCGGCGCCGACGGCCGCATCCGCACGCCCCCGCGCACCCCGAGGCGCACGGGCGGCGCGGCGGAGCGGGTCAGCGTTCGCGTCCCGCCGAAGACCGCGGTCACGCTGCGGCTCGGGCCCGGGGCGAGGTGGACGGTGAAGACACCGTCGGCGCCGGTCTCGACCGTCGTCACCCGCTGCGCCGGGCTCCCTCCCGAGTCGAAGCTCTCGATGACCTGGACCGGCATCCGCCCCAGCGGCGAGCCGAGCCCCGCGATCAGCCGTCCGCTGAACAGCGTGCCGCGCCCATAGGGGACGAACCTGATCGTCGGGCGCCGGTAGAAGGGCTCGACCGCTTCGCGCCGGCAGTGGCGCCGGCCACCCTTCCGCGCGCACCGGTGCCAGACCAGCGTCCTGCCTCCGAACCCGGTGCGCACCGCGGTCGGCGCCTTCAGCGGGCTGGGCAGCAACATGCTCGTGCCGTTGGCGCGCCGCGCCGTGGTGACGGAGTTGCCCGCCGCGTCGTACCCGGTCGCCCGGAACTCGTACTCGCCGGCCGGGTAGGCGTCGGAGTCCCAATGGGCGCGCAGCTTCCCAGCGGCCGATTCGGTCGGCAACGCTTCGAATTGTTCGCCGGAGGCCGCCCGGCGAACTTCGATCCGCCCCTTCGTGGGGTCCGGCCCGGACATCGGGTCGGAGACCCGCACCTCGATCAGCTCCGGGTCCTCGGGGTTCTGGGAGTTGACGAAGGCGGCGGCCGGCGCGGCGCGGTCGATCCGGACCACCGCGGTCGAGGGCTGCTGCGGCAAGCCCTCGCCACTGCCGTCGTTGACATTGCCGGCCGCGTCGCGGGCGTAGTAGGCGATTTTGTGGACGCCCTCGCCGATCACCGCCGCGCTGACCGAGTCGCCGCTCGCGGTGGTCGGCACGCCGCCGCCGACCCGGATCGCCGTAAACGCGCCGCCGAAGCTCATCCCGGAGGTCGCGTCGGTGGCCGTCGCGGTCAGGGCCACCGGCCGGTTGGTCCAGCCGCCGGGCACGCCGTCGAGCCTGGTCACCGGCATGGTCGTGTCGACGTGGACGACGGTCGTTTCCACGAACTGGGACCTCATCCCCGACCCCGACACGGCCACCGCGTGGATGTAATCCGTCCCTTCGGAGAGGTCGGCGACCGGCAGCAGGTCGTCGTCGGGCCCGCCGCGCAGGTCGGTCTCGCCATCGAGGCAGCGATCCGCCGCTGCGCAGGGGTTGCCCGATGGGTTCGAGTCGACCGAGACCGCGTAGCCCTCGATGCCGGAGATCGGCTTCGGGTCGCCCGGATGGCTGAGGCGCACCGAGTATGGAATCGCGGCGCGCCCGATCCAGCCCGAGATCGGCTGCGGCGCCGCCTCCCTCGGCCGCACGTTGTCGAAGCGCAGCTTCGTCGTGGCCGTCGGGCCCTGGGCGCCGCCGGGATCCTGCAGCCAGACTTCGACCGTGTATTCGCCCGGAATTTCACGAACGTAAATCGGGAATATGGATTGAGTAGGGTGGCGGGGGTTGGAGTAAATTTGCTCTTCGTAGGAGAGCGTGCCGTTTGGTTCGCGGACCCGGTAGTGGACGACGGCGACCGACGAATCCGGGGGGTTGTCCCAGCTGACGGAGAATGCATTGCTTGCGTGCCAAGTCTCCGCGCCACCTTCGACTTGCAGGTTGTTGGGATGGAAGGTGAGGACATTGAAGGCGGCGGCACGCGGCGCATGGAATGCGAGCGCGGCGCACACCACAACGGCGAAGGCGGCCGGCTTCAGTCTCCTCATGGCCCGAACTCCCCCGCTGGACTGCCGCTCGGAGAGCCGCTGCCGCTCGACGGCGTGGCGGCCACCGGCGCGGCCGCTTCGGGCGTGTATTCGACCGCTCCCCCCGAGGCTGCCGCTTCCGGCGCCGGCTTGGGTTCGTCCTGAGGCTTCTTCGGCTGCGGTTCGGGCGCGGGTTCCGCCACCGGCGCCGGTTCGTAGCTCACCGCGCTCGCCTGCGCGCCGGCCGCCCGGCCGGCGCTCCGCTCAATTGTCGGCTTCTTCGCCTGGTCGGGGCCGAGGTCGAGCGGCGCCGGCACCACTCCCGCCGCCACGCAGGCCGCCGCGCCGCCCGCCGTCCCGGCGCAGATTGCCAGCACTTTCGCCAGCGCCGCCATCCCCGCGCCGCGCGTCCCACCGGCCGCCGCCACCTGCGAGAGCGCCGAGTCCGACGCCCCGCCCTGGCCGGGCAGCCGCGAGGAGAGGCTCGCGAACGCCTCGTGCGCGCGATCCAGCAGTGAGCGGGAGACCGGGCCCAGCGTGGGCGCCAGCGCGGCTGCCGCCCGCGGCGCGGCGCGGTAGGAGCGCAGGGTCGAGCGGCAGCCGACGCAGGCCCGCAGGTGCTCGCGCAGCGTCGCCGCGTCCGCGGCGCTCGCCTCCCCGTCGCAGAAGGCCGAGAGCAGCGGCCCCAGCTCGGCGCAGCGCCGCCCGTCCTCGCTACGAGAGAGCAGGCTGCGGAACCGCTCGCGCCCCTCGGCGAGGCAGCGGTTGATCTTGGTCTGGCTGAAGCCGGTGATCTCGCCGATCTCGGCGTAGGAGTAGCCCTCGGCGAGCAGGGTCAGCGCCCGCAGCTCCTGGGGCTTCAGCGCCTGCAGCGCCTCGCGGCTGCGGGCGATCGCCTCGCGGCGCTCGAACCGCTCGGCCGGCCCGGCGACCTCGGCCGGGAGCAGCTCCACCCAGTCCTCCCCCGCGGCGACCGCCGGCGGTCCCATCATCCGCTCGCGGTCGCGGCGCAGCGCCAGCGCCTCGTGCTTGGCCACCGTGTGGGTCCAGCGGATCAGCTCGCGCAGGTCGTCGGTCGGCGCTTTGGTGAGGAGGATCTCCAAGGTCCGCTGGTAGGCGTCTTCGGCGTCCTCGGCGCAGAGCGAGTAGCGCCGCGCCGTCCGCCTCAGCGCCGCCTCGTGGCGGGCGACCAGCTCGATCGCCACCCGCTTGCGGGCGGCCTCGCTCGCCGGCGCGCGAGGCTCGTCTCCGCATCGCGGCGCCTCGGTCCCCACTGGTCCCTCCCTCGAAAAGCTCACACCGATGCGCGCCCCCAACCCGCTTTAGCTCCGTCAACCAAACATGTCACTGCAACCCCTGGACGTGGGCGATCTCTCCCCCCTCTGGACGATTTTCCAGGAGCAAAAGTTCGGAAATTGCATGAAATCCTCGAGTCCGGTGCTGATGCCCGAACCAGGTAGCATCGTCCCGCGATGAGCATCTGCGTGGTCACCGGCGGCGCCGGCTTCCTCGGCTCCCATCTCTGCGAGCACCTGCTCGGGGCGGGGCACAGGGTGATCTGTCTCGACAACCTCGAGACCGGGTCGCTGCAGAACATCGAGCACATCCGCGACGCGGACTTCGAGTTCCGCAACGTCGACATCACCGACCATGTCGATGTCCCCGAGGACGTCGACTTCGTCTACCACCTCGCCTCGCCGGCCAGCCCGATCGACTACCTGCGGCTACCGCTGCACACTCTCAAGGTCGGCTCGCACGGCACCCACCACATGCTCGGCGTCGCCAAGTTCAAGCGCGCCCGCTTCCTGATCGCCTCGACCAGCGAGGTCTATGGCGACCCCCAGGTCCACCCGCAGACCGAGGACTACTGGGGCCACGTCAACCCGATCGGCCCGCGCGGCGTCTACGACGAGGCAAAGCGCTACGCCGAGGCCCTGACCATGGCCTACCACCGCCAGCAGGGCGTCGACACCGCGATCGTCCGCATCTTCAACACCTACGGCCCGCGGATGAGGCCCCATGACGGGCGGGCGATCCCGACTTTCCTGCGCCAGGCGTTGCAGGACCGGCCGCTAACCGTGTTCGGGGACGGCAGCCAGACGCGCAGCTTCTGTTATGTCGACGATCTGATCCGTGGCATCGTCGGCCTCGCCGAGTCCGACGTGCACTCGCCGGTCAACATCGGCAACCCGAACGAGTTCACCCTGCTGGACCTGGCAAAGGCCGTGGTCGAGGTTACCGAGTCCCGTTCGGAGATCGTCTACGAGCCGCTGCCGGTCGACGACCCCCAGCAGCGCCGGCCCGACATCGGCCGCGCCCGTGACCTGCTCGGTTGGGAGCCGCAGGTCGAGCTGCGCGAGGGCCTGCGCCACACGATCCAGCAGACTGGCGTGGAGCGCCTCGTCGGCGCTTCGGACTAGCCGCTCGCGCATCTAATCCATGACGAAGAAAGGGGCGGCACGGTGGCCGCCCCTTCCGGTCATATGTTGCGCGTGACTACTGCGTCTGCGCGGTGAATGAGAACGTCCCGAGCGGATCGCCCGCAGCGAAATGTTCCGCTTTCGATGCCGTGATTTTTTCGAACGGTTCCACGAACACCGAATTCAGCGTTTCGGCGGTGACCGCCTGCAGCGTCGCGGTTGCATTCTGGACGCTGACCGTGCGCGTCGTCGGATTTGCTGTCACCGTCGCTCCGGTAAGGCTGATATCGGCAATCGAGCTGCGCCCGAGCGAGCCCAGGTTGAGTTTTTCACTGATCCCTTTCGATTGGACCAGGACTTCCACTGACGCCGTCTTCGCTCCCAAGTCGACCCAGATGGCGCCGAGCGTCATCGTGGTTTCGACTGAGCCTGGAACAAAGACCTGGGACAGCTTCAAGCCACCCGCCGTCTTCACGATCCCGGCCGTCGCGGTCGTGGAGATCGATTCGCCGACGATCGGGAAAGCGTACGCCGGTGGTGGGCCAGCGGCCGCGACCGTGGTGGGCGCGATCGTTTCGATTCCGACTTTGACTTTGGTGAGCTTGATGACCGTCGGCAGACTCGTCGTCAGCGTCGCGTTGCCACCCGGAAGGATGGTCACCGTGCTCGGCTGAGCCACGCTCGTCGAGCCGCCCAGGACCTGATTGGCCTTGAACACGCCCTTCGAGGACGCCTTGCTCACCGAGGCCCGCTTGTGCTTCTTGCCGTTCTTCCCGCCGAACCCGAGCTTCGTGTTCAGTTCCTTGGCGGCCTTGCTCGTCAGCTTCAGCTTGCCGACCTTCACGTTGGTGCCGAAGCCTTCGCGGGTGAACGAGAGTCCCACCACCGAGGCGACCTGCAGGTTCTTCTTGCCGAGCTTCGCGGACAGCGACTTCTTCGTCGTGTCGAGCACGAAGCTCGTCAGCGTGGCGCTCTTCTTGCCGGCCTTGAACTTGATCCCGCCGCTGTGGTTGACGGTTCCCTGTCCGGTGGTCGGGTCGAGCGACCCGCCGCTTACCGGGAGTGTCACGGTCGTCCCTTTGACCGTGGCCGGGCTCACCTTGAGCACCTTCACACCGTTCTTCTTCAGCGCCTTGGCGAAGCCCTTGTTCAGCTTCAGGGTGGTGGTACCGCTGCCGAGCGGATCGGAAGCGGCCGAGGCGAAGGGAGCGAATGCAAGCAGCGCGAACAGCGCGGCAGCCATGACTACTACTGGCAGCTTCGTCCCCAGGCTCGTTCGTGGCTGGGTTGCATCGATCATGTCGTTCCTCCGTTGTTTGCCGCCCCCTGCTGCCTGATTGGCGACTACGGCAAGTCGATTTGCTGCCAAGCCTATTCCCGGCACGCGTACATCACAACCCACTTTTTGGGAGTTTGTTCCGGTGCAACCGACCATGCTGCTGATCGGCGCCCGCGGTTTCGCCGGGGCGCACGTGCGCGAGGCGGCCGAGTCCGCCGGGCTTCGCGTCCTCGCCGCGAGCCGCGAGCCCCACGACGAGGGGGTGTTCTGTGACCTGCTCGATCCCACCTCGGTCGGCTCCTGTGTGGAGGCCGCCGCCCCGGACCTGGTCGTCAACATGGCGGGCGCCGCGTCGGTCGCGGCCAGCTGGGAGCGACCCGGAGAGGCCTTCGCGGTCAACGCCGGCGGCGTCCTCAACCTGTTCGAGGCGGTGGCGCGCCACACGCCGGGCGCCCACCTCCTCTGCGTCTCCTCCGCCGAGGTCTACGGGGAGCCGACCGACGACAGGCTTCCATTCGGCGAGGAGCTGGCGCTGAAGCCGGTCACCCCCTACGGGGCGAGCAAGGCGGCGATGGAGGTTCTCTGCGGCTCCTACGCGCGGGGCCGTGGGCTGCGGATCGCGACGATCCGTGCCTTCAACCAGCTCGGCCCCGGGCAGTCCCCCGCCTTCGCGGCCTCCGGCTTCGCCCGTCAGATCGCCGCGGCGGAGGCGGCCGGCGCCGAGCGGGTCGAGCTGGCGGTCGGCAACCTCGCCGCCGTCCGCGACTTCACCGACGTCCGCGACACCGCACGCGCCTTCGTCGCGACTTCCCAGCAGCAGCTGATCGGCACATACAACCTCTGCTCGGGCGCCCCGCTTAAGCTGGAGGCCCTGGTCGAAGAGATGGCGAAGGCGACGCCGCTGCCGGTGGAGGTCAGGCCCGACCCCTCCCTCGCCCGCCCTGTCGACCCCTCGGTCGTCTACGGCGACCCCGCCCGCCTCAGCGAGGAGACCGGCTGGGCGCCTGAGATCCCCCTCTCCCAGTCGGTCGCCGACCTGCTCGACTGGTGGCGCGCCGAGCTGGCGGCGGCGTAGGAAGCCCGCCCCTCAATATCCTCCTGGAGATGACGGGCAAGACCGACAAGCCCCTCGCGGAGGAGGCCCCCCGCACGATCGCGCCGCTGGTCGGCCCCGACGACGAGCGCGTCTTCACCGACTCCGGCATCGAGATCAACCGGCTCTACACCGAGGACGACGTCGCCCCCGGCCTGCGGGAGCGCCTCGGCGAGCCCGGCTCGCCGCCCTTCACCCGCGGCATCCACGAGGGCATGTACCGCGACCGGCTCTGGACGATGCGCCAGTACGCGGGCTTTGCCACGCCGGAGGACACCAACGAGCGCTACCGCTACCTGATCGAGCACGGATCGACCGGGCTCTCGATGGCCTTCGATCTGCCGACCCAGCTCGGCCGCGACTCCGACGACCCGCTCTGCCGCGGCGAGGTGGGGCGGACCGGCGTCCCGATCGACACGATCGAGGACATGCGGATCTGCTTCGAGGAGATCCCCCTCGACGGCGTCTCCACCTCGATGACGATCAACGCCCCGGCGGCGATCCTGCTCCTCCTCTACGAGCTGGTCGGCGAGGAACAGGGCGTCCCCTCCGGGAAGCTGCGCGGCACGGTCCAAAACGACGTGCTGAAGGAGTACATGGCGCGCGGCAACTACATCTACCCGCCCGTGCCGACGATGCGGCTGACGACCGACCTGTTCGAGTACTGCCACGAGCGCATCCCGCGATGGAACACGATCTCGATCTCCGGGTACCACTTCCGCGAGAAGGGGTGCTCGGCCGTTCAGGAGGTCGCGTTCACCCTCTCCTCGGGCATCGCATATGTGCAGGCGGCGATCGACAAGGGCCTTGATGTCAACGAGTTCGCTCCGCGCCTGGCGTTCTTCTTCAACGGCCACAACAACGTCTTCCAGGAGGTCGCCAAGTTCCGTGCCGCGCGGCGCATGTGGGCGCACATCATGCGCGAGCGCTTCGGAGCGAGCAACCCGAAGGCGACGATGCTGCGCTTCCACACCCAGACGGGTGGCGTGACGTTGACGGCCCAGCAGCCGGAGAACAACATCGTGCGCGTCGCGCTGCAGGGCTTCGCCGCAGTCTGCGGCGGAACCCAGTCTCTTCACACCAATGGCTTCGACGAGGCGCTGGCGCTGCCGACCGAGCGGGCGGCGAAAATCGCGGTTCGCACGCAGCAGATCCTCGCCCACGAGTCGGGTGTGGCCGACACCGTGGATCCCTTCGCCGGGTCCTATTTCGTCGAGTCGCTCACGGACGAGATCGAAGCGCGCGCCAACGAGCTGATCGCGAAGGTGGATGCCCTCGGGGGCTCGGTGAACGCGATCGAGTTCATCACGGGCGAGATCGACGAGTCGGCGTGGGGCTACCAGGAGCGCTACCGCATCGGCCAGGACATCGTGGTGGGCGTG
>Ga0210409_10006821_pt1 | contig 11843 bp, 11 predicted proteins | sample IncBWH17MmetaG_FD_161649 | JGI IMG/M metagenome (GOLD analysis project Ga0210409, IMG submission 161649) | Forest soil microbial communities from Barre Woods Harvard Forest LTER site, Petersham, Massachusetts, United States - Inc-BW-H-17-M | ecosystem: Environmental > Terrestrial > Soil >...
GAATCCGGAGATCGAAAAGACGGCAGGCGTCTAAAGCGGAATGACATATGGCAGATAGTCCAAGCGACAAACTGGCAGCGGCAGAATTCGCGAACGCGCCGATTCTGGGGCCGGGATACAGCTACGCCTCGGTCACTGACAAAATCAGCGCAATTGTGCTGGCGCGGCGGACGCCCAAGTGGTGGATCATCGGCTTTCTAGTCTCTTTCGCCTTGCTCATGATGCTAATGGTGTCGGTCACCTATCTGCTGGTCGTCGGCGTGGGCATATGGGGTATACAGATCCCGGTTGCATGGGGCTTTGCGATCATTAATTTCGTCTGGTGGATCGGAATCGGCCACGCCGGGACGCTGATTTCCGCGATCCTGCTCTTGTTGCGGCAGCAGTGGCGCACTTCCATCAACCGGTTTGCGGAAGCGATGACGCTGTTTGCAGTTTCCTGCGCGGGAATATTTCCGCTGATCCACATGGGCCGCCCGTGGCTCGGCTACTGGCTCTTCCCGTATCCCGACACGATGAAGATGTGGCCCAATTTCCGCAGCCCGCTGGTCTGGGATGCGTTCGCGGTTTCGACGTACGCCACCGTGTCGCTGCTGTTCTGGTTCATCGGTTTGATACCGGACCTCGCGACTCTTCGCGACCGCGCGAAAAATCGTGCCGCGAAATTAATCTACGGTTTGCTCGCGATGGGATGGCGGGGGTCGGCGGTTCATTGGGAGAGGCACGAAACAGCTTCCTTGTTGTTGGCTGGGCTTGCGACTCCCCTGGTCCTCTCCGTGCACACGATCGTGAGTTTTGACTTCGCCTTTGCCATCGTCCCCGGATGGCACGCAACGATTTTTCCGCCTTACTTTGTCGCAGGCGCAATTTACGCGGGATTCGCCATGGTGCTTACGCTTTCGATTCCCATCCGGAAACTATTCCGCCTGGAAGATTTCATCACCTTGCGCCACCTCGACAATATGGGCAAAGTGCTGCTCGCCACCGGGCTGATCGTCGGCTACGGCTACATGATGGAAGCGTTCTCCGCCTTCTACAGCGGAAATGAATACGAGCGCTTCATGATCCTGAACCGCATGACCGGGCCCTACGCGCCGATGTACTGGATGCTGATCGCCTGCAACATCGTGACGCCGCAATTCTTGTGGTTCCGGAAAGTCCGCGCCAAAGTGGGGGCGCTGTTCGCCATCGCCATGGTCGTGAACGTGGGCATGTGGCTCGAACGCTTCGTCATCGTGGTGACCAGCTTGCACCGCGACTTCCTGCCGTCGTCCTGGGGTATGTACTACCCGACCCGATGGGATATTTTTACGTTTGCCGGAACGATCGGCCTCTTCTTGTTTCTGGTATTTCTCTTTCTCCGATACCTGCCGCTGATTTCGATTTTTGAAATGCGGACGCTGGTTGCGAGCGAGGAAGAAAAGAAGGCGGCCAGCTGATGCGCACTGCGGGATTCTATTTAATTACGCTTGCGGTAAAGGCGCAATGAAGCAACAGGAAACTATTTACGGATTGATGGCGGAGTTCGCCACGCCCGAGCAATTGCTCGATGCGGCCCGCCACACGCACGAAGCGGGATATCGCCGCATTGACGCCTTCGCGCCGTTCCCGATCGAAGGGCTCGCGCACGCTGTCGGGTTTCACCGCACGCGGCTGCCCCTCGTGGTTCTGCTTGCCGGAGTCGTCGGCGGCTGCGCGGGATTTTTTCTGCAGTATTACGCGGCGGCGGTGAGTTATCCGGTCAACGTTGGCGGCAGGCCGATGAATAGCTGGCCGGCATTTATTCCCGTCACGTTTGAAATGACCATCTTGTTCGCCGCCGCTGCCGCGGTCTTCGGCATGCTGGCGATGAACGGATTGCCAACGCCCTATCATCCGGTCTTCAACGTGCCGCGATTCGCGCTGGCCTCGCGCGACCGGTTCTTTCTGTGCATCAAGGCGCATGACCCGATGTTTGACGTGGAAAAGACGCGCAAATTCATGCTGACGCTCAACCCGCGCGAGGTGACCGATATTGATCCCTAGTGCGCCTTCACGGAAACCGCATAAGAGTGGATGGATGCTGGCTGCTCTGAGCCTGCTATTTGTGTGCGCCGGGTGCCGCCTCGATATGCACTTGCAGCCGCGCTACAACCCGTACGATCCGACCGATTTTTTTGGCGACGGCCAATCCGCGCGCTTGCCCGTTCCGGGGACGGTTCCTCGCGGGGAATTGACGCTCGGCCCGCAGGAATTGCTTTATACCGGGAAAGAGAACGGCCAGCCGGCGGAAGCGTTTCCTTATCCTGTGACCAGGGAAATCGTGGAACGCGGCCGCGATCGCTACAACGTCTTCTGCTCGCCGTGCCACGGATTCGCGGGCGATGGCGACGGCATGATCGTTCAACGCGGCTTCCGCCGTCCGCCTTCGTTTCACGAGGACCGCATGCGCACTTCGCCCGCGGGTCATTACTTCGACGTGATCACGAACGGGTTCGGCGTGATGTACCCATACGGCTATCGCGTGCCGCCGCGTGACCGCTGGGCCATCATCGCCTACATTCGGGCGCTGCAACTCAGCCGACAAGTGCCGATCGGCGATGTACCGGACGCGGAGCGCGTAAAATTGACGAGCCAATCGAAATGACCGAAACCGGGGAAACAACGCTGAATGTCGAACGGCTGCCGGTGAGGCTGGTCGTCGGGGGCGCCGTGTTGCTTGCGATTTGCATCGCTGGCGGCGTTGCGGACAAAACGGAATTCTTCCGCGCGTACCTGATTGCGTATCTTTTCTGGATTGGCATCACGCTGGGGTCCCTGGCGCTCTTGATGGTGCAGCACCTGACGGGAGGGAGGTGGGCGCTCGTCATCCGGCGAATTCTCGAAGCGGGCACGCGCACACTGCCGCTTATGGCCGTCGCGGCGCTACCGCTACTCGCGGGAATGACGGCGCTTTACAGTTGGTCGCGCCCCGGCCAGACGGACCCGGTCATTCTTGCGAAGCATTCATATCTCAATCCCCAATTTTTCATTGTTCGCATGGTTTTTTATTTCGCGATCTGGTCCACGCTTGCGTATTTCCTGAACAAGTGGTCGAGGGAAGAGGACGCGGGAGGCGCGGGTCTCGCGCTCTGGATGCGCCTCGAAGGATTGAGCGGAATCGGATTGGTGCTCTATGGATTTACCGTGACGTTTGCCAGCATTGACTGGGTGATGTCGCTCGAGCCCCGCTGGTACTCCACGATTTACGGGCTGCTCTTCATGGTCTCCCAGGCGCTGACGGCGATGGCGTTCTGCATTGCCATACTGGTCTGGCTGTCCGGCCGGAAACCACTGTCAGATGTGGTGAGGCCGGCGCAATTCCAGGACCTGGGCAGTTTTCTGCTGACATTCGTGATGCTATGGGCCTATCTGGAATTCTCGCAATTTCTGATCATCTGGGGAGGAAACCTTTCAGAAGAAATTCCCTGGTACATCCGCAGGATGGAAGGGATTTGGGGAAGCATCGGCCTGTTTTTGGTGGTCTTGAGTTTTTTCTTTCCGTTTTTTCTGCTGCTGTTCCGGAATGTTAAGAAGAGGGCAAGCTCGCTTCTGCTCGTGGCCTTGCTCGTCCTCGTGATGCGGCTCATGGATATGTACTGGATGGTTTTGCCGGCGTTCGGCGGAGGAACTGTGCATCTCACGTGGATGGACGTGGCGCTACCGCTGGGCATGGGAGGGATCTGGTTCGCCTACTTTCTCTGGCAGTTGCAACGCATGCCGATTTTGCCCGTCCATGACCCGCGCATGGAAGAAATTGCCGCGCAGGCGGTGGAACATGGATAAACCACGCAACGCTTCCACACCCACTTCGGGCTACGAAACGCGCGACGCGAATGCGGGCGGAGCATTTAAGTTTCTAGTGGCCCTGGCAGTTGTTTTGGTCGTCGCATGCCTGGTGTCCTGGGAAATGTTCCGCTATTTTTCGGCGCATGACGTGGACCAGGCGGCTTCCGATTCTCCCTTCGCGGACACGCGGCAGTTGCCGCTCGGGCCGCAGTTGCAGGTGAATCCTCGCGAGGACTGGCTGAAATTTCGCGAAGAGCAGGAGCAGGCCCTCGAAACGTACGCGTGGGAGAATCGCACCGCCGGAACGGTGCGCGTTCCGATCGAAGAAGCCATGGAGCTGCTCGTGAAAAAAGGGTTGCCTGTGCAAGGCGCGCCGGAATCGCAGCCCCCCGATACAAAGAAGCCGGCGCCGGAAGGGAACAAGAAGCCATGAGCCACAAGTTACATGTCACGATCCTCGTGGCTCTGAGCGCGATTACCGCTTTTTCCGCGAGCGCGCAGCAGATCATCACACCCGCGATTCTGAGCAAAGTGGGCATTACGCAAAATCTAAGCGCGCAGATTCCTCCCGACCTTCTATTTCGAGACGAGACAGGGAAGACCGTTAGAATCGGAGACTTCTTCGGAAAAAAGCCGATCGTGCTTTCTCTCGTTTATTTCGATTGTCCCGCGCTCTGCACGGAAGTTCTGAACGGGGAACTACGCACGATGCGAGCGATCTCGCTCGATCTCGGGAAAGATTTCAATGCGGTGACAGTAAGTTTCGAGCCCAAAGATACTCCCGCGCTGGCCAAGGCAAAGCGTGACGTTTACACCGGGCAATACGGTCGGCCCGAAGCCGCCGATCACTGGCATTTCCTCACAGGCGATCAGCAATCGATTGACGCCCTCACAAATGCTGTCGGCTTTCGCTACGCCTACGATTCCTCGATTCGCCAGTACGCGCACGCTGCCGCCATCCTGGTTCTCACTCCGGATGGGCGCATCGACCGCTACTTTTACGGCGTGCAGTATCCGGCCCGCGACGTGCGCCTGGGACTCGTCGAAGCCTCGGAAGGCAAGATCGGAACGTTGACCGATCACGCGCTGTTGTATTGCTACCAGTACGATCCCATGACCGGGAAATACGGAATCGTCATCATGAATGTGCTGCGTGCGGCAGGCGGTTTGACCGTGCTGATCCTGGGAATTTTCATGACCGTGATGTTTCTTCGGGAGCGCAAGCGAGCTTCCGGCCTCTCGCAAGAAAATCTCAAATCTCAAATTTGAGATTTGAGATGGCAATCCGATGCGCGGGAGAAGCAGGGGCAGGTAATAACGCTGCGCAAGAGTACTAACGGCCAGGCGCCGGCCGACGGAGACAGCGAAATTAGGGGCGTGAGGATTCGAACTTGATGCAGAGCCTTCCATTTCAGCCGGAACAGGCTTCCTCGATCGCGAGGTCGGTGGATGAGCTGTACTATTTTCTGACGGCCGTCACTCTGTTTTTTACGGTCATAATTTTTTCAATCATTTTTTATTTCATGATCAAGTACAGGAGGCGCTCGCCGGAGGAGCGCCCCAAGGCGATCGAAGGATCGTTTCCGCTCGAGGTGCTTTGGACGGCCATCCCCACCGTGATCGTTGCGGTTATTTTCGTTTGGGGTTCTGTGTTGTATTTCCGGAATTCGGAGGCGCCCAAGGGCGCGATGGAAATCTTCGTCACCGGCAAGCAGTGGATGTGGAAAGCCGAGCATCCCGAAGGGCAGCGTGAGATCAACGAACTGCATGTGCCGCTCGGGCGTCCGGTCAAGCTGACGATGACTTCGGAGGACGTGATCCACGACTTTTTTGTTCCAGCGTTTCGAGTGAAAAAGGACGTTTTGCCGGGGCGCTACACATCTCTCTGGTTTTCGGCCACCAAAGTGGGCACGTTCCACCTGTTTTGCGCGCAGTACTGCGGCGCCTTCCACGCCGGGATGATCGGTTCGATCATCGTCCAGGAACCGGACGAATATGAGCGCTGGCTCGCCGGTGGGGCGCCGGGTGAATCGATGGAGCAGGCGGGAGCAAAAGTATTTCAGGCCAGCGGGTGCGCCACTTGCCACGTGAACGACGGCACGGGCCTGGGGCCCTCCCTGCTCGGCGTTTACGGTCAGCCGGTTAAGCTGACGACAGGCCAGACGATTACGGCAGACGATGCCTATGTGCGCCAGCACCTCCTGACGCCGAAAGCGACAACCGTTTTTGGCTATCCTCCGATTATGCCGTCGTTTCAGGGACAACTCACCGAAGAGCAACTCAACAATCTGATCGCTTATATTCGTGTGCTGGGAAAGGCGAAGCCAACGCCAAAGGAAGCGGGGAAGCAATGAGTACGGCCACGTTGGAACCACGCGTGCGCGCTCCGCGAAATTATCTGAACGCGGACTACGGCTGGAAGTCCTGGCTGTTTACGCTGGACCACAAGCGCATCGCGCTGTTGTACCTGGTTTCGATTTCGTTCTTCTTTATTATTGGCGGGTCGTTCGCCGTCCTGATGCGCATTCACCTGGTCGAGCCGGGCGGCGCGCTGGTGCAGCCGGAAACCTACAACAAGTTATTCACGCTGCACGGGATCGTGATGATTTTCTTTTTCCTGATTCCATCGATCCCCGCAGTCCTGGGAAATTTTCTGGTTCCCCTGATGGTGGGCGCGCGCGATCTTGCTTTTCCGAGGCTGAATCTGCTGAGCTGGTACATCTACATTGTGGGTGGCCTCTTCACGTTGTATTCGGCGATTGCCGGCGGCGTGGATACCGGCTGGACGTTCTATACGCCGTACAGCAGCACGTATTCGAATACGCAAGTCACGGCTGTGGCTATCGGTGTCTTCATCACGGGATTTTCTTCGATCCTGACGGGACTGAACTTCATCGTAACGATTCACAAGATGCGCGCTCCGGGCCTGACCTGGTTCCGCATGCCGCTCTTCCTGTGGGCCATGTATGCGACGAGCATCATCATGGTGCTCGGCACGCCGGTCCTGGCGATCACCATCTTTCTTCTTGCGCTTGAGCATCTGTTTCACGTCGGGATTTTCAGCCCGGCGCTCGGCGGCGATCCTCTGCTGTTCCAGCATTTGTTCTGGTTTTATTCGCATCCGGCCGTCTACATCATGATTTTACCGGCGATGGGAGTGGTCAGCGAGATCATCGCCTGCTTCGCGAGGAAGCGCATTTTCGGATACAAGATCGTTGCGTTTTCCAGCGTGGCGATCGCCGTCCTCGGATTCCTGGTTTGGGGACATCACATGTTCGTCACCGGGCAATCGGTTTACGCGGGGCTGATTTTCTCCCTTCTGAGCTTTCTCGTCGCCATACCGTCAGCCATCAAAGTGTTCAACTGGACTTCGACTCTGTACAAGGGATCGATTTCGTACGAAGCGCCCATGCTGTATGCCATGGGTTTCATCGGCCTCTTTACTATGGGCGGCTTGACGGGCCTCTTCCTGGCTTCGCTCGCGACCGATGTGCATCTGAACGGAACTTATTTCATCGTGGCCCACTTCCACTACATCATGGTCGGCGGCGCGGTGATGGGATATCTCGGCGGCATCCATTTCTGGTGGCCGAAAATTTCCGGAAGAAAGTATCCCAATGGCTGGGCGGCTCTTGCCGCGGCGATTATTTTTATCGGCTTCAACCTGACGTTTTTCCCTCAGTTCATTCTCGGATACCTGGGGATGCCGCGCCGGTACGCGTTTTATCCGGCGGAATTTCAAGTGTTGAATGTGATGTCTTCGGCGGGCGCCACGGTTTTGGGCGTCGGGTATTTGATTCCGCTCGTTTACCTGATCTGGTCGATGCGCTACGGCCCGATCGCGGAACCCAACCCGTGGGGCGCCACGGGCCTGGAATGGAAAACACCGTCTCCTCCGCCGACGGAAAACTTCGCGGAAATTCCCGTGGTAACCGAGGAGGCGTACGCTTACGCGCCGGAGGAGGCCGCTGGTGACTGACGCCGAAGCCCAAGCGCAACACGCCGGACTGGCGCACCAGTTTGAGGACCTGGAGCAGCAGCAGGACGCCGATGCCCTGGGAATCTGGATTTTCCTGGTAACGGAAATCATGTTCTTCGGCGGGCTGTTTGCCGCTTACGCCATTTATCGCTGGCTTTATTTCGCCGCGTTTCAGGGCGGCAGCCATATCCTGGATATAAGGCTTGGCGCCGCCAATACCATCGTCCTTCTCGCCAGCAGTCTTACCATGGCGCTCTCGGTGCGCTCCGCGCAAACCGGCAATCGCCGCGCCCTCGTTCTGTTTCTGATCGCCACGATGATCCTCGGTGGAATCTTCCTGGGCGTCAAAGCCTACGAGTACAATCAAAAATTCGTCGAACACGTGGTCCCAGGCCTGGATTGGGCACCGGAAGGGCAAACCCTCGGCCGTCTCGCGCCTGGAGGCCTCGAGCACGCCCAGATCTATTTCTTTTTCTATTTCGCCATGACCGGCTTGCACGCCTTGCACATGATCATCGGCATGGCCCTGTTACTCTGGCTGGCCCTTCGAGCGAGAAAGGGAAGCTTCACGCCTCATTACTTCGCGCCGGTCGAGGTGGTGGGCCTGTACTGGCATTTCGTCGACATTGTCTGGATTTTCCTGTTTCCGTTGCTTTACTTGATAGGTGGGCGCTACTAATGTCACAGCCCATTGTGCCGCAAAAAACTTACATTATGGTATTCCTCGGCCTGATCGGGCTGACGATTCTGACTACGGGCGTGGCCTTCATCGACCTCGGGCCGCTCAATACAGTGGCGGCGCTGGCCATTGCGTTTACGAAAATGCTTCTGGTAATTTTGTTCTTTATGGGCGTGCGGCACAGCAGCGGACTGGTGCGGATCATTCTTGTCGCGGGTTTTTTCTGGCTCGCCCTTCTGATCGCTTTCACGACGGCCGATTATCGTACGCGCTCCTGGACCCCCGCGCCCGATTCCTGGTCCTCGACCGCCCCGCCGACTCACCCTTAACTCTTTTCTTCTCTGTGCCCTCAGTGTCCTCTGTGTTAAAAGTTTTTCGATCGCGTTTCATCGTAACGTCAAAACTTTTCACTGCAGAGGACACAAAGAACACGGAGAAACCCTGAAGGTCCGAAAGATTCAAATTGAATTGGAGTCGGTCGAGAAACAGAAAACCCGTCCGTTTGTGCGGACGGGCTTTCCAGAGGGGAGAATAGTTCCATGCCTATGCGCGGAAGGCACCAGAACTCTTTGTCCTCGCGGGAAGTCTAGAGGAGCCTAAATAGGAATGTCAAGCGGAGAAATGGTTGAATCTAAATGAGTATAAGTGCTGCATTATGAATATCTTGGAAAGCTTACCTCGAGTAAGAGATGAGATATTCCTCTGAGTTTTCAACAGGTACTTGCGATTTCTAGTAGAAGTCCTTTGCCTTGATCGGTTTGCTGGAAATTCCCAACTGCAGAATTTCGATCTGCTTTTCGCGATCGAAAATCTTATTCGGAAAGAAAAGCTTCACCAATATTCGAATTCCTCCGAAGCCGATTCCTGCGGCAACCGCGAAAACCATGATCGCTCCGGTTCCCACAAATGCTTCCACGATCATATTGTTGATGCTGGGTTCGGTCAGTGTCTGTTTCGGCTCATTCCAGGTTACGTTGCTCTCGTAGCCGACCTGGTCTAGGATTTTATTCGCGGCCTGCCGGGAGGGAGCTCCCACTACTACCGCAACATAGGAACTGACCCGCTTCCCGAAGAGCACGTTCTGTCCCGGCTGCACTCCGCCCGGCGGATCAAAGACAAAACGACGCAGCATCCCCGCGAATTTGGCTGCCGCGATCTGTTGGGTTGGGTAAGAAGTGATGAGCAGGGTCTCACTCTTGTCTACCGACAGTTGGTAGGTGGCGAGGATCGTCTCGGCGCTATGGTCAAACCCCATCCAGTCGTCCGTTCCGAGCGGAACGAAATGCGCCAGGCTCAGCGGGCCGATGACGTAGCGTTCCGAATCGCGCACCCGTCCCTTTTCGGGAAGATGCTCGCCAACGAAAGGATACGGCGTATGATCTGCTTTTTTGTCCAGGAAGGTTGCAAGTTGCTTCAGATCGGCGTCCGGAGGACGCGCCTGCTTTGCAGCGGCCGAAACATCAAGGAGCATTTCCCCCACGACGATCAGTGCCCGGTCATGCGAAGCGCTGGCGTACGAGCCTAGATCGGCAGCAGAGAGCGCATCGTTGCGCAGAAAAGTATAGGCGCCGTACGCGGAACTCGGGTCCCGCAGGCGATACAGGGTGACTGATACGGTCTGGGCCCCCTGCGAGTAGGTCCTCTGCTCGAGCGATTTGACGATGTATTCCCGGAAAGCAGGCGTATCCGGCCCAAGGAGCGGATCGAGTCCTGCAGGAGGAATGATCGATGAAGGCGCTGAGGCGGTCCAGCCCGCGAATGCAGACGGCAAAATGCCCTGGGCTGCGGCCGGATGGGCCGCTAAGAGAAGGCACAATATCCCTGGACAGATCCCGAAGAGTCGGCGCATGTCGCTATGAATTAGACGCTAGAAGTTTACTGCGGGTTCCCGGATCGCGCCACTTTTCCCGCAAAATTTTCAGCGGCAGCGTGCGATTGATTGGAAGTCAGGCTGTTGGTGCTTTGCAGGTAGCTTTCGATGCCGCGGTAAAGCCCGTCGGCCACCCGCTGGCGGTTTTCGGGATTCTTGAGCCACTTTTCGTCACTGGGATTGGAAAGGAATGAGATCTCAGCCAGCACGGAGGGCATGTCCGCGCCGATCAAAACGACAAACGGCGCCTTGCGCACGCCGCGATTGCGGTCGCCCCGGTTGAGGCTCTCCATGCGCTTGGACAAGGAATCCTGAATCAACGTTGCAAGGTCGCGGGATTCCTCGATTTTTTCGCTGCGAGCGATTTTGGCGACGATGTCCTGAAGATCGTGGACGCCGTTTGCCGACAACGCATTTTCGCGGGAAGCGACTTCCATGGCGTCGCTCGATCCCGTGAAGTTCAAGTAATACGTTTCAATCCCGCGCGCCTGGCGATCCTGGCTCGAATTGGCGTGTACGGAAATGAAGAGGTCGGCCTTGGCCTCGTTGGCGATTTCGGTGCGCCGTTCGAGGGGAATGAAAGTGTCATCCTCGCGCGTGAACACGACCTCGGCGCTTGGGAGACGCTGTTGAATGATCCTGCCCAGCCGCAGCGCCACATCGAGACACAAGTCTTTTTCCATGAGGCCGGTCGGCCCGATCGTGCCGGTGTCATGCCCGCCATGCCCAGCATCGATCACGATACGGCCGATCTTGAGACCCAGTGCGCGTGTCAAAGAGTGCTGCCCGTCGCGCGTTAATTCCGGAGTGGGAGGAGGGCCCATCTCCTCCGCTTGATCATGCGCCGACTTCATCGTGCGGCCGGACTTTTTGGGCGGCGCGGGATGAGCAGGCAAGGGCAAAATCTCCGTATCCGGCGCTAAAGGGGCTGCCTCTGCCACCACCGTGGAGCTATTGTTTCCGTTGTCTCCCGCAGTCTTTGCCTTGGGAGGAATTGGGGCGCCAGATTTCTGTGAGCCTTTGCTTGGACTACTGGCTGCTTTCTTTGGCGTCGGTTCGAGTTCAGCCAGCGGGGCAGCGGAAAGGGCAGGGGCCGGAGCGGATTGCGTCAAGGCATGGACAGCCGACGTGTTTGCCGACGAAACTGGCGCGGATTTCGTCGCGGCTTTTTCAGGCGCAATGGGCGAAGTCTGGGGCGCGGTTTCTGCAACCGTCTTTTCGGGCTTCACTGCCGGCAAGTCCGTCGTCGTCGGCCCGGGCGGAGGAGTGGTATCGCGCGCGGCGGCCTCGGCAGCGGCCGAAGTGCCGTATACATCCACGACCAGGCGGTACGGATCGGGCAGCAAAAAAACGGAGTAGTCCGTGACGCGATTCACTTCCAACACCACGCGCACGATGCCGGATTGATTTCGCGCGACGCGGATTGTTTTCAGAAATCCGTCGCCCTCCAGGTCGATCGGCTTGTGGAGCAGCGCGGAAGTCAGCTTCGCGCCTTCGATGTCAAAATA
>Ga0210409_10006822_pt1 | contig 11841 bp, 11 predicted proteins | sample IncBWH17MmetaG_FD_161649 | JGI IMG/M metagenome (GOLD analysis project Ga0210409, IMG submission 161649) | Forest soil microbial communities from Barre Woods Harvard Forest LTER site, Petersham, Massachusetts, United States - Inc-BW-H-17-M | ecosystem: Environmental > Terrestrial > Soil >...
AACCGCGAGTAGCAACACCGGCAAAATGGCGAATGTCAGAAGTCGGCGGAAATTCCTGCTCGTCACAACAAGGCAATCGATTCTAACGGGCGGATGCCCGCGAAGCGGAAGCGTCTTGAAGGTTAGCAAACCCAATGCGAATTCCAAATCTTGCATGCAACTTCCCAAGCTGCCAGTGTTTTGGCGAAACCTGACCAAATCTGACGAGCCATTGGCCCGTAAACAAGGCCCACGACCGGAATACTGAAAACTACTTTCGGGAATACTGAGACCGAGGAGTACAGAGAACACTAGAAAATGGGAGGAGGACGTACATACAACCGGAAAGACTCCAGAAAGGGCCGGGGTTGTATCTGCGGCGGCGAGACCCGGATGCGTCGACGGAAGACTGAGGAAATCGAAAGGGACAACACGATGGCAGCCACCGACTGCGCCATCAAGCAGGTCAGGCACAGCGTGGTGTTGGGCGAATCGGCACGTAACTGCGTCCCATCGCGCAGGTCGAGCGACCGGAAGCCGCAGAAATGCGTTGACTGCGCCAGAGTAGCGACCAGAAGCAGGGCTATTCCCAAATAAGCCAGCCCGTTCGCCCTGAGCGCTCTTGTGAGGATCTTCACCGTTCTCCTGCCGTTAGATACAGCATAGAGCCAAAATGCCTTAACGTCGCAAGTTACGAGGGTTACCGGGAGATTCTAGCACTCGAATCGCATGAGCATGGAGTCTTCTTTCGAGTGAACGGTCGAAATCGCGTGTCTCTGTCATGGCCAGCCATCGCTCCCTGCGTCTTGTCACGTGATGTAGACTGCATCTTTCCGCGATTCGTCGGGTAATGGCTGGGGGAAATGGAGACTGTGATGAGCTGGGCGAGCAAGCTGGCGAAGCCGTATCGCGTGGAGGACGGCACGAAGTTCCGCTTGACGGATTTTGATTCCTGCGATACCGGGAAAATACGCTCCAAGGAACACGCCGAGCAACTTCTGTCCGCGGGCATCGCCGCGATGGCCGAGTTGCAGGACAAGCTCTACGCTCAGGACCGCTGGGGCGTGCTGCTCATTTTTCAGGCCATGGACGCGGCTGGCAAGGATGGCGTTATCAAGCATGTGATGTCGGGAGTAAATCCGCAGGGCTGCGAGGTGTATTCGTTCAAGACTCCGTCGGACGAGGAACTGAATCACGACTACCTGTGGCGTGAACTGCGGCGGCTCCCGGAGCGCGGTCGCATCGGTATTTTCAACCGCTCATACTATGAAGAAGTGCTGGTGGTTCGGGTGCATCGGGAGTTGCTGAAAAACTCGAGAATCCCTCGGTCTTTGTTGACCAAGGACATCTGGAAGCAACGTTTCGAGGACATCAACGGCTTCGATCGTTATCTCGCGCGCAATGGAATTGTGGTCCGAAAGTTCTTCCTCAATCTTTCGAAGAAGGAGCAGAAGCGGCGCTTCCTTGACCGGCTGGAACATCCGGAAAAGAACTGGAAGTTTTCTTCGGCCGATGTGCGGGAACGTGAGTACTGGGATGATTACATGAAAGCCTACGAGGACATGATCATCCACACCGCGAGCCAGCAAGCACCGTGGTATGTGATCCCGGCGGACAACAAATGGTTCACGCATGTTGCGGTGGCGGCGGCGATCGTTGAAACGCTCGAGAGTCTGAAGCTGGCTTACCCCGACGTCGATCCTAAAAAGCGCAAGGAATTGCGCGCCGCGCGGGCGATGCTCGCGGGGAAGAAGAAGGCGTAAGCGCCACCTCTGGATGCAAGAGATTTGGAGCGTGCAGGTCCGCTGATGTGCCTCCTGGTCATATTTCGCTGTCGCAACATTACCCACGTTCCGCTCGCCGACCTTTCGCGAGACCGTTCCAGGCGGTAAACTTGAGACATCAATTTTTTCCAGGGGTGAGTTAAGTGAATGTCATCGAACTGACAGTGGGCAGAACTGTGTGGATAGTAGGAGCTCTCCTGCTGTGTGCAGTGAGCTTGAGCTTCGCGCAGACAAGAGAAAAGGAGCGCAAGCCAGCGGATGTTCAGAGCGCCACGCAGAAAACTTCCTCGGCTGCCACCGACAACGAAGACCCGCAATTCAAAGGCATGAAGTACCGGCTGGTTGGACCGTTCCGCGGTGGCCGGTCGCTGACTGCCTCGGGCGTATCCGGAGATGCAAATACATATTACTTCGGCTCGACCGGCGGCGGCGTGTGGAAATCCACTGACGGCGCGATGACGTGGGCTCCTGTTTTCGAAAAGGAAACGGTCTCCTCGATTGGAAGCCTGGCCGTCGCGCCTTCGGATCCAAACGTGTTGTATGTGGGAACGGGCGAAGCTTGTATTCGCGGCAACATCTCGCATGGCGATGGAATTTACAAGACCGTGGATGGCGGGAAGACCTGGAAAAACGTGGGGCTCCGCGACTCGCGAGCGATCGGGAAGGTGATTATTGATCCCAGGAATCCGGATGTCGCATATGTGGCGGCTCTGGGCCATCCTTTCGGCCCAAATACGGAGCGCGGCATCTTCCGCACCACCGACGGAGGCAAGACCTGGGAGAAAGTCCTATACAAAGATGAGAACACGGGCGGAATCGACGTTGCATTCGATCCCCACAACTCTCACATCCTTTATGCTTCTTTGTGGGAAGCGCGGCGGACGCCATGGAGCCTTTCGAGCGGCGGTCCCGGCAGCGGCATCTATCGCTCAAACGACAGCGGAAGCACCTGGAAGCTGCTGGAAGAGCACGGCCTGCCCAAAGGACCCTACGGCAAGATTGGAATCGCGGTAGCGGCTAATTCTGACCGGGTTTACGCGCTGATCGAAGCGCCCGAGGGCGGACTCTATCGCTCCGACGATAGCGGAGAGACTTGGCAACTACTAAACAACGACCGCGCGTTCTGGCAGAGGGCGTGGTATTACATGCACATCATCGCGGACCCTCAGTCTGCGGATGTGGTTTACATCGCCAATGTCGACTTCTACAAGTCCAGCGATGGCGGTCACACCTTTAACAAGGTGAAAGTTCCACACGGGGACAATCACAGCATGTGGATCGACCACAAAGATACCAACCGGATGATAGTCACCAACGACGGTGGCATCACCGTGAGCCTGGATGGCGGCAAGAACTGGACGCGCCAGGATAACCAGCCGACGGCGCAGTTCTATCACGTGATCACCGACAGTCGTACGCCCTATTATCTATATGGTTCTCAGCAGGACCTGAGCTCGGTTGCCATCGCCAGTCGCAGCGATGACGGCTCGATTGATCGTCCCGACTGGTATGCGGTTGGGGGAGGTGAAGCTGGCTACATTGCCCCGTATCCGCCGGATCCTAATATTGTTTATGCGGGCGAGTATGAAGGTGTGATTACCCGCTTCGACAAGCGCAACGGACAAACGAAAAACATCACGGTGCAGCCCGAGATCAGCGACGGCGGCGGGGCAGCGAAGCTGGAACACCGTTTCCAGTGGACGGCGCCGATTTTGGTCTCGCCGCACGATCCCAACACGCTCTACCATGCCGGGGAGCGATTGTTTAAGACAACAGACGGCGGCATGCATTGGGAAGCTATTAGTCCCGACCTTACACGAAACGACAAGACCAAGCAGCAAGCCTCCGGTGGTCCTATCGACAAGGACGACTCCGGTACGGAATATTACGACACCATCTTCGCCGTCGCGGAATCACCCCTGGTGAAGGGTCTGATCTGGGTTGGCGCCGACGATGGCCTGGTTCACATCACTCGCGACGGGGGAAAGAACTGGACTGACATTACGCCCAAAGACTTGCCGGATTGGAGCCGCATCAGCCAGATCGATGCTTCGCCGTACGACGCCGCAACGGCTTACATGGCCGTGGACCGACATCAGTCGGACGATCTGCGTCCCTATATTTACAAGACCAAGGACTACGGGAAGACCTGGGTTAAGATCACCAAAGGGATTCCGGAGAACACGTTTGCCCGGGCGGTGCACGAAGACCCCAAGAAACGCGGCCTGCTCTTTGCCGGCACTGAAACTGGCGTGTATGTGTCTTTCAACGACGGCGCAGACTGGCGTTCACTGCAACTAAACCTGCCCACGACGCCGATTCACGATCTGGTGGTGAAGAATGACGATCTCGTGCTGGCCACGCATGGGCGTGCATTCTGGATCCTCGATGATATTTCGCCCTTGCGACAATACAGCGATGCGATTGCCCAGCGCGATGTGTACCTCTATACTCCCGCGACCGCCGTCCGCTTCCAGAGTTCAAGCGAAGCACCTCCCAAGCCCGTGCTGGTTGGCGAGAACCCTCCGGCGGGAGCGCTGATCTATTTTTCACTTAAAGAGAAGCCGAAGGGCGAGACCACTATCGAGATTCTCGACTCGACCGGCAGCGTGATTCGAAGGTACTCCAGCAATAAGAGCGAAGAACTGGAAGAACCTCTGACTCCAGAGGACAAGAAACCGGAAAAACAGATCAAGCCGGAAACCGGGCTCAACCGATTCGTTTGGGATTTGCGCTACACAGGAAGTAGCCACGTACCCGATTATTATTTGTGGGAATACAAAGATGGCAGCCGCGGTCCTCTGGCATTACCGGGCAAATACCAGATCCGTCTGACCGTCGATGGAAAAGCCCAGACCGCGCCATTCGAGGTGACAATGGATCCCCGGGTCACTGTCTCTCAGGCCGACTTGCAAAAGCAATTCGATCTTCTCATTCAAGTGCGCGATGAGCTCAGCCGGGTCTACGACACGGTGAACCAGATCCAGGACGTGAGCGCGCAGGTGGACGGATTGAGAAAGCGGCTGCCGGATAACAGCGGCGTCAAAGCCACACTAGCCGCCGCGGGCGCACTGGATAGGAGTCTGCTGGCGGTGCGCGACGATTTGTCGCAGATGAAGATTAGGTCCAATGAAGATTCGTTGGCGTATCCTCAACGGGTCGATAGCAAACTTGCCGGTTTGGCGATGGCGGTCGGTGTGGGGACTGATTCCGCTCCCACCGAGGCTGAATATCAAGTCTTCGATAAGCTGAAGAAGCAGGCTGACATTGCCATCGCGCATTGGGCAGAAATCCAAAAGACCGAGTTGGCGGATTTTCAGAGGATGATGGCTGGCCAGAACATTCAGGCTATTGTGGTCCCCGCGGCTGAGAACGCGGGCTCTGCCGGAGAGAGTCCAAGGTAAGTTGTGGTTGACCGGACTTGATCTCCGGGCCTTACCGTGGGAACTAGGGTTAAACGTGTCCGCTGTGGCGCGCCGTGTGGACTTGCAACTTAAACTGCTGATCAAAATACTCGACGATAACCGGCCACGTCCCTAGAAGGCCGCAGTCACGTCGATCACAAGACGCAATACTTCGGCTCAACTTCCGGTTGCTTCTAGATGCTGACCGATCTGCTTGATCGGCCGCTCACACTCAACCGCGATCGCGAACCCCTCTGCTGCTGCCTTCGAGGCAACCCTCACCACTTTACCTTCGCCCACGAACCGAATGGGGTGGCCGAGGTCGCAGCTTTCCACAGTCACCGTGAAACTCACTGGAGTATTCTGCGGAATCATGGCAAAGGTTTCCAGCAGTAGGCCACAAATACTGATGTTCCTGCTCATGGCCGCGAACTCGACGATCAGGTCATCGTCGTGAACCTTGAGGCGCACCGGGTATTGCAGGCTGAAGCGCCGGTACTTGCGCTCGGACGGAGGGAACGCTCGCGCACTGTTGTTGATTTGATCCATAGTGTGAGTTTGTTCCTGCGACCAGGCCCTGATGCTAATAGCGTTTTTGCCCACTTCAAAAGAGCACGAAAGGACGCTGTCCGGGAGGCCAAGTCTCGTGGTCGCGGAGTCCAGTCTTGTCCTGGAAATTCGAGGTAAGCAAGTATGTTGCTTTGGCCTGATGCAGGTTGGCCGAATGCGACGCATCGCTGAGAATTCAGGCAGTCTCCGGCCCGGCCCCCCGCTATTCCGCGGCACGTCCTTCCGCGACCTATTCAATGCTTGATCCAGAGTACAGACTACCTCTTTCGCCCCGGACGGTAGATCGGGAGTAACAACAGGTCATCTATGATGAAACAGGTCCCTGTTCGCTGGAATGCACTTGTTGTATTTCTGGCCCTCGCGACGATGGTGGGATGCCAAGGCCTTAGCAGTTCGAGCAAGACATCCACTACTACAACGAACACCACAAAGCCGGGCCAACTCGCGGTCACACCGACGAGCATTAGTTTCGGCGTTGTAAAGGTTGGGAACAATCAAAACCAGCCGGCAACCATGACCAACTCCGGCGGCTCCAGCCTCACCGTGACGAAGGTGACTCCCACCGGCGTCGGCTTTTCCGTGAGCGGATTGAGTTTGCCTTTGACTCTCGCGGCAGGTCAGAGCCATGGCTTCACCGTTGTCTTTACTCCCCAGTCAGCTGGCACCGTTGCCGGAAACTTGGCCATTGTAAACACGGGCGCGACTGCCACCGTCAATGTCTCTCTCTCTGGAGGCTCACAAACGGCAGGTGCTCTAACAGCGAATCCCACAGGGCTTAATTTTGGAAGTGTTCAGGTGGGCAGCAATCAGGCCCTCTCTGAAACCCTGACCAACTCTGGCGGATCTAGTGTTACCGTCACGCAAGTAAACCCCACAGGCACGGGATTCAGCGTGAGCGGGTTGAGCTTGCCGTTGATTCTGGCGGCGGGTCAGAGCCAGGGCTTCAGCGTGACTTTTATGCCGTCCTCCGCCGGCAGCAGCAGCGGAAATCTGGCGATCCTCAGTAATGCTTCGAATTCCACCCTCAACGTAGCGTTAGCCGGAAACGGCCTGGCGGCGGGTGCTTTGACCCCGAGTCCATCGAGCCTTGGCTTCGGCAACGTGCAGGTCGGCAACAACCAGCAACTCTCGGAAACTCTGACCAACTCGGGCGGAGTGAACGTTAGCATCACGCAAGCAACCGTCTCTGGGAGCGCGTTCGGCATGAGCGGGCTGATCCCTCCCGTGGTCCTCACGCCCGGCCAGCATTACACCTTCAGCGTCACTTTTACCCCGCCATCCACCGGAAATTACTCAGGAAATGTTGCCATCGTCTCCAACGCATCAAACCCAAACCTGGCGATACCGCTGAGCGGCACAGGAACGCCAGTGCCTCTGGGACAACTGGCCGTATCTCCGACCAGCATTAACTTCGGCAATGTGGCGGTGGGGACGGATGCGCAACAGGACGGGACGCTTACCGCCAGCGGCAACAGCGTCGTTGTGTCTTCTGGCAATGTGACCGGCTCGGCTTTTGTTCTATCCGGACTGTCGTTCCCGGTTACGATTCCGGCCGGACAACACGTGCAGTTCACGGTAACCTTCACGCCCCCAGGAAATGGCGTGGCCAACGGCAGCGTATCGTTCGCCAGCAACGCTTCGAATTCTCCGACTATCGAAACTTTCACCGGCACCGGCACCCCTCCCCCGCAGCATAGCGTCAATCTTTCCTGGACCGCGAGCACGTCGCAGAACATCATCGGCTACAACATCTATCGTAGCCTGACGTCAGGAAAGCAATACTCGAAAATCAATTCCGTCCTGAACGCGAGCACGCTCTACACAGACAGCACGGTACTCGACGGGCAAACCTACTATTACGTCTCGACCGCGGTCAATTCGAGTAACCAGGAGAGTGTCTACTCCAATCAGACGACGGCCGTGATCCCTCCCCCATAAATCTCCTCGAGTAGATTCAGGGCCTTTCCGGAACGGGTAGAGAGCAAATTCTCAACCCATTTCGGAGCTGAGAGCGTCCCGCCCCACGATCTCCCGTCTTGAACATTCTCACTTGCAGAACCTCATCTATTTCTTTAATCTTACGGGGATTTCTATAAGAAAGGACATGTGTTCATAAGGGGTCGACATTTACCTCTGGAATCCGGATGTACTACCGACACCTTCCCTTATCAGTCGCTAAACCGCAATATTCGCGCCATGCGACTCCCGCTCGCCATGTGTCGATCTCTGCAGTCCACGGCCGTGATCGCGATGCTCATCGCGGCAACATCCTGCGGGCGGGCGACTGGCGGATTTGTTTCTACGTCGTCATCATCCAACACTAAAACGGAACGATTGGTCTTCACCCCGACGAGTCTGGGCTTCGGCAAAGTCGGTGTCAGGCAACATAAGGTTCGGACTGTAAGTATCACGAACGCGGGGAACTCCAGCGTCACGTTGCTGCAGGTCATCACCCAAGGACAGGACTTCACCCTGAGCGGACTGGACTTGCCCTTGACCCTGACGAGTGGCGAGAGCTTCACATTCAGCGGCGTCTTTGCGCCGCAGTCGACCGGCGCCAGAAGCGGAAGCATTTCGTTTGTTTCAAATGCCTCGGAGGTCTCGAACCCGGGTCCGAAGTTAGAGCTGACCGGTACGGGCGGCGATGACGGCGAACTCACCGTTGATCCGGCGGTGATGAACTTTGGCACCGTACAGGTGGGATCGAGCTCCAGTCAGCCCGGAACTCTTCTTGCCGGAAACACCCAGGTTATTATTTCTTCGGCAACCAGCAGTAGTGCAGAATTCACCGTGGGTGGACTGTCATTCCCCGTGACGATTCCAGCTGGGGGGAGCCAGGGATTTTTGGTCACATTCACCCCGCAGGCAAGTGGCGCGGTGTCAGCCGCGCTCGCCTTCCTAGATGTCGCTGGGACGACTCCTCTCGCGATGGAATCTTTGAACGGCGTAGGCACCGTTTCCCAAGGTCACACCGTGGATCTTTCGTGGAACGCCAGCACCTCCAACAATGTGATTGGCTACAACGTTTATCGTGGTACAACGTCAGGCGGACCCTACACGAAGATCAACTCCACCCTGGATCCGAACACGGCGTATACCGACTCCTCCGTGGCCAACGGCATCACCTACTATTACGTTTCGACGGCGGTCAACTCGAGCAACGAGGAGAGCGGTTATTCCAATGAGGCGCAAGCCACGATACCCTGAGTATCGAGATCAGTCTGCAGTGATCGAATCCGATAACCCGCACAATTCCCGCGGGTGGTGAAACACCAAATGCCGATCGCTCCGTCGTCAAGGCAGCGTTTGCCTGATTGACAATACTGCCTCCCGCCCGGCGATCGCGCCATGCGCGCCGACGAAGATGTGAGATATGTACCCGCAAACCACAGCTGAGGGGTCCGATTCGTATTTCCTACGCAGCCACTTCCCTCTTGCCGACCCCTGATACCTGGCCGCCCGCCAAGGCGAGCGCGCGGAGCTGAGAGGCCATACAAATGACGAAGAGCATCACGCTGACCTCAAACAGGTTTCGCTTGGTCAGGCTCATCGCGAGAAACAGGTTCTTCGCGATGTTAAGCTGCACTAACCCACCGGACAGAAGCGAGATCCAACCGAGATAGTAGGTGATTCTTCCGACCAACTGCAGACGATCGAAGTGGCCCATGGTAACTGCCCTCCCAGGTTAAGGAGTCCGATGCGGACTCCCAGAAGTTTGGGGGCAAATGCATTCGCCAGAGTGTTCCCCCAAGTCTCACGCATTCTACACCTCATGTCGAACAAAAGCGGGCTTTCGGGGGGAGGAGTCCTCTGTGAACTCAGTTGACCTTGGCGGGGGCCTTCTCCGACCGAGTCTAAGGTGAAGGGATTGGGGCTCGGACTTCGTTCGAGGGGCTACTCTCTGTTCCCAACAGGCCCACCGCCTTGGTGGTGTAGTAGTAGGTTTGGCCCGGCTGAACAGTGTTGTCGACGTAGGTGGTGCCGGTGACCGGCGCAAGATTGAGTTTGACGAGACCGGACGGACCTCGACGATACACGTTATAGCCAATGACTGGAGAAGTGCTTGGTTTCCACGACAGATTGACGCTATGTTGCGGCCCAGGGGACGCGTTTCCGTGTCGTGCCTGCCCATCGGGCGACGTTGATGCGTTGCTGAGGAAGTGCTTGGCTTCAGCGACAGTCCGCAGTATTCCGGTGTGATGGTGAGTGCCGAATTGGAAGCATATCCACGCAAAGGCGAGAACCAGGATTGCCAGAACGATTCTCAGTGCCTTCGTGGATTTTGACGTCGCCCCCATTTGAATCGATCCCAGCCTCGCCAGCAGTTTACGTCCCGCCATGAAGTTGGCGCGCTCGATTTTAGCTCTCGCGCGTTGGCCCCAGAAAAGACCTCAGTCAGCTCTCGGCTCAGAACCGGGCGGACATGCATAGGGCAAAACGATCTTCCGGCATGCAAGAGTTTGCACACATGGAATGCATCGCCACTCTCGGTCTGGCCGCGCAACTCACTGAATTTCGGGCAGAAAATACTCACGATATGCCTGATTTCATGGGCCGCAGAATTGCGGTGCACAGGTTGGGAGCTTCGCAAGACAGAATGACAGACCCACAATTCCCACACACAAGCTTTTTATCTGCAATACTTTGGCGGAGGGCCAGGCGATTCATCGTACTGGCGCTCCTAGGTGGGACGGCCGTCGCTCAGGCGGTATCTGTAGCGACGCTTAGTGATGGCCCTCTTAAGCCTAGTCCGGTTAACCCAGCTTCGGTGAACCGACCTCCCATCAGTCCTGGTTCGACCGCTCCGGGCGCAGCAGCCTGGCCGATTGCAGCCACCGCCTTACCTGAAGCACCCAGCCACGATAGATTTTGGGACAACGAGAACCGCGCTCTTTTCGCAATGGTCGCTGCTCTCAGCGCCGCTGACTTTGCGTTGACCCGATCCATCCTGCAAAACGGTGGAAAAGAACTGAACCCGGTAACCCGTCTTTTCAGCGGCAGCACAGCTGGCTTGGCGGTTAATTTCGCCGGCGAAACCGCGGGAATCATCGGGCTCAGCTATTACTTCCACAAGACCGGGCACCACCAATTGGAGCGAATAGCGCCCATGCTCAACATTGCGGCTTCGTCGTTCGCGGTAGTGTACGACTTCAACCATCGTTAGAACCCTCGCAATCCAGCCTGGAAGTTCGCCGCCACGAATCTTTCGCCGCCCAATATTCTTGGTAATCCAACCATTTCCGTGGTAAGATTCCCGACGTTTTGCAGCTGTGGCGGTACGGGGCGCGCTCCTTAACGAACACTCCCGAGGAGACGCTCGTATGCCGCGAAAGTATTTCCTGCTAACAGTTCTTCTGTGTGTTTTGGCCAGCATTGCAGCTCGCGCTGTAACCAGCTCTGAGCTCATCCCCGCCGGAACGCTTCTGCAGTGCACTTTAGACGAACCCAACTTCTCGTCCAAGACCGCGCAAGTCGGAGATCCTGTGCTTTGCTACCTGGGCCACGTCTCGGCCTTCGGGCGATCGATATTTCCCCGAGGTGCAGAGCTTAGCGGCCACCTTCAAGACTACCAAAACCCCGGACACTTTGTGGGCAAGGGATGGATCGAGATCGATTTTGATCGCATCATCCTTCCCGGTGCGCAGGTCTATCCGCTTTCTGCGAAAGTCATTTCCGCACCTCACCTGAAGGTCGACGCCGAAGGAAAAGTCCACGGCAAGGGTCATCCGAAAAGAGACACGGCTCTCTGGGCGATTCCCGTCTTCTGGCCGGTCAAGATCATCACTCTACCCAACCGCGGGCCGTATCCGACCCTCAAGGGTGAAGCCCGGTTAACCTTACGACTGCTCGAAGATATCGAAGTCCCACTGGCTGCATCCGCTGCGAGAGTCTCCGTTCCCATGCCCCCGTGGGTCTCGCCCAGCCGCTACGACACTTCTTCGTCCGTACTCTACACTCCTGCATCCCCAGGCCCGCGGGGGCAAACCGCAACCCTGCAGCCTGCCAGTTTCGTACAACGTCAGGCGGAACCGCAGCCAACAGAGCATCAGGAACTGCAGTCCGCGGAGCGCCCGACTACAGTCATCGCTCTCAAGGGCGGGGCC
>Ga0210409_10006823_pt1 | contig 11841 bp, 11 predicted proteins | sample IncBWH17MmetaG_FD_161649 | JGI IMG/M metagenome (GOLD analysis project Ga0210409, IMG submission 161649) | Forest soil microbial communities from Barre Woods Harvard Forest LTER site, Petersham, Massachusetts, United States - Inc-BW-H-17-M | ecosystem: Environmental > Terrestrial > Soil >...
CCATGGCGTCAGGCCATAGACGTTGACATACGCCAGCAGCAGTACGATCAGGCCGCTGACCGTGGCCAGGGTCGCTACCGAGAAGGCGCTGGCGATCACGCGCGGCACCAGGTCCAGCTGCAGCTGCGCGATATCGAATTTTGCCGAATCTTGCGCGGCCATCGCGGCAGTCAGCGGCGAGCCCGCGGTATTGAACGCCAGCCCGGCGCGCAGCGCCACGAACAGCGCGGCAGACAAGGGGATCAGTTCCAGCACCAGCACCCGCACCACCATTTCCAGCGCGTAGCGCGACAAGCCGTAGCTGAGGGCGGTGATGATCACGATGCGGATCAGCACCAGGCTCAGCAAAGTCGACAGCAAGGTGAACCAGGGCAGGATTTGCCAGGTGCTGGTGTAGATATAGCGATAGGTGGTGTGGCGGTTGGCGCGATGGTAGGTGGATGGCGAGAAGCCCATGACCAGTGCGATGCCGGCCAGGTGCAGCATGGACCACCAGCTGCTGATCGCACGTACGGCGGTCACGGCCCATTGCTCGGGTTTCAGATAGCGGGAGGAGGTCGAATGCATGGCTCAATGATAACGCAGCGGGTCCGGCAACGGTTCGTGAGATTGACTGGCCTGGCGGTATGCATGCGGCGCTTGCTTGAAGAGCTGTAGCAGTCGCCAGCGCCGCTTTTTCATTTTCGCAACGGCGAATGTTAATTATTGTTGCGGCGAATAAATGAAATTACCTACGGGAAAAGTTGGTGTATCCATAAGAGCCGCTACACGCGGTGAAGATAAAACGACCGAGGACAATAATGATTGCACCGCAATACCGGTACGGTTCTTTTTTAGTTGCGGTTCTGCTATCGGTTGGCAGTCTTTTATGGCGTGGCGCGGCATTCGCCCAGACAAGCGGCGTCAACAAATCGTTCAATCCAGTCGCAGGGTGGAAGTAACGATTACCACTGAATGGTCGACTGCGGCGATTCAGTGCCGGCGATTTTCCAGGGAGGTGACGACAGGAACAGGAGCAGCGCAATGGCCCGGTTCGGGCCGCTTTTTCGTCCGTAGCAAGTTCTTCGGCATTGCTACGCTGCGCTAAGCCTGTCGGCGACAACAACCGCGGAGATTGAATAAAAAATAATTTCGTTTATGATAAGGCGCGTACCGGCTTCCGGATCTTCATTGTGTTTTGTTTACTGGGAAGAGAAAAATGACCGCATTGCTCTCATTAAGAAAATTTTCCGGCGCCGCCGGTTTCGCCCTGGCTAGTCTGCTGGCTGTCCAGCCTGCGCTGGCCCAGTCAGGCGCATCGATCGACAGCGCCGTCGCCACCGCGACGCAATGGGTGGCGCTGGCCGACAGCAATCAGGCCGACCGCATGTGGTCCCAGAGTGGTTCTTCCATGCAGAAAAGCATGAGCAAGGAAGACTGGACGAAGTATCTGGCGGCGGTGAAAGCGGAAGTGGGGCCGCTGAGCAGCCGCAGCTGGGAGCAGATCGTTCGGGTCAGCAATCCGGCCGACCTGCCGCCTGGCGAATACCTGAATATCGCTTTTGCCTCGCGCTTCGCCAAGGCGCCGACGGTAGAAAAGGTGTCGCTGATGCAGGCCGGCGATAAATGGATACCGGTCGGCTACGTGATCACCAAATTCGTGCCAGCGCCAGCGCCAGCACCGGCGGCCGCCGCGCCAAAATAGGCTGGCGGGCCAGAACTCCTGGCCCATGTGCGAGGATCGTTCCGGAGCCTACGTCAGCAGCGCGGAAAAATCTTGCTTTAGCAGGTCGCTAAAATTTTCCACGGTGATGTCGGCTGCCGGATAGGCGGCAAGATTCTTCGGGTCCAGCGCATAGTGTCCCTGGCGCGGAAACACCGTGGTCAATTGTGTGCTCCAGGCGTTCTTCATGGCGCTCAGGATGCTCAGCTTGTCGTCCACCATGACGTAGTGGCGGGATGGATACAGGCGCGTGACATCGTCCAGCATCTGTTCCTTGTGGACGTAGATCAGCACCCGGCCTTCGACCACTTGCCAAAGTCCTGAGCGCTGGATCTTGCGCGGCTGGAAGACGGCGTCGCCATCGGACAGGATGACAGTGCGGCCCCATTGCCTGAGATGGGCGACGGCATTCAGCGCGCCAGGATAGATCAGGTCGGCAAACGGGTAATCGATCAGGAATGCCGACATCAGCAGCGTCCTGGCATCGTGCATATTGGCCAGCCGAAAGCGCTGCATGGCGCCGAGATAATCGACATAGCCGAGTTCTACGCGCAACTGTTCGAGGATTGCTTTATAGCTGTCGCGCCCGGCGGCGCCGAACTCTTGCGCCAGATGCTGCATCAGGTCGTCGATCAGGCGATCGTTGTCGAGCAAGGTATTGTCGACATCCAGCAGGAACACTACGTCATCCATTGCCGCCATTGCTATCCTTGGTCAGTTGCGGGTTGTGCCAGCCGCCGTCTGCCGCCGTCAGCCTGTCGGCGGCGGCCGGCCCCCAGCTTTGCGTTTCGTATATCTCCAGCGGCACGCAGTTGCCGAGCACCGGCATGACAGTGCGCCAGGCAGCCTCGATGCTGTCATAGCGGGCGAACAGCGAAGCATCGCCCTGGATGGCGTCGCCGAACAGGCGCTCATAAGGCGTCATTTCGTCGCCGGGATGGCGCTGGGCCAGCAGCTCCACCGCTTCGCCATGCATCGCTTCGCCAGCCAGTTTGACGCGCGCGCCCATCGATATCAAGGCGTCGGGGCCGATACGGAAACGGAAGTAATTTTCCTGGCCGGCGCCGGTGGTATCGAAGACCGCCTGCCGCGGTTTTTTCAAGGTTACCATGATCTCGCTCGCCGTCAGCGGCATTTGCTTGCCGGCGCGGATGTAAAACGGTACGCCGGCCCAGCGTGCGTTATCGATATTCAAACGCAGGGCGGCGAAGGTTTCGACGCTCGATTCGGCGGCGACGCCTGGCTCTTCCAGGTAGCCGCGAAACTGGCCGCGCACAACCTGCGCCGGACTGAGCGGCTGCATGGCCTGGAATACGCGCAATTTTGCATCGCGTACGGCGTCGTCATGATGGCTGGCGGGCGGCTCCATGGCCAGCAGCGCTGCCACTTGCAGCAGATGGTTCTGGATAACGTCGCGCATCGCGCCGACGCTATCGTAGAAGCTGCCGCGTCCCTGCACGCCGAACGATTCGGCCATGGTGATTTGAACCTGCGCTATGTGGCTGCGGTTCCACAGCGGTTCGAGAAAGCTGTTGGCAAAACGGAAGTAGAGCAGGTTTTGTACCGGCTCCTTGGCCAGGTAGTGATCGATGCGATAGATGTCGGCGGCAGGAAAAGCCTGCAGCAGCGTCTGGTTCAGCGCCTGCGCCGAGGCGAGGTCGCGTCCGAACGGTTTCTCGACGATCACCCGGCTGTTTTCCGCGCAGCCCGAGCGCGCCAGCCCCTTGATCACATTTTCAAACATCTCTGGCGGAATGGCGAGATAGTGCAGGGGATGGGCGGCCTTGCCCAGCAAGGTTTTCAGCTGGCGGTAGGTGGCGTCGTCCTGATAGTCGCCGCTGAGATATTGCAGGCGCGACGACAGCTTGCCGAAGGCGTCGGCGTCAAGCTGGCTGTGCTGCTCGATGCTGTCGCGCGCACGGGCGACGAACTGCTCCTTGCTCAAGGCTGACCTGCCGATGCCAATGATGGGAAGATCCAGGCGGCCGTGCTTGATCATGGCCTGCAGGGCCGGGAAAATCTGTTTGAAAGCGAGGTCGCCGGTGGCGCCGAAAAAAACCAATGCGTCAGACGCAGCTTGGGTCATATTTACCTTCCGGTTGGAGAGAAATGCGGTCCGGTGCGGCCGGCGCTGCTGCTCGCACTGAGTTTCCGCTGAAACGGCGCGGCGGTCTGTACGGCAGCGCGCATTGATATCCGGCGTCTTGGAATAGCATATGGTTTGCCTGGAAAATTGCAAGGACCTGAATGGGCGAGTAGGGTAGAGGCAAGAGACGCAGATGAAGCGTGCCGCAGAACAAAGGAGGTTGCCATGGATAAGCAAGACCGTGGCCAGGCTGAGCCGGGCGCTCAGATTGGCCAGAACATCGAAAGCATTCTGGCGTTCTACCAGCAGGAAGAACAAAAGCTTAGCGCTTCGCAACGCCTGCTTGAGTATGTCAGCAATTTTGTCGGACGGCCTTATTTTTTAAGCGTGATCGTGTTGTTTGCCGTGCTGTGGATATTGCTCAGCGTGGTCGGGCGGGCGGCAGGCTGGCATCACTTCGACCCGCCGCCGTTCTTTTGGCTGCAGGGCATCGTAAGCTTGTGCGCCTTGCTGATTACGACGGTGGTCTTGATCAAGCAGAATCGTCTCGCCAGGTTCGAAGAGCAGCGCCAGCACCTGGAGCTGCAGGTGAATTTGCTGACCGAGCAAAAGACCACCAAGCTGATCAATCTGATTGAAGAATTGCGGCGCGATCTGCCGATGGTAAAAGACCGCCACGACCCGGAGGCCGAAGCCATGCAACAGCCCACCGATCCGCATCAGGTATTGACAGCGCTCGACCAGCGGCGCGATGTTCACGCCGGCCGCGAGCGCAAGTAAGAGCTACGCTCCAACCTATCGCCTGACAGGTTTCAGGCTGCTCCGCGATAGGTGCTGAGCTCCGGGGTAAGCCGTTGCGGTCCCTGCAACTGGATAGATGGTTTTTGCCTTTGCGAGTCGGCGACTTTTTCGACGCCGTCGGCGGCGATGGCCTCGAGGAAAGACAAGACGTTGCGATAATAATCCACCCGCATTTCTGCTTCGAGCAACTGTCGTTCCGCTTGATACAAGGCCAGGCGCGTGTCGCGCAGTTCGTTTTCCGCCAGCTTTTCCGGCGTCAGGATATATTTCGTCGCCAATCTGTTAAGCCATCCCATGTCGGCACCTCTTTTGTATGGAGACGATTTGATCTTAAATCGTTCTGTACAATTAAAGCGAATATTTGACATCATTTAACTATATTGTTGCGCGATTTCCACGCGTATATTTACGTGGAACAACAATGCTTCATCAGCGAAGAAACTGCACGCCAAAAGGCAAGCGGCCTAGCGCACATAAGCATGCGATTACAGCGTATAGCGTGGGTTTTTTTTGCTGCCGGCATGCAACGCCGATACCACTGCAATCTTTAGTTGCCGATGCTGCCGGCCGTGGCCTTGCGCTGTTCAGTGCACCAGCAGTGGCGGGTGATAAGACTTCACACGGTCGAGCTTGGCGGCATACAGGTCATGATCGCTGCGGGTGGTGCTGCTCTCCATCGCAATGCTCAGGTGCTGTACAGCCTGATCGATCTCTCCCAGGCGCAGGCAGGCGATGCCAAGCCAGTACTGAAATTCGTGATAGTAGGGATCGCGCGCGATTTCCCTGGTGAACTGCAGCTTGGCGGTCTTGTAGTCGCCCGCGCGCATCGCCGCCATGCCGAGGTTGAATGCCTGGAACGGAGCCACCGGCTGCAATTGCACCAGCCTGGCGCCTAGCGCCCTCGCGCGTGCGGTCTGGCCAAGGTCGTTGAGGACGTCGATCAGATTGAACATGACCACGGTGTTGTCCGGCTCGCTGTCGAGCACTTGCGAGAATGCGCGCTCGGCCAGCTGCAGATTGCCGTGGCGCCGATAGATCACGCCTAGCGTATTGTAGGAAGCCAGGAACCTGGGATCCTGGCGGATCGCCTCGCGCGCCCACCAATAAGCATCGTCCTGCTGATGCTGGGCCAGCGCTTCCGCAGCACGGTTGTTCATGTACATCGCGACGATGGTGTTTTCGCTGATGTCCTGGCGATTCTGGCCGCTGATTTCCTCCGGCGGCAGGAAGTCGATTGTCAGCAGGCTGGCCTGATCGAAGCGGGTGCGGATAGCCCCCAGTTTCTTTCCCAGCGTGATATTGACGTGGCCGCTGGCAAAGTAGATGTCGTCGTTGCGGGTCCAGGATTGGTCGATCAGGACCGTCTGATACTCGATCGGCAGTTCCAGCTCCTTGGCGAAGGCGGCGGTCATGATCACCAGCGACAGGCAGTTTCCGGAACGCGCGGCAAAGGTCTGCGCGGCATTGCGGGTATGCTCGGAGTTATAGTCGAGTTTCAGCTGAGTCTTGTTGTACAAGGCATCGAACAAGCCTTGCTGCACGCCTTTGGCGTGCAGCTGGTAGGAGATTTCGCCGCTGCTCAGGTATTGCCGCATGGACGGGCTGAGCGCGAATACATCGTCGGCGCTGATGCGTTCCGAGGCGGGGGCGAACAATTGATCGCTGAACAGGTTATCCGCCCGCGGCGCCGGCGGCGCAGAGGCGCATGCGGCGAGCAGGAGGCAGAAAGGCAGAACTACCCAGTTTTTCATCTGAGGCCACTATGTCGAAAAATACCGTTTCGAGTCGTCTGCTTCTAATATATACCTGATTGCTTCAAGCCGGGTGCCCCATGATGTAGTGCTCAAGCTGCTGGATGATGAACTGCTGCTCGGAAATAATATCCTTCACCAGGTCGCCGATGGAAATGATGCCGATCAGCTTGCCTTGATCCAGTATCGGCAGATGGCGCAGGCGATTCTCGGTCATTAGCGCCATGCACTGCTCATTGCTGTCTTCAGGCCGCACGTACATGACGGAAGACGTCATGATGTCGCGTACCGAGGTATCTGTCGACGAGCGGCCCTTGAGTATCATTTTCCGGGCATAGTCGCGCTCGGTGACGATGCCGACGATGACCTCTCCTTCGGTCACCAGCAATGCACCGATGCTTCGTTCCGACATCATTTTTATGGCGTCGAATACCTTGGCGCCCGGGGATATGGTGTAGACAGCTTGGTTCTGCTTGGTCTTGAGAATTTGTGCGACGGTTTTCATCTGCGGTCCCTTCAGACTAGCCTGCGGTTACATCAATATTTCCGGCGGAACTTTACTGAGAAAGTAGCGCGTTCGTATTCAAATTGCAAGCGCCGTTGCCGGCGGGGCGGATCCGGACCGAGTCGCGGCTGGCTTGCGACTGACAAATCTAACAGTACAAAAATACAAACGGCTGCACTAATATTGCGTTGCGGAAATTTAATTTTCTCAAGCATAGCATTTAATGACGGATCCGGAATGCGATCCGCCGCCAGGCGGCGAGCTCCGAGGGCAGAATATGCCAGCGCGGTGACGCCATCGTCTGGAAGCGCAAGCTTCCCTTTTTGAAAATGAATGTCAGTGGCCGTTTTTAGTTTTACAGCTGTATTGAAAAAAATAGCCGGATCATCTGCTGCAATTGTTGCGCCGCGCAAGTCGGGCGTGCGCATGGCGATCTTGCTTTTTGCCAGCGCGTTGATCGCCTGCATCTGGGTGGTGACTCTCTATAACGAGACTCAGCGCGAGCTTGAGAGCCAGGCTTTCATTCTGGACCCGCAAGCCGACCCTGCCCAGGCAGAACAGATGACCATGCTCGATGCGCCGTTGGGCGCTAGCCATGTGCAGTTGCACAAGCGGCGCGACTATGCGTTGGCGATGTTTGCGACGATCATCGTGCTGATGCTCACCATGCTGATCCTGTTTCTGGCCAACGGCCTGGTAAGGACGCGGCGCGCGGCGGCATTTTCGAACCAGGCCAAATCGCAGTTTCTGGCCAATGTGTCGCACGAACTGAGAACGCCCTTGAACGGCATCCTGGGTTACGCCGAGCTGTTGCGGGAGGACCTGGCCGGCACTGATGCCTGGCAGTTCGCCCAGGCCATCCATGACAGCGGCACGCATCTGCTGTTGCTGGTCAATTCGGTGCTGGATCTGGAGCGTATTGCCGCCGGAAAAATGGAAGTGTTTCTGGCAACCGAAAACCTGCGCGGCCTGATGCAACAGATTGTCGCGGGGCACGCCTCTACCGCGATGCGCAAGAAGATCGGCCTGCGCCTGGCATTGAGTCCCGGCTTGCCGGTCGAGATCGATTGCGACCGCAGCAAGCTTGTCAGGGTGCTCAATAATCTGATCCACAACGCCGTGAAATACACTAATCAAGGCGCGGTAACAGTACGGGTGCTGCAAGGCGGGGGTAGCTTGATATTCAAGGTGATCGATACCGGCGAAGGGATTCCCGCCAGCTTTCAGGGCGCGATTTTTGAAAAATTCACGCAAGTGGACGGCTCGGACCTGCGCGCGCAGGCGGGCAGCGGCATGGGGCTGGCTTTGGCCAAGGAGCTGGTGAAGTGCATGGGCGGCGCGATAGGCGTGCAATCGCGGCTTGAGCGCGGTTCGATATTCACGTTTACGCTGCCGCTCTCCATTGCGGCAACCAATGCGAAGGCACCATGAAACAGATACTGGTAGTGGATGACAATCCTTTGAACAGCAACCTGGCCAAGGTGATACTGGTCAGGGCAGGACATTCGGTGCAGGTTCTCACCTGCGCGTCCGACGCCTTGCGCTATCTGAACAGGAATCCGGTCGATGTGATACTGACCGACATCGGCATGCGCGACATCAACGGCAAAGAGTTCTGCCATATCGTCAAGAGCCGCCTCAACACGGTCGCCCCACGCGTGGTGGCGTATACCGCGTATGCGATGGAGGGAGAGCTGGCTTCGTTCAGGGCGGCCGGCTTCGACGCCATCGTGGTCAAGCCGGCCTCGCGCCGGCAGATCCTGGCCGCCGTGGATCCCGATGGGGCGTACTGATGCACCCGCCCATACTGCATGACAAGGCCATTTAATCCCTCCATGCCGCCGCGAACCGGCGATCACTTCAGTCCTCAGACTTTGCTCAAGCATGCCTATCAGGACCCTGCCGTCTGCGCCGAGTTGTGCACGCTGTTTCTACTGGTCGCGGGCGAACAGCTCGGCCGGCTGGAGAGCGCTGTGGCGGCTGAGAATGTGCTTGCGACCAGCCATGAATGCCATGCCTTGAAGGGGTCCTTGCTGATAGCGGGAGCACATGCAGCGGTGCGCATGCTGGATCGGATCGAGCTTGAGTTCAACCGCAAAAAACTGCCTTGCCCGCGCCAGGAATTCCTGACGCTGCAAGCCGAGATGGACGCCACGATGCTGGAAGTAAGGCGCTTTCTTGCGAGCAGCGAAGAGTCCGCGGCACAGCTCTGAGAAGATGTTTATACTCTTCATTACCTGAAAAAATGCCGGCATGAGGAAAAATTGCGGCAGCGATATCAGGGCGTGTAACATACCGAGAAAGAAGTTGTCCGATAGTTGCCGCCAAGGCCTGTTAACTTTTGCCGATTGCGTTTACATCCTTAAATTCGGGCGGGACCAAGGATGCGGACTATTCTGCGGGATGATCAGCGCCGTCGTGCCTGCCCATCAGCATGCTGCCGGCGCTGCCAAAAAAAGTGTGCAGGCGCCTGGACATTATCGCGATGGAGCGACGACTAAAATCCATACTGGTGTCGCGCTTCGAATCATTGGTGGTGGTCGCTGCTTCGGTGCTGGGGCTGAAGTGAATGTCAACACGCCCTGGCAGACGGGGTGCATCGGACTTGATCTGATTGTAGCCGGAGGCGATCAGATGCGGATGGTCGAGTGACTCGGACAAGCTCAGTCTAAGTCGGGTGGGTGATTGCATATAGCTATCAACTCAATGAATATAATTAATTTTATATATCAGAGAATTGAAATTACTATGAATACGCTATTTGATAATAAACAGGAGATGCCTCACTAAAAAATGCTTCACTTCCCGGGCGCTATATCGGGCTGCCAGCTTTATGTTTAGTGACCATCGCGGTGGCGCTCATTGCCCTTTGCAACCGACCAGGTATTGCAGTAGCCCCCAACTCGGGATAAGGGCGCCGCAATAGACAATAGTCAAAGTTTGCAAACTGTTGGCCCGAACGGCCTGATCAAAAAGATGTTGTAGTTATCTCACCTACCCACGACAAAGGAGATCTCCCATGTCAACTGAAGCCAAATGTCCTTTCCACCACGCCGGCGGCGGCACAACGAACAAAGAATGGTGGCCGAACCAGCTACGCATTGATTTGCTGAACCAGCATTCCAACAAGTCCAACCCGTTGGGCGAGAAGTTCGACTACGCTGAAGAGTTCAAGAAACTTGACTACAAGGCGCTCAAGGCAGATCTGATCAAACTCATGACCGACAGCCAGGCTTGGTGGCCGGCCGATTTCGGCCACTATGGTCCGCAGTTCATCCGCATGGCCTGGCATTCGGCCGGTACTTATCGCACCCTCGACGGTCGAGGCGGCGGTGGTCGCGGACAACAGCGTTTCGCGCCTCTCAATTCCTGGCCGGACAACGTCAATATTGATAAATCGCGCCGCCTGCTGTGGCCGATCAAGCAGAAATATGGCCAGAAAATCTCCTGGGCCGACCTGTTCATCCTGACCGGCAATGTGGCGCTGGAGTCGATGGGCTTCCGCACTTTTGGCTTTGCCGGCGGCCGTGAAGACGTGTGGGAACCGGACCTGGACGTGAACTGGGGCGGCGAGACCACCTGGCTGGGGACCGACAAGCGTTTCCATGGCGACCGCGAACTGGACGACAATCTTGGCGCCACCCATATGGGCCTGATCTACGTGAACCCCGAAGGTCCGAACGCCAGCGGCGACTACATGGCTGCAGCCAAGGACATCCGCGCCACCTTCAGCCGCATGGCCATGGACGACGAGGAGATCGTTGCCTTGATCGCCGGCGGCCACACCTTCGGCAAGGCGCACGGCGCCGCGCCCGAATCGCACAAGGGTCCCGAACCGGAAGGCGCGGGCATTGCGGCCCAGGGCCTGGGCTGGAACAGCAACTATGGCAGCGGCCACGGCAAAGACACCGTGTCCAGCGGCCTGGAAGTGACCTGGACCAAAACTCCGGCATTGTGGAGCAACAACTTCTTCGAAAACCTGTTCAAGTACGACTGGGAGCTCACTCATTCGCCGGCTGGCGCCAAACAGTGGGTGGCCAAGAATGCCGAGGACATCATTCCCGACGCACATGTGCAAGGCAAGTTCCACAAGCCTACCATGCTGACTACCGATCTGACCCTGCGCTTCGACCCGGAGTTCGGCAAGATATCCAAGCGCTTCCATGAGGACCCGCAAGCCTTCGCTGAAGCGTTTGCCCGCGCCTGGTTCAAGCTGACCCACCGTGACATGGGCCCAAAGGCACGCTACCTTGGCCCCGAAGTGCCGAAGGAAGATCTGATCTGGCAAGATCCGTTGCCGGCTGCGACGCACCAGCCATCAGCGGCCGACATTGCCGATATCAAGGCCAAGATCGCAGCCGCTGGTCTATCGGTAGGCGAGCTGGTGTCGGTGGCCTGGGCTTCCGCCTCCACCTTCCGCGGCGGTGACAAACGCGGCGGCGCCAATGGCGCACGCCTGGCCCTGGCTCCTCAGAAGGACTGGGAAGTCAACGCGAGGGCAGTGCGTGTTTTGCCAAAGCTGGTCGACATTCAGAAGGCTTCTGGCAAGGCCTCGCTGGCTGACGTGATTGTGCTCGCCGGCAGCGTTGGTGTTGAACAGGCGGCCAAGCAGGGCGGGATCTCGATCGAGGTGCCTTTCGCGCCGGGCCGTACCGACGCCAGGCAAGAACAGACGGATGTCGAGGCCTTTGCCGTGCTGGAACCACTCGCCGACGGTTTCCGCAACTACAATAAGGGCAAGTTCAGCGCTGCGACCGAAGCGTTGCTGATCGACCGGGCCCAGTTGCTGACGCTGACGGCACCGGAGCTCACCGCGCTGGTCGGCGGCCTGCGGGTACTCGATGTCAACTTCGATAGTAGCAAGCACGGCGTGTTCACCGACAAGGTCGGCGTACTTAGCAATGACTTCTTCGTCAATCTTCTGGACATGGACCTGGAGTGGAAAGCCGTGGACAGCGAGGCCGAATTGTTCGAAGGACGCGACCGCAAGACCGGC
>Ga0210409_10006824_pt1 | contig 11841 bp, 2 predicted proteins | sample IncBWH17MmetaG_FD_161649 | JGI IMG/M metagenome (GOLD analysis project Ga0210409, IMG submission 161649) | Forest soil microbial communities from Barre Woods Harvard Forest LTER site, Petersham, Massachusetts, United States - Inc-BW-H-17-M | ecosystem: Environmental > Terrestrial > Soil >...
CGACCACGAGTGAGCCGATGAAAAGGGCGCAAGCGCTGGCCATCGCGACCTGTCGCAACGTAGCGGGTTTAGATCCGAAGGCCAAGGCGACCAGCAGGAAAAGCGCCGAACCGGCGAACAAGGCAACCGAAAGCGCGCCGTGACTTTGTAGGGGCGGCTTTAGGCCGCCCTGCGGTGTGCCGACCCGAGGCGTAATCATCGCGATGGCGTTTGCCGCAGCCGGCGGATTCAGCGTCAACTGCGTGGTCGCCGCCGAACCGCTGACGGTGATCGTGGTCATGCTACAGGTGTAGCCGGTTGGAAGACTGGTGTTGCCCGCAGGGCAAGTGAACGTAATCGCGCCGGAGAAATTGCCGGCGGGCGTGATGGTTACCGTAGCTGTGCCCACGGTGCCGGCCGCAAAAGCGAAGGGGTCGGGCGTAATCAACAGCGAGAAATCTGAAACCGTAACGGTTGCCGTGGGAGAATCGGCGGCTTGCCAGTTGAGATCTCCGCGATAGTGGCTGTGCAGCGTGTGTGTGCCTGCAGCTAATTTCAGCCGGGTGGCGAAGACCGCGATGTTGCCCGCGCCTGCGGTGAGATTTTGCGCCGTCAGCAATTGGGCGGGTGCGCCGCTCACGGAATCCCAAATCTCGATGACGCCTGTGGGTGCGACGAGAGAAGTGTTGGCAGGATTCCCGGTGACGCTGACGTTGGCGCTCACCTGTTGGCTGGGTTCCGTACTTGCCGGAGCGGAAATGGAGACGGTGGGAATTCCTTGCTTCACGATGAAGGGAACCGTGGCACTGGAAGAGGAAGCGTTGGTGGCGTCGCCGGAATAAACGGCGTAGAGCGCGGTGCTGCCGGCTTGCGTCCACGGAAAGGAAATGGAGACGCCGCCGCCGGTGACGGGTGTTGCGGCGGTACGCGGCCCCACGCCGTCCCAGAGCGTAACCGTGCCGGTGGCGGTTGTGGGCTTGACGCTGGCCACGAACGTTGCGGTGTCACCCAGATTCACCGGAAGCTTTGTTGCCGAAAGCGTTGTGGTTGTCGCAGTGCCGCTCAACCCGCCTACGGTCGCCGTAAATGTCGCTTCGTTTTGCGGATCACCGCTGGCCACGCTGTTGTAGTTGGGGTCCGCCGAACCGTTATAGGTTGCGCCGATTTTGTGAACACCTTGCGGAAGATTCGGGAGCAGCATGGCCGCTTGCGCCTGCGTGCCGAAGAAACCAACCGTCTGCAGCGGGATGATCGGCCCGATGGCTGTGCCGTTGTCGGTGAACTGAATCGTCCCCGTTGCCAGCGCTGTGCCGGTGCCGGAAACGACTGCGTGAATACCAAGCAGTTCACCGGCCGAAATATTTGGCGCGTTTCCGCCCACAATAACAAAGGGAGTGCCTTTGCCTATTACGAGAGAAGTTTGCGTGGAGGTACTGGCGTTGAAACTGTTGTCACCCGCATAGATGGCAGTGAGTGCGTGGGGGCCGGGCGCGAAAGAGAAACCGCTTCCGCCGGTCGGAATCGTGACGCTTCCGTTGGACGCCAATGTATATGTGCCGACGGTCGTTGAGCCATCTTGAAGCGTGATGTTGCCCGTTGCGACGCCGGTGCCGGAAGCTCCCGCGACATTTACAATCACCTGCAAGGAAGCCCCGTACGGGACATTTCCTCCCGGCAGCGGATTTAGCGTGAACTGCGTAGTGCTCGGTTCTGGTGTGATGTTAAATGTGAGCGGCGGGGAATCGCTGGCGCCGTACGTGCCATCGCCCGCGTAGTGCGCGGTGAGAGAGTATTGCCCGCCGGGAAGGTCGGAGATGGCGCCGCTGAAGGTACCAGCCGCCGTCAGCGCCAGAACGTCCGAGGGGTTCCCACTTGTATTGGTTTGAAACGCAACGGTTCCTGTCGGCGTGCCAGTACCGGTTGCCGGCGCGACCGAGCCGGTTAGCGTGAGTGGAGTTCCGTGAACCGCGCTTAACACCGCTGCATTCAGAGTTGTTTGCGAACCGAGGAACGTAATGCTTTTCCAATTGTTCGCGAGGTTGGTGGCGTTGACGGAGCCCAATCCGGTGGCCAGGTCATAGCCCGCACTCGCCGTCGCGCCGCTTAACAATCCGTTCGTTCCGGGAGTTTGCGAAGAGCATCCGCTAGTACCGCCGGCGCAGGGAACGCTATTGTTGCCGGACGTGACGTCATAAAAAATGCAAGAGTTTTGCGCAGTGGGATTGGTCTGATTCGAGGAATTGCAACTGTTGCTCTGCGCAAGTTTGTACAGGACGTAATTGATTTGTCCCTGATATGCGCCGTTTTTTTGTTCCACCAGCGCGAGAATACCCGCCATGGCCGGTGTCGACGCCGATGTGCCGCCGACGATGGTGAGACCCGAGACACCGCTTGCAACGTTGATCTGGCAGGGCGTACCGAACAGACTGAAGCAATAAACATAGTCGTCGTGTCCTGAAGAAGCGACGAGCGCTACATCGGGAATGTCGCGTGCATTGTCCGCGGGAACTCCGGTGCCGGATTGCCACGAAGGTTTCTGCGTATACACCGTGCTTGCGCCCCCGCCGCTGGCGAGCAGGCTGAAATTCGTATTGCCGAACGCGCAATTCGTCGCCGTCGCCGCTTGACCGGGATCGCAAGCGCTATTCCATGCGGCTTCCGGAATGTAGCCGAGCGCGGAAGAAAAATCGGTTGCGTTCGTTGCGCTCCAGTAAGTGGAAGGGTTGCCGGTGTCGGCGAACTGCGTGCCGCCGACGGCTACGTTATATGGAGTGGACGCGGCGCCATTGACGGCCGGACCTAGCGTGGCGGGAGTTCCGGAGTCGGCGTTGTCGCAACCGGCCACACCGTTATCTCCTGTGGCGACGAGCACGGTGATGCCTTGTGCGGCGGCCTGTTGCCAAAGCGCTTGGTAAAATGCGTTACCGGTCTGACCGAGAACTTGTTCGCAGCCACCATACGTGTAGGTGACGATGGGCGCGATGGCGTTGTCGATGGCATAGGCTGCGGCGAGATCGACGCCATTGGATGTGGCCGTTGTTCCGGCAATCACAAGATCGATGGTTGCGCCCGGAGCGATCGCACCTGCCCACTCCACGTCGAGCATAGCTTCCTGCACGTCAATCGGCGATGTGATTCCGGGATCGGGTCCGCTGAAAAAAATGTTGGGATCGTTGGTTTTGAGGCCGAAGATCTGGCGAAATTGCTGGACGTCCGTTAATTCGATATTGGCTTGCGCGGTAACCGCGATGGAGATGCCGGAGCCATCGTTGCCGGCGGAGAGAAGCGGTTTGGTGTTGTAAATGGCTGCAAAATCGCCCGGCGCCAGATAGTAGATGTTCGGAGTGCCCGCGGCGGTCAGTTCCGGCGTGAGAACGGTTTTCTGACCTTGCGCGTTTCTGCCGGCGGTTCCGAGGTTGTGGTGCTGCGGAGGCCGCAGGCCAAAATTATTGAGGGATACGAGACCGGAAGCGACGCGCGCAATTTGTTCCGGCAGAGCAATATCGGTGGAATTTGCGAGAAATTGTTTACCGTTCGTGCGGTAGTAGTGCAGTTCGGTGCGGAAAGCGTCTTCGACTTGCGAGACGACGCCGCTGAATTGCACGGAATTTTTGCCGTGAGCAACCGCATTCACGGCAAAACCTTTGGAGGTTAGCCACTCGCTGATTTTCTGGATATCCGCGTCGGCCGCTCCAAAGCGCGCGCCGAATTCCGCGGGAGTCAGCCAGTGATGGTACTGCGGCGAATGAGGATTTTGCTGCGCGTCGAGCAACTGCTGCAGCGCGACTTTCAATTCTTCCGGCGGAGAAAGGAGCAGAATCATGCGCGAAAGATTCTTGCCGGGTTCCACGCGGGAAGTTTCATTGGCGGGAATTGCGAAGGGATGCGTGGAGTGCTGCACGCGAACTATCCGCTGGTCGTCGATGGAGCCGTGAATGCGCTGCGGAGTTTGCGCCGAAACACGATGAGCAGGCAACAACAGCGCCGCAAGCGAGCAGACGAGCAGAGCACTACGCCGAACGTGAGCTAGCAATCTTCACCTTAGAAACGTCTTCGCAACCGAAGTCGGGCGCACGGGGACGTGTTGCCGGAACTTGTAACTTCAGATTGCCGAAAACGGTCTTTTCTCTGAGAGAAGCCTTACCCAAGGAGTCTACACAGGGCTGTATGCGGCTGACAATTGTACTTGCATCGATAAGTGCCCATTTATACTAAGGAAATCGCTGTAGTGACGCCCGGACAGACTTACTCTCTGTTAAATATGGAGCTGCACTGGAGCTCCGCTCTTGATGCGATCCGCTCAGTTGCGAGTGAGGCGCGCGATTGTTGAGGTCGGAATTCATTAACGAGTGATGTATACTCCCCGCACTGCAAGGCTCGGGGTGTGGAATTCGATTCATTGGTGTGCCCTGTCTCCCCGCAATTTTTGAAATCGAAAGGTGAACTCATGTCCGGAGAACCCATGTTCCAGCGCGGAAAGCGGATTGTTTTCGCGTGTCTGCTTGTCCTTGCGGTATTCGCTTTGCCCGCGGCTGCGCAAACGAAATTGCTGCGTTTTCCGGATGTGCATGGGGACAAGGTGGTGTTTACGTACGGCGGCGATTTGTGGATTGCGTCCACGTCCGGCGGACTGGCGACGCGATTGACCGCGCACCCGGGACTGGAGCTGTTCGGAAAATTCTCGCCGGACGGAAAGTGGATTGCGTTTACCGGGCAATATGACGGCGACGAACAGGTGTACGTGATTCCGGTGACCGGTGGAGTGCCCAAGCAGCTGACATTTTATCCGGCGCGGGGGCCGCTGAATCCGCGGTGGGGCTACGACAACCAGGTGTATGGATGGACGCCAGACGGCAAATCGGTGATTTTTCGCGGGCTGCGGGAGCATTTCGATCTGGCGGACAACCGGCTGTACAGCGTGGCGGTCGATGGGGGGATGCCGCAAGCTTTTCCGATGCCCTATTCTGGTGCAGGCGATGTTTCGCCTGATGGATCGAAGGTGGTGTACTCGCCGCTGTTTCGCGATTTTCGCACCTGGAAGCGTTATTCGGGAGGGTGGGCGCAGCAGCTTTATATTTTTGATCTGAAATCACACCAACAGGAAAAGATCACCGACGATCCGCGCGCGCATCGCGATCCCATGTGGGTTGGCGGCAAGATTTATTATTCGTCGGACAAAGACGACACGCTGAATTTGTATTCGTATGATCCGCAGACGAAGAAGACCGAAGAACTGACGCACAGCAGCAAGTGGGATTTGCGGTGGCCCAGCACGGATCACAAGAACCAGATCGTTTTCGAGATGGCCGGGGAGTTGAACATTCTCGATATCAGCAACGGACAGACGCGGCACATTTCCATCGACGTGCCTACCGATGCGCTGGGGATGCGGCCGTCGCGCGTTTCCGCCGCGGGGCAGATGGAGTGGTTCACGGTGAGCCCGAAAGGTGAGCGCGCCTTGTTTGTAGCGCGTGGAGATGTGTTTACGGCGCCGATCGAAAAGGGACCGACACGCAATCTGACGAATTCGTCGAATGCGCACGACAAGTACGCGCAATGGTCACCGGATGGGGCGAAGATCGCGTTTGTTTCGGACATGGATGGCGAGGATGAACTGTACCTGATCAATCAGGACGGCTCAGGCAAAGCGGAAGAGCTGACGCATGGTTTTCACGCGATGTTGTACCAGCCGGTGTGGGCGCCGGATGGAAAGCGGATCTCGTTCAGCGATAAAGACGGCAAGTTGTATGTGCTGACGCTGGAAAGCAAGAAAGTGGATATGGTGGCGAAGAATCCGCGCGGGCAGATTGCGAAACATTCGTGGTCGCCCGATGGCGGGCACCTGGCCTTCAACCTGGACAATCCCAATGGCTTCAGCTCGATCTACATCTGGAGTGTGGGTGACGGGCAGGTGCATCGGGTAACCGGCGACATGTTTGACACGGGACAACCGGCGTGGGACCCCGAGGGAAATTATCTGTATTTCCTGAGCAATCGCGAATTTGCGCCGCAGTTGAGCCAGTTGGAATTCAACTATGCCACCAATCGCAGCACTTCGATTTATGCGCTGGCCTTGCGGAAAGACACGAAGAATCCATTCCCGCCGGAGAGCGATGAAGTGAGCGTTGCCAAGGAAGGCGAAGAAGCCGCGGCCGACAAGGATAAGGATAAAGATAAGGACAAAGAGAAGGCTGGCGAGAAAAAGGACGATCAAAAGGACGCGAAGAAAGACAGCAAAAAGGATGAGAAGACTCCGGAGAAAAAGAAGGAGCCAGTACGCATCGATTTCGATGGATTAGGTGAGCGCGTTACCCGCGTTCCGGTTGATGCGGACAATTACCAGCAGCTGGTGGCGACCAAGGACTATCTGGTTTATTCGCGCGGCGGAGCTCCGTATTACGGGCGTGAATCGTCGCCGGAATCGGCGCTGGTTATTTTTGCGTTCAAGGATCGCAAGGAGAATTCCATTGCGGACAAGGTAGGCGGGTTTGAAGTTTCCGCCGACGGCAAGAAGGTACTGGTCAAACAGGACCAGGAGTATAAATTGTTCGACGTGCAGCCGGCGGGAAAAGCCAAGACCGTTTCGACCGCCGGATTGATGGTGGACCGCGTGCCGCACGAGGAGTGGGTGGAGATTTACAACGAAGTGGCGCGGCGCTATCGGGACTTTTTCTACGCGCCGAATATGCATGGCTACGATTGGACCGCGCTGGTGGCGCAGTACCGGCCGCTGGTGGATTATGTAGCGCATCGATCAGATTTGAATTACGTGCTGGGTGAATTGGTTGCGGAACTCAGCGTCTCGCATGCGTACATTCAGGGCGGCGATTTCGAGATACCCAAGCGGCCGCAAGTGGCTTTGCCGGGCGCGAAGATTGAACTGGACGCGGCGGCAGGACGACACCGCCTGGCGAAAATTTATCGGGGGCAAAATGAGGAGGAGATTTATCGTTCGCCGCTGACGGAAGTGGGCGTGGATGCGCACGAAGGCGATTACATTCTGGCGATCGATGGACGCGAGCTTACCGCGAAAGACAATCCTTACGAATTCCTGCGCAACAAGGCGGCACATCCGGTGCAGTTGACGCTGAACGCGAAGCCTGCTTTTGATGGCGCTCGCAAAGTTTCGTACAAACCGATCACCAGCGAAACCGAGCTGATTTATCTGGATTGGGTGACGCACAATCGCGACGCCGTCCGCAAAGCCACCAACGGGCGCGTGGGGTACATCCACATTCCGGACATGGGGGTGGACGGAATACGCGAATTCATCAAGTATTACTATCCGCAGATTCGCAAGGAAGCATTGATCGTGGACGTGCGCGGGAACGGCGGAGGAAATATTTCGCAGATGCTGATCGAACGTTTGCGGCGCGAGTTGCTGGGCACCGGGTACGACCGCATCGACGAGCAGACTGGAACTTATCCCGATGCGGTGTTTTACGGGCCGAAGGTTTGCTTGATCAATGAGACGTCGGCTTCCGATGGTGACATTTTTCCGTACATGTTCAAGCATGCAGGGCTGGGGCCGCTGATCGGCAAGCGTACCTGGGGCGGCGTGGTGGGAATTTCCGGGCGCGGTCCGTTGATCGATGGCGGGCTGGTATTTGTGCCGGAGTTTGCGACCGGCTCGGCGGAAGGGAAGTACGTGATTGAAGGACACGGCGTCGATCCGGACATTGTCGTGGAGAACGATCCGGTGCAGCTGATTGAGGGGAAAGACCAGCAACTGGATCGCGGCATCGCGGAGGTTATGAAGGCGCTGGAGGCGAATCCGAAGAAGCTGCCGGGGCGGCCGGCGGATCCGGTGAAGGCGCCGAGGAGATAGGGATCAGCGATCAGCGACCGGCGATCAGGAACCAGGAGCAAGGCAGGGGCGGCGCGTGGTCTTAGATCTGTGTGAAAAGGCTAGAGTTGCGGGCGTTCTTGTCACTCAACGATGTCGCTGATCTCCTGATAACAAAGGACTTGGAGCTTGGCTGGAGCGTCCTGCAAGTTAACAATAACCGAGGAAATTTTTCGTTTTCTTGTAAGTGTTGATTTTGAATAGGTTAGCGGGAACGAGGTCTGTAAGTGAGGAATCTAAGCGGGTTATAGGCCCTTTGTTTTGATACACATGTGTAAGTGCTCATTCTGAAGCGGTTATTTGCCCCACACTGGCCTGGATTTCAAAGAGTCTTGGTCCAAGGTGCAGCAGCGCCGCGAGACACCCGACCTTAACGGCCCAATGATATCATGTTGTATATATAATGTAAAGATAATAATTCGCTATTCGCATGAAGTTGACTCTAAACCCGCACCCTTGACACCGAAGGGTGCGGCACCCAGAAGGAAAACCAGAACCCGCCGGCCGGGATCGGCGTAGCGGGTTTGGGTGAAGCGAAGCGTTGTGTGGCGCAAGACTATTTTATAGGGCCGCCACCGCCGGAGCCGATTTTCACCGTGCCGCCGGTGCCGTCGGGGAATTCTTCGGTGGAAATGGTGACGGTGACATCGGTGTTGATGGCGTGCAGACTGTGCGATTTTCCAGCCTTCACGGTAAGAGGTTTTCCGAGCGGGCTGCCCTTGCCAGGTACATTGCTTGTGAAGGTCAAGGTAACCCCAGGAGGCTGGACATCCGCGGCGCCGACGAAGGTTATCGCGCCGCCGTTGGGGATGCAGGAGTCCTCAATGCTCAGGTCTCCGTTTCCATCGACCACAATGGTCAGCGGGGCGCAGCCGACAGAGACGCTCTGCGCCGGAGTGGTGTTGATGGAATCACCGGAGATTTGATAATTCACGCAGACATTTTGCGCGTTTGGAGACAATTGCAGGGTAGAACCGTTTCCGGGAATCTGGACCTGCCCCGTCAGGTGGTCGCCAAAAACGCCAAGCGGAGTAAAGGTGGCTGTCAGCTCCGTGGGATAAGCCGAAACAAACTGGATGGTGCCTTGATCGAAGATGAAACGGTGAACCCTCCCGGAGATGGTGCCGTCCGCAAGCACGTTAATCACGGCATTCATGGGAATATCGCATTCATCGAGAGCCATTTGAGGTGTCGCCATTATTGATTCTCCTATTCGAGATTTCTCACTTTTTATCGGAATGGAAATTGGGGTCTGACAAGAGGCCTTGCAACTCCGGGTCTAGCTTCAGAGCGTCGAGAGCATAACCCTTTCGTAAACTGATATCAATATAATGCAGGGCCTGGGCACGGTCGCCCAGATCCTCGAATGCTTCAGCAACATTGGCCAGGACGTCCGGGTCATCGGGAGCGAGAGCGAGAGCGGTTTTAATGTGAGAAAGGGCTTCTTCACGCATTTTGTTCTTTGCGAACTGGGTGGCGATGCTGGCATGCAATTGCGGGTTCTGAGGTTTCAGAGTTAAGGCGGACTGGAGTAGCTGGAGTACCTTTTCGCGGGCGGCGGCGGCCTTATCCCATTGTTTCTGCCATTCGCGGGCGAGGATAAGATTCTCCCAGACAATGAAATCCTTGTCGTTGATTTGCAGGGCTTTTTCGGTCATGGCGACAGATTCGTCGAAGCGATGCTGCTGAAGATAAAGGTAGCCAAGATTGGCGTAAGCGCCGTAGCTGGGGCTGAGCTCGATGGACTTATTGAAGGCGGCCAGAGCTTTCGGGATATCGGCTGCATTTCCTGTATCTAGATAAACCGCGCCAAGATTGCTGTAAACCTGGGCGTTGTCCGGCGTCAGGTGACTGGCTTTCTGAAGTTGCGCGATGGCTTCGGGGTAGCGGTTCTGGCGATCGTAGAAGAGGCCCAACTCCTCGTAGGCATCCCAATAATCGGGACGGAGCGCGGCGGCTTTCTGGAACGCGGCTTCGGCATCGGCAATGCGGCCGGCATTTTCGTAAGCACGAGCCAAACCACCGACGGCCGAACCATCGCGGGGGTTTATCTGCAGCGCGCGCTGAAATTCCTGGACGGCTAGATCGTACTTTCCATTTTCGTTGTGGATATCGCCGAGCGTGACGTATGCCGAACCCAGGCGATCGTCCAGTTGGATAGCTTTCTGGCAACTGGCCAGAGACTCGTCCAACCATTTCGGATTTTGATCCAGGTGAAATTTCAAGCGGTAAGCGGTGCCGCGTCCGGCGAAACCTAAAGCGAAGCGGGGATCGGTTTGCACGGAGTCGTTGAGAGCGGCGATGGCCAGATCGAGATTTCCAGGTTTATCGTAGCGCTGCATGTAGCCGAGGGCTTTGAGGTAGGACTCATAGGCGGCGGGGGTGACCTTGCCGTTGGTGGCGCGGAGCATTTCGGCGGTGACCTTGATATTCATGAGGCGGGCGAGGCGCGCGACGGCTTCGTCCTGCAGCGAGGCGAGATCTCCGGTGCGATCCTCGAGAGAACTGGAACCGATCTGGCGAAGATTTTTTGCGTCGATCAGATCGACGGTGAGATGAACATCCGAGCCGGTGCGCTGGATGCTGCCCTTTACGACCAGGTTGGCGCCAAGCTCTTTTGCGGCGAGTGCGGGATCGCTGATTTTGCGGCTGCGCACGACGCTGGAAGGAACGACCCAGAGCGATTGCTTGCCAACGTCCAGGTTGGAAAGCTGGCTGGTTAGGCTTTCCATCAAACCTTGCGCGACGGCTTCGTTGGCGGGGTCGTTGCCGATGTTATCGAAGGGCAGAACCGCGATGTGGCGTTCGTTGCTCGAGGTGAGAAACGCCGCGAGGCGTTCGCGCACATCGGGAATCAGCAGGGAAATGGCCGCGAGCAGGAAGAGTGAAAGCACGACGTAGAGGATGCGTTTCGACGTGGGCTTTTGCGGAGCGGTGGTCTGCCAGCGGGGAGTGGAAGCGCGCTCGGCTACTTCTTTTAATTCGCGAGAGGAAACCGTGGTGGTTTGCGTGACAGCGTTTTCCGGCGCGTCGTCAGGTACGTCGGTGATTTGTTGGCGAGCGGATTGAAGGTCGGCGAGCATTTCTTTTGCGCTGGGGTAGCGGTGTTCCGGCTCTTTGGAGAGAGCGCGGTAGGCGACGGCGCGAAGCACGCGGGGCATGGCTTCGAGTGCGCCGGGGGGTTGATTCAGAATGGCGAAGGTCATGGCCGCGGTGTTATCGCGGAGGAAGGGATGCTTGCCGGTGACCATTTGGACCAGCACGACGCCGAGGGCCCAAACGTCGCAGCGCTGGTCGATGGGTTCGGCGAGAACTTGTTCTGGCGCCATGTAGGGAAGCGTGCCGGAGGTTTGCAGGCTTTGCGTGGCGCTGGAGGTGGCAATGACGCGGGCGAGGCCAAAGTCCACGATTTTTACGATGTTTTGTTTGGTGATGATGATGTTGGCGGGCTTGATGTCGCGATGAACGATGTTGCGGGCGTGGGCCGCGGAAAGGCCGCTGGCGATTTGCATGGCCAGATCGAGCGATTCGCGCGAGGGGATTTGGCCGCGCGACAATTTTTGGACGAGAGTTTCTCCCTCGTAGTAGCCCATGACGATGTACAGCTGGTGGTCGGCGGATTCTTCGAGGCCGTAGATTACGCCGGTGTTGGGATGATCGAGCGAAGAGGCGGCACGGGCTTCGCGGAGTAAATTTTCGCGTTCGCGATCGGTGAGGGCCACTTCACTGGGCAGGAATTTTAGCGCGACGGTGCGCTCGAGTTGCAGGTCGACGGCCTTATACACCACGCCCATGCCGCCTGCGCCTAACTTTTCCAGGATTCGATAGTGCGAGATTGTTTGTCCAACCATAAGGCGGGAGCGATGCGCGATTCTAGCTGCGAGGTGCAGGTAAGTCAACGAAGGAGGATTGAATGTCGGCGCAAAATGAGAATGTCCGGTTTGTGCAAAGTAGAAATGTCCGCTTCCATGGATGGGCGAGGGTCCGATGGAAACGGAGCGAATCACGTTGAGCCA
>Ga0210409_10006826_pt1 | contig 11840 bp, 12 predicted proteins | sample IncBWH17MmetaG_FD_161649 | JGI IMG/M metagenome (GOLD analysis project Ga0210409, IMG submission 161649) | Forest soil microbial communities from Barre Woods Harvard Forest LTER site, Petersham, Massachusetts, United States - Inc-BW-H-17-M | ecosystem: Environmental > Terrestrial > Soil >...
GTACGGCCACGCACCAAAGCTCAAAACCTTCTCGAAGGACTTGCGGCCGATCACAATCGCGTCAACGCTCGCTATAAACTCATCATAGCCATGAGGTTCGGCGTCCTCGGGCAGGAAGTCCAGATCGTCGTTTTTCCGCGCAATGAACCCGTCGACGCTGACCCCGATAAAGACAGATGCCGTCAATCGCAAACTCCTACTCGCATGGTGAGCGTCAAACCCGGAGGAAAGGCTTTTTGCTACTTCCCGCGCAAAATCACTTCCCCCTGGCCAACCATCTGGTCATTCAGCCAGACGCGGTACTTGTACGTCCCGTCCTTCGTCCCCACGCGCGCCGGGCCGCTCAAGAGCCGCATCCCCGCCGGCGCCTGAAACACGTTCGACGAAAACGGGCAGCGGTTCACATCAAACTCGACGCGCATGTTCCCCGCATCCGAAATCCACGAAACCTGGTCGCCCGCATCCAGGACCACCGCCTGCGGGATCAACCCCACCAACACCGGCCGTTCAGCCATGTCCCCCTCGCGCTTCCCATCGCCCTGTAGCTCAGGCCCGCCTTTTGGGCCTGAGGCTTTTGACTCTCCGAAAAGCTGTCATCCTGAAGCTACCCGATGAGGGTAGCTGAAGGACCTCAACCAAAAGTGCTTGGCGCAAGATAGCACACGCGCCCAACGCACGAACTTACTTCAACCCTGCCTCAAACGCCCGCGCCAACTTCTTCGGCGCCGCGTTGCACCAAGCCGCTGTCATAGCCGGCCGCAAAATCGCCTGCGTCGCCGATTTCAGCCGCACGCTGGTAGCCCCGCCGCGCCCCCACCCGCCGCTCACCGGCTCGAACACTTCCGGCTCCGCCCCCGCAAACTCCTCCTGCTGCTCCGGAGTCAGCTTCACCATCCCCCATTTCCCATCCGGATAAGCCAAAGTCGCAAAAATCTTCCCGCCGCGCACCCGAAAATCCGGATGCCGCATGTGCGAGCCCTCAACCGCCTCCGGGAAACTCAAAGCCAACCGCCGAAACTGTTCCGCCGTCACAACCATCCCCCCATCGCGCCCCGAACGATAGCACAACCCGTATAGCAACACCGCACCGGCGTTAGAGGCCCGAAAGCGTGAAGATCTGGTCAGCATATGACTCGATCAACGCTCGTTGCGCCAACTTGTCGCGCCAGGCTTGCGGAATCCCGTCTTCACCATAATAGGCACCTGCGAGCTGGCCGAAGACTGCTCCTGTCGTATCGGCGTCGTCTCCCAGATTGACGGCCAGCAAACATCCGCTGCGAAAAGAATCGCTACGCGAGAAGGCCCACAGGGCTGCTTCCAGGCTCCTGACTACGTAACCGCTCCCCTCGATGTCCGGTGGTTCGCGATGTTTATAAGAACCGGAAGCAATCTCCTCAATTTCGGGACAGAGCGGGAATTCCTCCCAGTAGCCTTCCGCCGGGGAATAATGAGGGGACAGCAGCTCGTCCTTGGAAGCGCCGTTCACCGCTCCCGCAAGCAGCGCGCCCATGTATCGGCAGGCGTCTATCGCAGTTCTGGCGCCGTGCGTCGTACGAGAGCTTTCGCCCGATCGTTCCATCGCTTCGCGATGCCGGCGCGCATAGAAAAGGGGAACCGGCGCCAGTCGCATCAGAGAACCGTTCCCGGCGGTGTCCGGATCGCAAGGTCCGCAATACGGCTGATGCGTTTTCCGGAAATTGCCCAGCGCCTCGCTGACCGTATTGCCAATGTCAAAGACACGGCCGTTGCTGCTCAGGTGGCCATGCCTGGCCCATTTCGTGTAACGTTCCAGTTGGTCGACCGGATCGAAGCCTCGTTTTTCAACCAGACTTTCCGCCAGGCAAAGCGCCATGGACGTATCGTCGGTCCATTCACCGGCCGCAAGACTGAAAGGACCTCCTCCTACGATGTCGTCGATCGCGCGGAACGTTCCTGGGGACCGGAACTCCAAAGTTGTGCCCAAGGCATCGCCCGCCGCCAAACCGAGCAATGCTCCGCGAAATCTAGATCCTTGTTTCATGATTCTTGTTTTAGGTGGGGGCCCCCCTCAACACGTCGGAACCTCGTGCACGCAACGAGAACTTCCGCCCTGTGACCCATTTTGGGAGTCGTTCAACCTGCTGGTCCCTGCCAAGAACCGTCCGCCGCAAAACACGGGGACTCATGCCTACCAAACATTTGATGCACTACGTCGCAGAGCGGCCGAATGATCCTTTCCGCCGTGTGCTCAAGGTTTTGGATTTCGAGCACTGGTAATTTATGAACGCCAGCTCCGACGTGGGCCTCTGGCACCCCATCCTCGTACATCGCACCCAAGTTCTGAGGCGTGACGATCTCGGAGCCCAACAAGATAGGCGGAGAGATCGGCGCCGCCGCACACAGGGCCTGAGCTCTGTTCATAAAGCGACGCAGGATCACATCAATCGCATTTGAGTAAAAATTGGGCGCTTCGGCAGGTCCCACAGTTGCCAATTGAGCCTTCAGTGTGATCGCGCCCTTACGACTCAGTTCGACGGGATATCGCGCGGATACTCGGCGTAAGCCGTTCAGCGTGTACTCGGGTGGCGTAAATGCAGCTTGAGCTGTGTTCATATTGAAATTTCCAAAGGCTTGGTAGATCGCGGGATTTTTCACATCGACCAAAAAGCTTTTGAAAAAAACGGGAGCCATAGCAACAATCAAAGTGGGCGTACCAGGGAACGCGCTCACCGCCAGCTCAGAGCTGACCAAAGCTTCTGCCCGCTCAAATTGGCTCAGCACCCTCACAGAGAGGTCCTTAATCTCTCGCACATCCATATGATATCGGTGCCTCTCCCTGCGAGACACGAAGTACACATGACCCTCATGGCGGACGCAGTGAGGCTTGCCCATACTATCGGGAACTCTAAAAGCCAGTACATGGCGGCCCCCTGTGACGGGAATTGCGAACGACTCGATAGGCAATCTTTCCTCGATACAGCTAACGACGCGCGCATCATAAGAAAGCAGAACCGCCTCTGGATTAGCAACTTGTATCCCCAACTGGGCGGTCGGGTCGGGCACTCCCGTAGGTTGGTTCTGAGCGTCCCTCTGCTCCGATACACCAACGAGCAATACGCCTCCTTGTGCATTTGCAAACATGCAGATGTCGAGGAGGAACTCCTTCCGGCCAGCGAGATTATCGCCGTATAGCTCAGCTTTATACTCCAGGAACAGGTGTTCCGTAAGACCGGTATCCACAAGTTGGCGGATGTCCGCCTCAACCAGATCCCTTAAAGGCCTCCCTTCAAAAGCCATCAATCACCCTCCAGACCTGGGCTCCGCTGCCGGCCCCCCTGAATCAATCCGCGTCCTTCCCAGTTTGAGTGATCCAAATTCCTTTCGGCCCCGGCCCGAATAGTAGTAACCCTCCAGCGCCAGACAATCTGCTTGCAAGACCAAGCGGGCGGTGCCTACATGGATTTCCATGGTTCTTAACGCTTCGGGTTGAGGCTGGTTCTCATACTGATAGCTCAACACCGTACCCTCCTGCGCATGAACCTGCAGAGAAGCAGTTGATGTAAAAGAATGCGAGTTATTGCTTTGGAGCCGTACCGACATCTTCGTCCACGTCTGATCGATGAAGACCTTCACCGGGTGTGCCTTTTTGTGGCTGTCAAACGACGAAACAACGAAGCCCTTCCACCCACCCCTCAAGACGGGGACTTTTAGAAGCCCGATGCGGTGCAAAAACTTGACGCGCCACAACCAGATGTCAAAGATTTTGAAAAAAATCCCGTAGAACGCCATCGTTGACGGTGCGTCAAACCAAAAGGGCACAGCTAAATGGGAAAGCTGAAGGATTCTCGATTCCGTCCATGCCGCCGCGATGGCGAGCGCGGCAAGCAATAGCAGAATGGTTTCCCGTTCACCAGAATCAGTCGAATATGAATGCATATGAGCTCACCAGTTGTCCCAAAGGCCGCGCAAGGCGTGAAGTAGTTGACCAGCCTTCCGGTCGTTCCATTGTTCCGGGGCCACGCCGAAAAGCGGCATCAATCCATTCTCACAACTGAATACGTTGGGGCTCGCCTCCCACAACCAGTTGAATGAATTTACAAAACACTCCCGGTAGCTTCGAGCAAAACAATTATCCGGAACGTTGTAGATCAGACATTCCACGAAATAGGACGGTGCAATGTCGTGTGCCAGAGCGCCTGCATCTATAAGGCGCGTTCTTGCATTCTTGAAAATCCTTACAGTTGGTTTAAACCAACCATTTGTGTGCAGCGCCGAATTCTTTTTAACTCCATTGGCGTAATGCAGCTTGGGGTAATTCACAATCGGTCGGCTATCCGGCCACGAAAAAAACCTGATCCCGTCCAGATAGCCCTGATTGTCGAACGAAAAAAAGTAATTGTAGTGACGGAAGTGCCAGGCGGGAATGATGTCAGCTTGCAAACGACCGCCTCCTGAGGCTACCTTCAAGGACCTAAGACCTTCTGAAACCGCTGCGCTTCCATAATAGGCGCGGAGCGTCGCCAGCACATCTCGGCGGAAGTCCGTCCAGCTGTAGGTCGCGCCCTCAAAACTCGCCAGGTAAAGCTGCTGCTGACCTACAGGGAGGCTTGAAATGTCACGAAAAAACTGCGAGTTAAGTTGAATTACGACGTCGACGTCACTGTCGCCACGAATATTAGTATCGTTCTTGTACGAACCTTGCAAATAGACTTCAAAATCCTTATCTCTTATTAGCGATGAGCTCGCACTGAGCGCAGCTTGAATAGACCTGTAGGTCGCGGTGGAGGAAACGGTGGCGCCTTGATGAGACCAGGTTTCAAACTGCGAATCAGGTATGGCCATCTAGAGAAATGCGGCCCGGCAATCGGATTGGATGCGAGTCTGGTGACTCACGGCCCTACACAGGATGTTAGTTTAGCCAAAGACACTTGTCTATAACTGAGACCCACGCTGGCTTCTATCCTGTTTAGGACGGATGGCCGAGAGGTGGACTTCGGGTGCCGCATCCCTTCACGCATTTGGTGAAGGGTGCGGTTTTTGACTTTTTGGCCGTCGAAGTTTTCTCGGTACTTTCTTCAAAAGCTTGTACTTATAGGATCCCAAAAAAGTGCTTGACAACTGGTATACCGATATGATAACCTCCCGCATGTTACCTCGACAGCTAACCCTTCCTCCACACCCTCCCTCCAAGCTAACCCCTTCGCTATCACACTCTTGCAGCCTCTTTGCCCACTTTTTCGCGCTCCCGTCCTTTAGAATCAATCACTTGCGGCCTCTTTTCCCAAAACACCCGGGTGGGGGGTACCCGGATGCCTCTGTGGGACACCTCGAACTTTTATCGAGGAAGAAGGAGTGGCTGCGAAACGTTTCCTCCATAACCCCCTTTAGAATGAACACTTGTAAAAGTGTATCAAAACAAAGCACTTTAACTACCTTTAGAATGAACACTTATGCAAAACCGGGGGGAGGGGGGTAGATCTCATGACAGCCCTGCGATCCATCCTGGCAACCGCATTCTTCTTCCTCACCTTCCCGCCTTCTGTTCTCCGCTCCTGCAGTTGCATAGTTGTTGGAACCGGTTGCGGCCCATGGTCCTTGCAACGCGAGGGAGCTGTCTTCCTGGGAAAAGTTACCGCCAAGGTAGCGCAGGCTCGGCCGGACGCCGCAGGGATCTCCGATCTGTCTTCCGGCTACGCCGTTCACTTTTCCGTTGACGAAAGCTTCTACGGAGTCAGCGATCCGGGAGCGGAAGCAGTGGTATACACCGGATCGGGTGCTGGGGACTGCGGCTATCCCTTCGTCGTGGGGACAAGCTACCTGGTCTACGCAGGCGCTGGCACTGACGGTCGGCTCAGCACAAGCACTTGCTCCGGAACGAAGCCGGAGATCATCTCCGGTGGCGTTCTAAAGCAGTTGCGGGCCATCCGCGACACCGGTCACGGCTTCGAGTTATTCGGCACCGTGTTTGTGCTGCCAAAGGGCGCAGGTTCTGGGGATCAAATAGAGTCGCAACCTCTGGACCGCGTGCCCGTGCGCGCCGTCGGCAGCCATGGCAGCCTTTTCTCCACCCTCACCGATCAGTATGGGGTCTATTCTTTCGCCTGGCTCCCTCCCGACACCTACCATCTCGAGGAAACGCTTCCAACGGGATTCAGTCTCGCGCGGACCGCGGAGCCGCAGCCGTTCGTCATAACCGCTGCTGATAAACAGGTGCCCGGTTTCGCGTGCAACCTCGACGTCTATGCCAAGCCAGATGGCCAAATCTCCGGGACCGTTGTCGATGTAAGCGGCAAAGGAGTGCCTGGTTTCCTCACCCTCGAACCAGCGGATCCGAAGGAAGCGGCTGCAGCGCACCAACGCGGCGGGCTTCCCGGCGACGATACGGAGGACGGCAAGTTTTCGCTTCCGCAGCTTCCTCCTGGGCGCTACAGGCTCGTTTTCATTCCCAAAATCGGGGGCCACATGAACTTCCGACAGAAGTTCTACTGGCCGCCAAGCAATGCAGCGAACTCAAGAGCAATCGAGATAGGTCTCGGCCAGCACATTGACGATGTTCGTTTTGAAATTCCGGTAAGCAGGTCGGAGCAGTGAGCCGCACCCAGATGGCGGTCATAGCAATTCATCCGGGCGAGCACCTGGCTGTGGAATTGAAGGCCCTGGAGATGAGCGCGGCGGAATTGGCGCGAAAGATTTCCGTGCCCACCAACCGGGTGACACAGATCCTGAACGGCACGCGCAGTATTACCGGCGAGACGGCCCTGCGGCTGGGCCATTTTTTTGGGACAAGCCCGCAGTTTTGGTTGAACCTGCAGACCCTGTACGACGTGCGAATTGCGGAACAGAAAGCAGGAAAGGTGATTCGCAGCCTGCCAAGGCTGAAGCGCAAAGAGCTTGTGCACGCCTGAAAGGCGCGAGAGCCTTGCAGTATGAGTAGAGCGGCGGAAAAAAGCAGGTCCCTCGGTTCCGCTCGGGATGACAATTGGGAGTTGGTAGCGGGGCGGCCAAATTGTCGGTTGCGCGAGTGTTGGGGAATGAGCTTGTGCACGCCTGAAAGGCCCGAGAGCCTGGCAGTATGAGTGGAGCGGCGGGAAAAAGCAGGTCCCTCGGCTTCGCTCGGGATGACAATTAGGGGCTGGTAGCGGGGCGGCCAAATTGTCGGTTGCGCGGGTGTTGGGGAATGAGCAAAAATTGCGGGCTGCGGGTATCCTATATTGCGGTTCTGGCGAAGCTGGGTGTAGTAATGGCATCTTGCTAAGATGCCCGCCTCAGAAGGCGGGCGCTACACTTAGGGCTAAGGCCCTTTCGGTCAGAGAGATAACGTAGAGCACAAGGACGCGTCATGACGCAGCGCATCGATCCTCAAGCGATCGGGGAACTCAATCCTCCTAATCGGCTTATGCTTACTCCGGGTCCGTCTTCGATGGACCCGCGTGTATATCGCGCGCTCGCCACGCCTTTGGTCGGCCACCTCGATCCGTGGTTCAAGGGATGCATGGACGATACGCAGGTGCTGCTGCGGCAGATTTTTCAGACGGAGAACCGGCTGACCATGCCGCTTTCCGCTTCCGGTTCGGGGGGAATCGAAGCTTCCGTGGTGAACAGCCTGGAAGAGGGCGACGAAGCCATCATTTGCGTCAACGGCGTGTTTTCCGAGCGCATGGCGGTGATTGCTTCGCACACGGCGGCGAAAGTGACCAAGGTGGAAGCGCCCTACGGAAAGCCGGTCGATGCGGAAGATGTGCGGCGCGCGGGCAAAGGCCGCAAAATCAAAATTGTCGGGTTCGCGCAGGGCGAAACTTCTTCGGGGGTGCTCACGCAGATCGAGCCGTTCCGCAAAGTTGCGGACGAGCTCGGCGCGCTGCTGGTGGTGGACACCGTAGCTTCACTCGCGGCCGTGCCTCTGCATGTGGACCGCGAGCGCGTGGATATTTGCTTTAGCGGCACGCAAAAAGCGATCAGCGCACCGCCGGGCATGTCGCCCATTACGGTGAGTCCGCGAGCGGAAGAAGCTTTCCGCAACCGCAAGACCAAGGTGCAGAGCTGGTATTTCGATCTCGCCACGGCGATGAATTATTGGGGCAAGGAGCGGCTGTATCACCACACGCCGCCGGTTTCGCTCATTTACGCGCTGCGCGAAGCCATGCGCATCGTCGTGGAAGAAGGGCTGCAGGCCCGCTGGGAGCGCCATCGCGTGAATCAGCTTGCACTGATCGCGGGCATCGAGGCGATGGGTCTGGAGCTGCTGGTGAAAAAGCCGGCGGATCGGTTGCCAACGGTGACGGCCGTGATGATTCCCAGCGGCATCGACGACGCCAAAGTGCGCAACCAACTGCTGGATGAATTCAACATCGAAATTGCCGGAGGGCTTGGACCGCTGAAGGCGAAGATCTGGCGCATCGGATTGATGGGCCACTGCAGCCAGAAGCCGTATGTGCTACTGTTCCTCGCGGCGCTGGAAAAAACCCTGCTCGATCAGGGTTTACGCGTGCCGTCCGGCGCGGGAGTCGGCGCTGCGGTGCAGAGTTACACGCAAGCCCGCAGCGAAGCGGTCGGCGTCAGCCGATAAGACGAAAAGCAGGTCCCTCGGCTTTGCTCGGGATGACAAGTTAGGATCGAGTTTGGGATGGCGGCAGTTGTAAGGAGAATTTGTGACGTCACGTCCTGTCCTGGCCAACAGCGGTGAGATGAGCACGTTCGTGGGCGCTTTTGAAGTGACTTCCAAGCTGACCGGCACCGTATTTCAGTGCCGGTTTTCGCACATGTGGAACGGCATTGCCACGCGCCACGCGGATACGATTGATACGAAGTTTTTTGTGGATGGCAAGGCGCTGGTGCTGGGGCTGGCGCACACGGCCTTCGTGAAATTCCACGAGCGCACCGGGCGCGACCTGAGCGACCGCGAAGCCAGCTTTATTGCTGCGGAATTCCTGCGCGAGCGGCTGGAGGAAGAGGACGAGCGGCCGCTCTATGATGTGTCCGAAGCCGATGTTTTGCGGCTGATCGCTCAGATTGGAATCAAGTAGTGCCGGGTCAGCGCACAGCCAGAATTGGCTGTGCCACATGTGTGCTGCGGCTGATCGCTCAGATCGGAATCAAGTAGCGCCGCGGCAGCGCACAGCCAGAATTGGCTGTGCCACATGTGTGCTGCGGCTGATCGCTCAGATCGGAATCAAGTAGCGCCGGGTCAGCGCACAGCCAGAATTGGCTGTGCCACTTGGAACGAAAAATTCAGTCGCCGGGCTCGGCACGGAACGAATCGAGACACGAATGCTGCAGGCCGTCGCGGCGAATGAAGTGAATCACTAAGAACATCAACAGTCCGCCGGCCACCATCACGGCAACGGCAATTTGCAAGGCAAATTGCATGTCGTGCAGATCGGAAATTCTGCCTACGAGCTGCGGGCCAAATCCCCCGACAAGCTGCGTGACAAACATGTAGACGCCGATGGAAGTCGCGTGCGCCCGCCGCGGCATCATGTCGTGAATCACCGCTGTGACCGGACCGTGATACCAGGACATGAAGAAAGCCGCCAGCGCCAGCCCGCCGAGTACGAGCCATTGCTCATCGGTTTGAATGGCCAAAAGAACGAAGGGAGCGGCGAAAAGAAAAGCGATGGCGATGGCGATAATGCGCCCGTAGGCGAAACGCCGCTGCAAGCGATCCGCGACAAAGCCGCCGAAGAGAACGCCGCACAGGCTGCACACCAAACCGATCACCGCGAGAGAGACGGAAGCCTGGCGCAGGCTGAAACCTTTGTAAGTGACCGCGAAATCGACGCCCCAGGTAAGAATCGAGACGCTGGAAAAGGTGATGCAAGCGCCGCCGGCGATCATAGCGAGATATGCGGGAACGGTGAGCAGCTTTCGGATGGGGCAGGCTTCGGAGGACGGGCCGCGCGGGGGCTCGCGCAGGTACATGACGGCGATCACCGGAACGAAGCCGGCGGCGGCGATTACGAAAAGCGCGGCCTGCCAGCCGTAGCGCGGACCGATGATGCCGCCGAGAACCTGGCCTGCGGCGCCGCCCAAAAGCATGCCGCTGGCGAAGATGGCTTGCGCGGACGCGCGCGTTTCCAGGGGAAAGGCGCCGGAAATCATGGATTGCGCGGCCGGGGCGTAAGCCGCTTCACCAATTCCGACAAAGGCGCGCGCAATCAGCAAGAACAGGAAGCTGCCGGCGAATCCACCCGCGAAGGTGGCGAGGCTCCAGCAAACGATTCCGAATGCGATGATGGATTTACGGCTGAAGCGGTCAGCGAGGAATCCAAAGGGAATGCTGCCAATGGCGAGAACCAGGAGCAGCCAGGTCTGCAGGGAACCAAGCTGCGCGTCGGTAACGCCGAGGTGCGCGCGCAGCATGGGAATCAGCGGGATGAAGGCCCAGCGGGCGGCGAAGTTGACAAAGTTGACCAGAACAAGTACAGCAAGGAGACGGACTTGGTAGGAGCTGAGCGGAATGGATTTCGATGACAAGCTGAGTTGGCTCCGTCGGCGACGCGAAACGCCAGGGGCATCCGCGAGATGGCTAACCTGGGGTGCGGCCTCGCGGCTGTGGCGTCCGCTCTATCCTACCTTCATTATATACCGCGCATGACTCCCACCAATTTCCCAACGAAGACCACCAGTGACCGGTTGACTACCGTCCTTTCGTACGGGGCGCTGCTGCTGCTGATTTACCTGGTCTTTCGAATCGTGGAGCCGTTTCTGGAGCCGCTGGCCTGGTCGGCCGTGCTGGCGATCATTTTCTACCCGGTGCACGAGCGAATCCTGCGGCGGCTGAAGCCGAACCGCGCGGCGCTGGTGAGCACGCTAGGCGTAACGGTGCTGCTGATTGCGCCGGCGTTGGCGGTGCTGGTGTACACGGCGCGGGAGGCGCTCGACGCCACGGCGCGACTGCAGGCCACACTGATGGATCCGGAAAAGGCTTTGCCTACGCATGCGTTGGCGTGGATCCGGCACCAGCTTCCGCATGCCTGGCAGTCCATGGATTTTTCACAGCCGCTGCGCCAGGGCGCGGAAAGTATCGCGACGTTTATGGCATCGCGATTGGCGGGGCTGGTAAAGAATCTGTTCAACTTTTTTGTGGATTTGTTCATCGTGATTTTCGCGCTGTTTTTCATGTTCCGGGATGGCGAGGAGATCGTGCGCGGGGCCGGCCATTTGCTGCCCTTTGACGAAGGAATTCAAGAGGAGATGCTGCGGGAGTCGCGCGACTTGATTTTCGCGAGCGTGGCGGTGGCGCTGGTGATTGCGGTGCTGCAAGGAGTGTTGGGAGGACTGGCGTTCACGGTGGGAGGAATTTCCTCGCCGATTTTCTGGGCGGTGTTGATCGCGTTTTTTTCGCTCGTGCCGGTGGTGGGCTCGGCGCTGATTTGGGTGCCGGCGGCGCTATTTCTCGGGTTTAATGGGCATTGGGGCAAGGCGATCGCGGTGCTGGTCATTTGCGGGGGCGTTGCGGGAATAGCGGACAATATCGTGCGGCCGCTGCTGTTGCGCAACCGCACGCATCTGAACGAGCTGTTGCTGTTCCTGGGCGTATTGGGAGGACTGCAAGTATTCGGTCTGCTGGGATTGGTAATTGGTCCGACGATCGTGGCGGCGGCGATGGGCGTGTTTCGCGTGTACGTGGAGCATCGCGACACGGAGGCAGCGCTTCCTACGTAACAGAGCGGTCAATTTTACGTGCGCGGTAATGGGCGTGTGCTAGAGTACCCGCCTCAGATGAGTGTCAACGGCTACAAGCCTGCCGCGGTGCATCCGGAATTGCCGCCGGAGAAATTGCGGTGGAGGTGTGAGCCGGCGCGTTTGCCGTTCGAAACGACGGCGCAGGCGGAGCTGCGGGAAGGGTTCATCGGGCAAGA
>Ga0210409_10006827_pt1 | contig 11840 bp, 13 predicted proteins | sample IncBWH17MmetaG_FD_161649 | JGI IMG/M metagenome (GOLD analysis project Ga0210409, IMG submission 161649) | Forest soil microbial communities from Barre Woods Harvard Forest LTER site, Petersham, Massachusetts, United States - Inc-BW-H-17-M | ecosystem: Environmental > Terrestrial > Soil >...
CAGCTTGCGTCCACCCAGATCGAAACTCACTTGTTCAAACATCCAGCACATCCTTCTGTCCCGGTTCACCGGGAACGGTCATCAGATACGAGAGCTCACTCTCGGGAATTCTCTTGAAGGGGAGAAGCGCACTATGGGGCGCCGGAAGGCAGACGGATCCGCTCGCAGATTAGCTCGCAAATGGCCTCGCACACCGATCCACTTGCGGCCCGTCATAAGGCCGACAGTTCAAGTTTGTGCGGTGGAGGAACATGCGGCCAGAGCGGTCGCTCAGGGGTTCCGCGCTACTTGCGCAAGCTAAGTCGTGCCACAATCTCGCGATACCGATCCGGGTCGCGCCGATTCAGATAGTCCAGCAGCCGGCGTCGCTTGTTGACCATCATGATCAACCCGCGGCGCGAAGCGTGATCTTTTGCGTGGGACTGGAGGTGGGTCGTGAGGTAGTTGATTCGCTCGCTCAGTAGCGCAATCTGCACTTCCGGCGATCCGGTGTCTTTCGTATGCACTCGGTACATCTCGATTACACCGGCCTTGGCTTCCATCAACTGTTCCTCCCCCTGAAACGTCGTGCCCTGCTCTATGCTCTTCGCCTCTTCAACTTGAAAATGCTATCACGGAGCCTGTACCCCGCAAAGCAAATTTACCGTCCTCTCGAAGCCTTGTCGCCGCGCGCCGAATAGCCTTCGTAGGGGCATCCGCCGCGGCAGATGTTCAGCATTCATGTTTCGCTTCATCTCCGACACGACTGACGATTCTGGCTCTGTCCCCAATCTTCTAAAGCGTCGGCGAATCATCCCCCAGCATCGCCTTGCGCACGATCTTGATCGGCGGGAAACCCTGGCGCATGAAATCGTCGTGAAATTTCTGCAAGGAAAACGCCGCACCCTGTTTCTTCTGCACGTCCGCGCGAAGCTTCAGTATTTCGAGCTTCCCGAGCGTGTAGTAAAGATACGTGGGATCGGAAGTTCCCCGCTTCGTCTCGACCAAGCTGATCTGGTGCGTCTGGTAGCCTTCTTTTTCAAAAAAACCCACCGCTTGATCGAACGTCATGTTCCCGCGATGCATCTGGATGCCGACTACAAACCGCGCGTTGCGAAGCAATGCATCCTGCAACTGACCCAGCCGAATTAATTTCGACTCGCGCTCGTCCTTCGCGCCCACTCCCGGCTGGCCGTAGCCTTCATCCAGCATCATCTGTTCACAGTAGTGCGCCCAGCCCTCGACATCCGTATTCGCGCCAAGAAGTTTGCGGATTTTCGTGGGGGCCTGCGGCGTCCAAAGGAATTGAATGTAGTGGCCCGGATACGCTTCGTGGACCGACGTGCTGATAATCGTTCCGCGATTAAAATCGCCCATCCGCCCCTCAATTTCCGCGGGGCTGTCGTGCGGGCCGGGCAGCGTCACGTTGAAATAGGCTTCTTTGGCCACTTTCTCATACGGACCCGGCGTGTCCATGGAAGCCGTGGTGATCGCGCGCATGAACGGGGGAGTTTCCTTCACGATGGGCCGCACGTCGGAAGGGATGGTGATGATGTGCTTTTGATTGATGAACGCGATCAGCCCGTCGAATGTGTCGCGAAAGGCCTGTAGCACGTGGTCGGGCGTGGGATGGTCCGCCTCCAGCTCCTCGAGCACCTGTTGGGGAGTCTTCGTTGAATCCAGTTCGCGGGCCACACGGTTGAACTCAGCCTGATTCTTGCGCAAGTTGGCTCTGCCGATTTCCAGAAGCCGGTCAAGCGGCGTGTCAACCATTTCGTCGTACTGCAGCTTTTTCGAAAACGTCGCCGCGCCGATGCGGTAATCCCCATTCGAGCGCGGCAACAGATCCGTCTTCATCCACTCTCCATAACTTTGCAGTGCGGCGATCACCGCAGCGTTGGTCTTCGCAAATTCCGCCTTCGCGTCGGCATCGGTCGCGTCGGCGAATGCCGCGGGCACATCCGTCTGAAAGAAACTGACAATGCCGGGAATCTGTTCGAGAGCGATCTCCGTGTAGATGTGCGGCGGATTCCTTAAATTTTCGCGTGCGTCGGCAAAAACCACGGGCATCCGTTTTTCGCGGGCTATCACGGACCGCAGGCGGTCGTCGGTCGGTGCAAACCGCCGGATCATAATCACGTAAACGCTGTTCGTGACTCCGCCGGAGTAGGTATCCGGATTCTTCTCCCACGGCCGGATCGTTTCGAGAGTCAGCAGTTGCGAGCGGATGCTTGACAGCAGGAGTTCGTGATCCGCGGCATCCGTTTCATCCAGACCCGTGGCGTCAAACGCCGCGACCCGCCTCTCCAATCCATGCAGCGCTGCGATCTCCTCTTGAACCGCGGCGCGCGAATAATCCTCGAGCTGCGCGTCATACTGATGAAAACCAACGTTGGTTCCCGCCGACGGATTGAATTTATAGAGCTCGTCGAAATAGCTCTCCACCAGCGCATTCCATGCCGCCAGAGAATTCCCCGCCTGATTCCCCGCCGCGCGTGTGGCGTCTGCCGGCGCGATTCGTTTCGGCGCACCGAACGACGGAATGGAGGTTAGTCCCGCGACCAGCAGAAAGGCCCAGACCATCACTGTGCGCATTTCCCTCTCCCTCGATTTGAACTTGCCCGTAATCCAGAGAAAGGGATAGTAGTATCGAGGATGCTTCCGCACAACTAAATCGAGCCTGAGCAACGGCTACCGGTATCCGGATTTTTTGGGTTTAGGAATAGCGCATTTGTTCGAGATCGGCGATTAGCCCGGGCCCCGTGGGATGCCATCCCAGCCGTTCCTGCGTCAGCGCGCTTGAAGCCGTAAGGTTGAGACCAGCGAAACGGCCAAGCCATCCGAAATGCGCCGCTGCCACTTCCGGAGACATTGCTACGACCGGCACCTTCAATCCTCGGCCGATGGCCTCCGCGATATCGCGGAGCAGCACTCCCTCTTCAGCGACCGCATGATATCTGGCACCCGATTCGCGCTTTTCCAGCGCCAGACGATAAAGACGCGCAGTATCGAGTACATGCGCCGCCGCCCAGCGGCTGCTTCCGTCGCCTAAATATGCCGAGACACCTTTCTGGCGGGCCACCTCGATGGCGTAGGTGATCAGACCCTGCTTGACTGTGTCGTGAACCTGAGGAAGACGCACCACCGACACATTCACACCGCGCGCCATCAGCGAGACGGCCGTCGTTTCCGAAGCACGGGGATACGAGGCGGAAGTGGGAACAGGCGCATCGTCCTCGGTCGCGAGACGATTTTTTGCCAGGAGCGCGAGCCCGGAGGTGACAAGCAGCGGACGGTCGGAACCCTCCAGCACGGCGCCGAGCGTCTCAATCGCGCGCCTGTCGATCTCGCAGTTCTCCTGAAACCTCGACCAGTCGTGGATGAAGGCGCAATGAATCACGCCGTCGGAGTTGGCCGCTCCATTCCGCAGACTTTCCAGGTCTTGAAGATCGCCTCGCAACACCTGCGCACCGGCGGCGGCGAGAAAATTCGCGCCCGCATCCGAGCGCGCCAGGCCGAGTACCTGATGACCCGCGTTGATGAGTTCCGGAACGATGGCGGAACCAATAAAGCCGGTTGCTCCTGTAAGAAATACTTTCATCGTAGCTCCTCATGATTGTTGAAAATTCTCTCCAACGAGTTCTTCGCTTTTCTTCCACAGCGCCTCCGCTGTGTTTGCATCGAGCGCATACTCGAGTACTCCTTCGACGATCGTGCCTGCGGTCACATCGCGCGCAACAATACTGGCGACGTGGCAGTTCTCGCAGTATCGCCCACCGATTTCGTCAGCAGGAGCAACCACACCGGCCCAGACCGATGTTGCAGCGCCCTGCGGAATTGTTTTCCATTGGAACGGTGCCTTACCCTGCAACCCGAGTTGCTGATTAATCTGCTCAATCCTCTTTTCGAAGAAGTCAGGCGCCAGGTGGCGGCCCAACTCGGTCCGTATGCCTCCCGGGTGAACCGCCGCCGCGCGGACGCCACGATCTCGGTGCCGCCGGTCGAAAGCAACGGCAAACAGGATGTTGGCCGTCTTCGATCGGCCGTACCCAACCCAGGGGTCGTAGGGCGTCCGCTCAAAGTTGGGATCCTCGAGGTTCACGTTGGAGAAACGGTGGCCGAGAGACGACAGGCTGATCAGCCGGCCGCCTGTGCGAATCAGCGGCGCGATTCGGTTGACGAGCACAAAATGGCCCAGGTGATTCGTGCCAAACTGCATCTCGAAGCGATCGGTCGTGAAGCTGAACGGCGTGGCCATCACACCCGCATTGGCGATGACCACATCGAAGGGTTCCCCCTTCGCTACCAGCGCATCAGCGCAAGCGCGCACGCTCCTGAGGCTCGCCAGATCAAGCTCGACCAGTTCGAAGGTTCCGCCGCTGACGGCAGCAGCCTTTCGTACTTGACTGGTCGCGGTTTCAGCCTTGGCCAGATCCCGCGCCGCACCGACCACTTTTGCGCCGTGCGCCACGAGTGACCGCGCCGTCTCCACACCCAGTCCGGCCGAAACGCCGGTAACGAGAATTCGTTTGCCGTGCAGATTGACCCCGGACAGAACCTCATCGGTCGTCGAGGTCGCCCCAAATGCGTGTACCGTATTCATATTCTTTCTCCTTGAACCGGTCTCTTCCATATTGACGAGCCGCCACGGTCTCAACTAAAGTGGAGACCGTCTCCGCATAATGAGATTGCCGGAGACGGTCTCCGGATGCAAGAATTTTCGAGTTTCTTAGAGATGCCCAAAAGACGATCACAACCTGCCCGTCGAAAGCCGCGCGCGGATGGGCAGCGCAATCGCGAGCGCATCCTGGAGGCTGCTAAGGAGGCGTTCACCCGGTCGGGCGCGAACACCAGCCTGGACGACATCGCGAAGCAGTCAGGTGTTGGTCCAGGAACCTTGTATCGCCACTTCCCTACGCGCGAGGCGCTTCTCGAGGCGGTTTATCGAACGGAGGTGGAAAAGCTGGCGGCAGCAGAACGGAAGTTCGCCCAGGCGATGCCTCCGATTGAAGCACTACGAGCCTGGATGTTGTTGTTCGTTGATTACATCGCGGCCAAGCATATCATCGCCCCCGCGCTGAATACCCTGCTCGGAGGCGCCTCCAAGCTTTATGAAGGGACTCGCCCTCAGATCCAGGGGGCCATCGAGGCTCTGGTGAAGCGCGCCATCAAAAGCGGCGACATGCGCAAGGACCTCGATCCATTCGATCTGCTTCGGGCCCTCGTCGGCGTGTCCAACGTGGCGTCGGGCCCCGACTGGAAGCAAAGCGCCACGAGGCTTGTGGATATCCTCATCACTGGCTCGCGGCCAGTAAAATAGGGCGGAAATCCGACTCGCGAAGAGTCGGCCATGCGGTCGTCAGTTAGGCCGTCTGGGCCTGCTGTTTTGCAAGGGTCTCGCGGATAGCTTTCATTCGTTCGCGAATCGCCGCCGTCCTCTTGCGTCCTTCCGCTGTGGCATCAATGAATTTTTCGAGATTCGCGCCAAATTGCGGACCGAAAGTAGCGCGGATCTCGGGAAGGAGCAGCTCGACCTTCGCGAAGACGCTGATGTGCTCCCCGTTGCAATTGTTGAACAGCTCTGCACTAATGGCGCCATCGTTTACCAGTGCCGTCGCCATATCCCAGTATGTCACCACCATGCGCAAGTGACCGCTGTGAGCGCCGAACATCGCGCTGCTGAAATCCGCCATCGTTTGCGGATTGAATTCGCGGAAATACCAGTCGCGCGCTGTCCGCATCGTCTCTTCGCGGCGCAATTCATAAAGCTTCAGGATGAGTCCGGCTTCTTCTTGTTTCGACATGGGCAAAATCTCCTTAGAGATAGTGTGTGCCGCCTGGCTTTGCGCCTCTGAGTCTATCAAAAATGTAGGCTGACTCACGCGCTTAACGCATATCGAAGGAAGATGTCCGGTTGCCCGAGGAACCATGCGGTGATCAAAAACGTTCGAAGATACTCAATTTGCCTTTGGACACGCTGGGCAACGCCGGCAAGTTCCGAACTTCTTATTCCAACCATAATGGAGCCAAGGGCGAAGGTTTTCCCAAAGCAACGAGCACATCCCACATTTCGGATTGCGTTTCGGAACGGCCAATTGCAGACCGGAGTCGGTGCGCGCGACCACGGGAATCGCGGAGGATGCAGTGAAGCAAGCAGGCACAAGCCATAGTCAGGCAGAGATTCGCTTGGCATTACTTCTCGGCGCGGGGCTGATTGTCGCGTCTGTACTGTGGCATGCATTCTCCGGCGGATCGGGATCTCCCAAGAAAATCGCGAGCTTACCCGAGAAATGGCAATTCACAGCGACCGGGGCGATAACCGCCTCTCTCGCGCTGGGCAGCGACGGAACGCTATATGCTGCGGGCGAAGACGGACTCCTCTACGCGCTGGATGCCGCTGGCAATCTGAAATGGAAATTTGATGCCGGACGCATGATAACGGCGCCGGTCATCGGAGCGGATGGAACGATCTACGTTTCGAACGACGGGGAACGTATCTATGCCGTCAGCCCGACGGGCGCTCAGTTGTGGGCCCAGGGAGGAGGCCCGTACGCGGACAAACAGCCCGGCTGGCGAGCCGCCGCGATCGATCAAAGCCATCTCTACACTCCATGGCGCAGTCAGATTCGAGCAATTCAATTGAACAATGGAACGTTTGATTGGCCCACGGGGATCGGATTTCAGCGCGGCGGTACGGTCAGTATCCTCCCAAATGGGCTCGTCGTTTATCCGGGGAACGGAAGAATGGACGCAGCGGATCAAATAGGAAGAACTCAATGGGAGTATCCGGTGATGAATCCTCCATTGAGCGTGGATATGATCACCAGGACCGCCGGGCGTATTCCCCCAGGAAATTTTTGGCTCGATTCGGGGATTGCCGTGGCGCTCGATGGCACTCTTTACCTTTGTGCGACGGGTTCGCGGCTGGTTGCTTTGGCGCCGGACGGAACTTACAAATGGGAATTCAAACCCAAGGTCTACTCGATTAACAAAGCCACGCCGGTAATTTCCGAAGATCGAACGATTTATTTCAGCAGCGGCGACGGTACCCTCTACGCGCTAAATCCTGACGGAACGCAGAAATGGGCAACGGACACCGGGGCTCTGATCGCTGCAACGCCCGTCGTGGCAGCCGACGAGACAATCTACGTTGTGAACGGCGCGGGGTTGGTTACGGTGTCGCCGGAAGGCAAAATACTTGAAAGAGTCGCCATCGCGGGCGGCCTGCAGTCGTCGCCTACGCTGGGCGCGGACGGAACCTTCTACGTCGCATCGGGCGCAGGCAAGATCCTGGCATTTGCGGGTACGCACGGGGCGCTTATGGACAGTCCCTGGCCTAAATTTCAAGCCGATCTTGCCAATACTGGCCGCGCGCGCCCATTCTGAACGCGCGCCTTGATTCCAGTGCTCCTCTGCCGAAGTGCCCGATTAACGCTGACGGTTCAGATGGCCATATGCTGGCTTCCATTTGCGGCGGCGCCACACGGCGCAACTTCGCTGCTCGGAAGCGTTCCTACTGAGCGCCTTTGACTTCGTTATACACTTCGGTGATGAACCGGATTTTGCTTGCCGGCGTATCACCCTTCGTCGTCGCATCATATGGCGCGGTCAGGTTAGCGGCCAGCACGTCGCTGAGCGACTTGCCTTCATCAACCAACTTCTTCGTCCTTGCCAGGATATCAACGACCATCGCGCGGTACGGAAGCAGCTCAGCCTTTTTGACCATCGTGCCGTGACCGGTAATCAGCGTCGTGTCGGGGCCGGCAATCGCTTCGATCATGTCAATCGCCGTGATCATGCCCCGGATCGAGCCGCCATTGGCCTGATCGGCGAAGGGATAACCGAAATTGCGGTAGAAATCTCCAATGTAAATGGCATTCGCATTCTGGAAGCGAACGACCGTGTCGCCGCCGGTGTGCGACGCGGGGACCGGAATAAAATCAACCGCCTCGCCATCCATATGGATCGTTACGGCCGCAGTGCCCGGCGTGCCCAACCGGTACGTCACCACCGGCACGCCGGCCGGATCGGGCGCCGTAGCCGGAGAGCCGTCGCTCCGGCGCGGCGGGTGCAGCATCTCATCGCGCAGTTCCTCGCGCGCGAAGATCACCGCGCCCTGCTTCGCGAAAAATGGATCGCCGCCCGTATGATCGGGATGTATGTGCGAGTTCACCAGTATTCGGATGGGTGCGGAGCTGAATGTTCGGATCGTCTGCAAGACTTTCTCGTGCAACTCCTCGTCCTGGGAATCCACCATCAGGATGCCGTCAGGGCCAAAAAGCACGGCGATCCTTCCTCCGGCCGCGTCCGGATGGGTCGTGTCAAGATCGGGTGAACCCTGCAGGATATAAAGATTCGGCGCAAGTTTCGCCGTCACCGAGATCTCGATCTTGTCCCATTGCGCGAATGAGCGCCCCTGCCCCGCTGCCTGCGATGCTGGGGTCTGCGTTTGCGCGCAAACGATCGCGGGGATAACGGCAATCGCGCTGAGCGCTGCCAACCACAGTCCTGAACGTCTCATTTGCGCCATCCTTTAAGAGCTCGTGTTGCGCGGGTCGTCTTTCGAGTCAACGTAATCTAGCCCGAGTGGCCCGATCCCCGTTATTTGGGTGACGTACTCACTCGATTTCGCCCAGTGAAAATGGGACGTGTTGCTGGGGAGAATGACGACTGCGCCGGGCGGATATGCTTCCAACTTGCTCGCATCGAATTTGTCGCCCAATCCGATATAAAAGACGCCGGAAATGACCGTGTACACTCGATCCTCGGGATGCCTGTGAGGAGGCAACTTCACGCCATGGGGCGCTCTGACTCTTATCGTATAAGGGCCAGGCTCCGAGGGATTACCGACGACAACGGCGAGCCGGACCGAAGGCGGAAACGCCGGGAACGGCTTCCAATCGATATCTTCGGACAGGATTGATTTGAAATCCGCCTGGCCTGGTTGGTGAGCCCGGGCTTCGCTTTGCTGAGCACGCTTTGCGACGGTGGCCTTCTGCGGCATACAGACCTCCTTCACGCGAATGCATGCACGTCACCACAGAATCTCGAGATATGCCCGCCGGGCTTGGCGTCGAACGCCCACCCGGGCTACTTGCCGTTGCGAACAAGCGACAGGAATTCGTCGCGGGTCTGTTTGTTCTCGCGAAAGACTCCGAGCATCGCGCTGGTGACTGCCGCCGAGTGCTGCTTCTCCACACCGCGCATCACCATGCAAAGATGCCGCGCCTCAATAATCACGCCCACGCCCTGAGGGTTGAGTTTGTCCTCGATGGTCTGCGCGATCTGGCTGGTCAGCCGCTCCTGTATCTGCAATCGCCGCGCGTACATGTTCACCAGCCGTGCGATCTTGCTCAACCCGACCACTTTTTTGTTCGGGATGTAGGCCACATGGCACTTGCCGAAGAACGGCAACAGGTGATGCTCGCATAAGCTGTAAACTTCGATGTCTTTCACCACCACCATCTCGTCGTAACACACGCTGAACATCGCGCCATTCAGCAGCTTTTCCGGGTCCTGCGCGTAGCCGCTGGTCAGAAAACGCAGCGCCTTTTCGAAACGCTCCGGCGTGCGCTTCAAACCCTCTCGATTGGGATCCTCGCCCAGCTGCACCAGCATCTGGCGGATCAGTTCGGCCATTTTTGGCGATCCTGCGGTTTCTGGAATGGCGATGTCGGTTGTCTGGCTCATGGTTATCCTGTTCCTCATGGCGCCCGTTGCTCCCGGCCGCCGATTTCCCCGTCGAATTCGAAGCTGTTCTTGCTCGTCTCTTCAATGCGCACGCGCTCGAGCCGCGCCGCCGGAAATTTCCGCAACCGGCGATAAATCTCCCGGCAGATATTCTCCGCCGTTGGCACTTCGCTCGCGAATTCCGTCACTTCCTCATTCAGATACTTGTGATCGAAGGCCTCCACCACCTCGCGCTCCACAAACGGATCCAGTTCGCCCAGATTCGCGATCATTCCCGTCGCCGGATTGACCGCGCCTGAGACGGTCACTTCCAGCGAGTAATTGTGCCCGTGGCCATAAGGATTGCTGCACTTACCGTAAATTCGCTCATTCTCGCTCGCGCTGAAATTCGGCTGATGCAGCCGGTGCGACGCCGCAAAGCGATACCGCCGGGTAAGCGAAAGTTTCAGCGCCCCGCTCACGCCTTCCCCCCGCTCGACGCCGCAGTGCAATCCGCAAACAGATCGGGCGACTCGTACAGCCGCACTCGGTCGAGTTTCCCCGCGCCGATCTTCGGCTCGAGCAAACGCCAGATCGCCGCCGCGATGTTCTCGCACGTGGGAATCAACCCGGTCAGCTCCTGCACCTCGTAATTCAGGTGTCGATGATCCATGCGCTCGCCGATTTCCCGCTGCATGATGTCCTTCAATTCCTTCAAATCGAGAACCATTCCCGTTGCCGGGTCCGGTTCGCCCGCCACCGTCACTTCCAGAACGTAATTGTGTCCATGCCCGTGCGGATTACTGCACTTTCCGAAGACGCGGCGGTTCTCCTCCTCCGAAAAATTCGGGTTGTGGTAGAAATGCGCCGCGGAAAATTCCATTTTGCGCGTCACTCGTATCATGGCGTTTTCGCCGCGTACTCCCGGCCTTTCCACACGACCTTCCCTCTCGTGCTTTTCCACCACGATTCCATCAGCACGGCGCAGTAGAGGGTGGCGCTCACCGAATAATATTGGATGTATCTCGTGGGATAGAGATTCCGGTACAGCGCCGCCGCATAGGCCACATAGCGTGCCAGCAGCGCGCCGATACACGCGCCTAGCGCCGGCGCCAGCCAAAAAGTTTTCACTCCGGCGAAATGCAGCAGCGCGATCGTCGCAAATCCCACTTCAGCAAACGGCAGCGCCTCGATCAACTCAAAGAATAACGCCGAAGGATTTCCGCCCACCAGCGGATACAGATTCTTCGTCCAGCCCTGCCACATCGCCCCGAACGACCGGTACATTCGCGTGCGCACCACGCCCATTGGCGCCGTGAAGTAGATCCCGTATCCGCTGCGCTTCACCAGCCGCGCCAGCGCCACATCCTCCAATAGTTCGCCAGCGACCGCCGCGTGCCCGCCGACCGCTTCATACGCGTCACGCAACACCAGAACAAACTGCCCATTCGCCGCCGCATCCGATCGCGCCGGATCGTTCACCCGCGCAAAAGAAAACTTCGCCGCCAGACGGCAATACACAAACGGAATCAGCGCCCGCTCCCACCAGGTTTGCAGCTCCTGCTCCGGCGAATACGAAACCAGCACTGCGTCGTGATCCACGGCGTCCATCAGCGCCCGCCGTGTCGAGCCGGAGTAGTGAAAGGTATCCGCGTCGGTGAACAGCAGCCACTCGCCCTTCGCTGCCGCCGCGCCGATCGAAACCCCATAATTCTTGCCGACCCAGCCGGCCGGCAGCGCGCCGGTCTCGAGAATCCTGAGCTTCGGGGTGCGCGCCGCCAACTCCGCCAGAATCGCACCCGTAGAGTCGGTGGACTGGTCGTTGACCACGATCACTTCCCCAACCTCAAGCTGCGCCGCGACCGATTCAACCGCGAGCGCGATCGAAGCCTCTTCGTTTCTGGCGGGAATGATGGCGGAGACCAAGGTTTTTGCAATCCCATCCACGGGGGCTGCTAAACTGTTCGCTAGATCGTCGGCGATGGCTCTATTATAGGGCGCTTGGATGGCGGATTGAAACGGAAACTGAAAACAGGCCTCGTTCTGGCTTTCATCGCGGGACTTCTGGTTCTATTCGCGCACCCCGATTACCGGCAGGGCGAACCCAGCCTTCGCGGCACGACGCCGAAAGATTTCCCGCTGACTCTCGATGGAAAGCCCACGCGTCTTAGCGACTTCCGCGGCAAAGTGGT
>Ga0210409_10006828_pt1 | contig 11839 bp, 12 predicted proteins | sample IncBWH17MmetaG_FD_161649 | JGI IMG/M metagenome (GOLD analysis project Ga0210409, IMG submission 161649) | Forest soil microbial communities from Barre Woods Harvard Forest LTER site, Petersham, Massachusetts, United States - Inc-BW-H-17-M | ecosystem: Environmental > Terrestrial > Soil >...
CGACCTTCGCCTCGTGGCGCGGGTCGGAGGTGCGGATGAAGAAGTCGTTGGTCGCGTCGATGATCGGCATCAGCTCGCGGAACTTCTCGGCGTTGCGGTCGGCCAGCTCCTGCGGCGAGATCCCCTCGCGCTCGGCGGCGTTCTCGATCGGCTCGCCGTGCTCGTCGGTGCCGGTCAGGAAGAAGACGTCCTCGCCGCGCTGGCGCATGTGGCGGGCGAGCACGTCGGCGGCCATCGTCGAGTAGGCGTGGCCGAGGTGCGGCTCGGCGTTGACGTAGTAGATCGGCGTGGTGACGTAGTAGCTCAATTGGTCTTGGCCGGCGCGGTGTTAGCGCCGGCAGCAGCAGGTAAGGCCGCGAAGCGGCCGCATTTGATGTGATCAGGCTATCTGCGCGCCTCGCGTCCAGTGAGCGCTTTGTAGAGGTCGTTGGCGCGGGTGCCGGTCAGCGCCGCGACGACGCTGGCGGCGGCGCGCGGCCGCGCCCCCGACTGGACCAGATGGCGCAGCGCGTCGACCGCGAAGCCGACGTCCTTGCCGTGCTCCTTGGAGGCCGCCGGCCCGATTACCAGCACGATCTCGCCCCTGACGTCGCCGCGGAAGCGCCGCGCCAGCTCCCCCAGCGAGCCGCGCGAGACCTCCTCGTGCATCTTCGTCAGCTCGCGGCAGACGGCGGCCGGGCGGTCCGGCGCGATCGCCGCCAGCGCCGCGAGCGACTCGCCGACCCGGCGCGGGGACTCGAAGGCGACCACGGTCTCGGCCGAGCGCAGCACCCGCTCCATCTCACCGGCGCGCTTCGGCAGGAAGCCCTCGAAGCGCCAGCGGTCGGTCGGCAGCCCCGAGGCGACCAGCGCCACCGGGACGACCGAGGGGCCCGGCAGCACCGTCACCTCGAGGTTGCGCTCGATGCAGCGGCGGATCAACCGATAGCCGGGGTCGGAGATCGCCGGCATCCCGGCGTCGGAGACAAGGGCGACGATGTCGCCGCGCTCGATCCGCTGCGCCAGCTCGGTCGCCCGCGCCGCTTCGTTGCCCTCGTGGTTGGAGACGAGGCGCGGCGCCGGGTGGATGCCGAGCTTGTCGAGCAGGCCGCCGGTGCGCCGCGTGTCCTCGCAGGCGATGAAGTCGGCGCTGACCAGCGCCTCGCGCACGCGCGGGGTGAGGTCGCCGAGGTTGCCGATCGGGGTCGGGCAGACGACCAGCATCCCCGGCATCAGGCCTCCCGCTCCAGCTCGATCCGGGCCATCGCCGCCGCCCCGATCATCCCCGCGTCGGGGCCCAGCTCCGCTTCGACGACAGGGGTCCGGTCCATCGGCGGCAGCGCCCGCTCGCGCACCTCGCGCCGCGCCGGCTCCAGCAGCAGGTCGCCGGCGGCGATCACCCCGCCGCCGACGACGATCGCGCCGGGCTCGAAGATGTTGGCGAAGCTCGCGAGCGCGACGCCGAGCCGGCTGCCGATCAGCTCGACCACGCCGATCGCGGTGGCGTCGCCGGCCTGGGCCGCCTCGGTCACCGCCTTGCCGTCGACCTGATGGCCTGCGGCGAGCATCTTGCCCAGCGCAGAGCCGGGCTCGCGCTCGGCGGCCGCCCGGCCCTCTCGGCCCAGCGCGGTCCCGGAGGCCAACGACTCGACGCAGCCCCGGCCGGGACAGTTCCCCTGGCAGCGCGGGCCGTCGATCTCGATCACGGCGTGTCCGAGCTCGGCGCCGGCGCCGGTCGAGCCGCGGTAGACCTCGCCGTCAACGATCAGGCCGCCGCCGATCCCGGTGCCGACGGTGATCATCACCGCGTCGCGCGAGCCGCGGGCGGCGCCGTAGAGATGCTCGGCGAGGGCGGCCACGTTGGCGTCGTTGTCGACGAAGACGGGGAGCCCGGTTCGCTCGGAGACGACGTCGCGGATCGGCAAGTCCCTGATCGGCAGGTTGACGGCGGAGACCGCGACGCCGCGCTCGCGGTCGATCGTCGCCGGGATGCCGAGGCCGACGGCGGCGAGCCCCGGGCGGGCCTTCCGCGCCTCCCCAACCTCGCGCACCAGGAGGTCGAGCAGCTCGTCCTCGCTCTGGCCGGTTGACGCCTCCCGGCTCTCCCAGAGGATCTTGGAGTCAGGGTCGAGAACGCCGAGGAGCATCTTCGTCCCGCCCAGGTCGACCCCGATCGTTTCCCCTGCTTTCAAGAGCGACTCGGGTGGGGGTGGAGACGGTCGACCGCTGGCATAGGCATGATTCCGGAGTCTTTCATGCCCACTAATGGCGAGCAGCAGCCCCAGGGGCCGCCCGACTACAAGGTCTACCGGTCCCGCAGGAGCCTCCTGTCCCGATTGCGGACCCCCGATCTCTCGCGCCTGCGAGAGCGGGCGAAGCGATCGCCGAAGGAGCCGGGAAAGGGCGAGCGGCCCAAGCCGCGGCGCCGCTGGACCGCCCGGCGCGTCCTCAAATGGGGCGGGCTGGCGGCGCTCGGCTGGATCCTGCTCAGCTTCCTCGCTTTCGCGGTCTCCGCCCAGCTTCAGGCCTTCAAGCTCTCCGGCGACGCGAAGTCGGCGCTGCACGGCAACCCGTTCCTGCTGCCCAGCGCCCAGACGATCCTGGTGCTCGGCACCGACGCCCGCCCGCCGAACACCAAGGAACCTGGGGCCGCGCCCTCGCAGAAGTGCTTCGAACAGCAGTCCCACGGCGACGCGCCGCACGACGGGTGCTCGCAGGGCCAGTTCCGCTCCGACACCCTGATGCTGATCCGGGCGGGCGGAGGCACCTTCAGCAAACTCTCGATCCCACGCGACAGCTACGCCGAAATCCCCGGCCAGGCGCCGCAGAAAATCAACGCGGCCTACGCCTTCGGCGGCGCGGCGCTGGAGATCAAGACGGTCGAACAGTTCCTCGGCGTCAAGATCGACCACATCGCGATCGTCGACTTCACCGGCTTCGAAAAGCTGATCGACGCGGTCGGCGGAGTCGAAGTCAATGTCCCGCACAAGCTCTGCGCCGACATCTCCGGCGGCGCCGGCCACGGCCAGGGCGGGATCACGCTGCGGCTCCACAGCGGCGAGAACACGCTCAACGGGCAGACGGCGCTGGCCTACGCGCGGGTGCGCGAGGCGAGCGAATGCCCCGGGCCGGGGCAGAGCGCCTACTCGCTCGGCTACAACGACCTCAACCGCGAGCAGGCCCAGCAGGCGGTGATCAGCGGCATCAAGGAACGCCTCACCGATCCCCTCCGCCTTCCCTACAACTTCGTCATGGGCCCGATCATCGGCTGGGACGCGCCGAAAGCCTTCGTCAGCGACATGGGCTTCTTCACGATGCCGCAGCTGGTGCTGGCGGCGGCGATCGGCGGCAGCTCGGCGGCCCAGGTTCTTTGCGCGGGCGCCAACTCGGGCTGCGGGGAAGGGCCGGGGGGCAGCATCGAAGTGCCGCAGTCGGTGCGACGGAAGGCCGTGAAGCGGTTCCTCAACGGATAGGACGGCGGCTCAGTCGCCGGCGCTCGCGGCCTTCGCCTTGTCGCCGCCGGAGGGCTTCGAGTCGGAGGACTTCGAATCGGAGGAGCTCGACTCCGAGGAACTCTTCGACTCGGCCGAGCCCTCCGAGGGGGCGCCATTGCCCGCGCCCTTCTTCTTGCCGTAGTCGGTGTTGTAGAAGCCCGAGCCCTTGAAGTGGACCGCGACTGGGTGCAGGACGCGCTCCGCCGGGGCGCCGCACTCCTGGCACTCGGTCAGCGGCTCGTCGGCCATCTTCTGGATCACGTCGAAGACGTGGCCGTTGGCGCACTTGTACTCATAGATCGGCACGAAGGGGCGGGATTATCGCAGCCGATACGGTTCGGGCATGGCAGCCGCCCCGGAGGAAACGCGCCCCATCGAGGTCTCGATGGAGGAGATCGTCGCGCTCTGCAAGCGGCGCGGCTTCGTCTTCCCCTCCTCGGAGATCTACGGCGGCCTGGGCTCGACCTACGACTACGGCCACTACGGGGTGCTGCTCAAGAACAACGTCAAGGGCGAGTGGTGGCGGGCGATGCTGCAGGAGCGCGACGACATCGTCGCGCTGGATTCGGCGATCCTCCAGCACCCGCGGGTCTGGGAGGCGTCGGGCCACCTGGAGGGCTTCACCGACCCGCTGGTCGACTGCCGCACCTGCAAGCTGCGCTTCCGCGCCGACAAGCTCGAGGACGGCCAGTGCGGGCAGAAGCCCTCGAAGAAGCCCGGCGAGGGACCCGACTGCGACCTGACCGACCCGCGCCAGTTCAACCTGATGTTCGAGACCCACGTCGGGCCGCTCGCCGGTGAGGGCTCCGAGGTCTACCTGCGCCCGGAGACGGCGCAGGGGATCTTCATCAACTTCAAGAACGTGCTGCAGTTCGCGCGCCGCAAGCCGCCGTTCGGGATCGCCCAGATCGGCAAGTCCTTCCGCAACGAGATCACCCCCGGCAACTTCATCTTCCGCACCCGCGAGTTCGAGCAGATGGAGATGGAGTTCTTCGTCCCACCGGCCGATGCGGAGCAGTGGTACCGGACCTGGATCGAGGAGCGCGAGCGCTGGTACACCGACCTCGGCATCCGCCCCGACTTCCTGCGGGTACGCGCCCACGACGACGACGAGCTCTCCCACTACTCCTCGGGCACCAGCGACGTCGAGTACCTCTTCCCGATCGGCTGGTCCGAGCTCGAGGGCATCGCCAAACGCGGTGACTTCGACCTCACCCAGCACGCCAAGTTCAGCGGCGAGAAGCTCGAGTACTTCGACCAGCAGACCAAGGAGAGCTACGTCCCCCACGTGGTCGAGCCGGCGGCCGGCGCCGACCGCGCCACCCTCGCCTTCCTGGTCGACTCCTACGACACCGAGGAGGTCGAGGGCCGCCGGCGCACGGTACTGCGCCTCCACCCGCGCCTCGCCCCGGTCAAGGTCGCCGTCCTCCCCCTCCTCTCCAAGGAGGGCATGCCCGAGAAGGCCCGCGAGATCTTCGGCGACCTGCGCCGCAAGCTCCCCGCCGAGTTCGACGAGGGCGGCTCGATCGGCAAGCGCTACCGCCGCCAGGACGAGATCGGCACCCCCTGGGGAGTAACCGTCGACCACCAGACCATGGACGACGACACCGTCACCCTCCGCGACCGCGACACCCTCGAGCAGACCCGAGTCCCGATCGAGGGCCTGGCCGACGACCTGGCCGCCCGCCTCGACCAGCCCTGGCGCAGCCCGAAGCTGGACGAATAGCGACGCCTACGAAGATGGCGGCCCATCAACCCCGTTACGACGCGAACTTGACGAGGCCGATCACGTGGCCCTCGGGGTCTTTGAACTGGCCGAGGACGAGATCGTCCATGATCGTCTCCGGACCCATGACCCGGGTGCCGCCGAGGCTCTCGGCCTTGACCAGCGCGGCCTCGACGTCGGGCACCTCGACATAGAAGGTCACGTGGCCCTCGTAGCCGTCGGGGCCCTGTCCGATGCCGCCGCCGATCCCGATGCCTTCGGAATTGACGTTGCCGTCACGCTGCACGATCCCGTAGTTCATCGGGTTGTTGGAGTCGATCTCCCATCCGAACAGGTCGGAGTAGTAGCTCTTCAGCTTGCCGCCATCCTTCCCGACTACCTCAAAGTGGACTACCGGCTGTCCCATGCTGCTCCCTTCCGCGCCGGGATACCGGCGCCTTTCGTTTTCGCTTACCCCTAAGACCGTCGCACGAACTCATCGCTGCCACGGCCATCGAGTGCTGGTGATCGGCTGCCTCAACCCTTGCCGGAGATCAGGTCCCAGGCACGGCGGAGCTTGTCGTGGCCGCCTTTGACCATGTCGTCCGGCCCAATGTCGATCTCGCCGGGGTTGGCGCTCGGCTCGGGCAGCTTCTCGGCCTCGGCGGCGTCGATCTTGAGCACCACGCCCCGCTCGTAGATCTCGGCGACCTCCGGGGCGTCGACGAAACGGTGGCCGCCGGGAAGGACGCTCTTGTCGAGCACGATCCCGTCGAAGATGTCGATGTTCGCGGCGGCGAGGACGTGCTCGACCTTGCCCAGCTCCTTCTCGTCGCTCGAGTACACCGGCACGCCCTCCTGGAGGGTGAGGTAAGAAGTCGGCGCGCCCAGGTCCTGCATCGCACTCGACCCTAGCGAACGAGGCGCGCGCCCTGGCCCTAGACTCGGGCGCGGAGATGGGTCTGAACCTGGCATCGATAGTCACGGACAGCGCCGAGCGGGCGCCGGAGCGCCTGGCGATCCGGCTCGGGGACGCCAAGCTGAGCTACGCGGAGCTCGACGATCGCAGCGCCCGGCTGGCGACGCTGCTGCGCGAGAAGGGTGTGGAGCCCAGCGACCGGGTCGGGGTGATGCTGCCCAACGTCCCGGAGTTCCCGGTCGCCTACTACGGGGTGCTGCGGGCCGGCGGCGTGGTCGTGCCGATGAACGTGCTGCTGAAGCGGCGCGAGATCGCCTTCTACCTGGAGGACTCCGGCGCGAAGCTGCTGCTCGCCTGGCACGGGTTCGCCGGGGAGGCACGGGACGGCGCCGCCGACGCCGGCGCCGAGACGATCGAGGTGGAGCCGGCGGCGTTCGCCGCGACGCTCGAAGAGCTCGGGCCCACCACCGGCCTCGCCGACACCGACGAGGAGGACACGGCGGTCATCCTCTACACCTCGGGCACCACCGGCAAGCCGAAGGGCGCCGAGCTGACCCACCTCAACCTCTTCCGCAACGCCGAGGTCTCCTCCCGCACCACCTGCGAGATCGCCGCGGGTGACATCGTCCTCGGCGCGCTACCGCTGTTTCACTCCTTCGGGCAGACGGTCGGCATGAATGCGTCGCTGCGGGTCGGGGCCTGCCTCACCCTCGTCCCCAAATTCGATCCCGGACAGGCGCTGGAAACGATGCAGCGGGACCGCGTCACGCACTTCTACGGCGTGCCGACCATGTTCGGGGCGCTGCTGCACCACCCCGAGCGCGAGAGCTTTGACACCTCGTCGCTGCGCAACTGCATCACCGGCGGCGCCTCGATGCCGGTCGAGGTGTTGCGCGGCTTCGAGGACGCCTTCGGCGCGATCGTGCTCGAGGGCTACGGTCTCTCGGAGACCTCGCCGGTCGCCTGCTCCAACCACCCGGACATGGAGCGCAAGCCCGGCTCGATCGGCACCCCGATCGAGGGAGTGCAGATGCAGGTCGTCGACGAGGACGACAACCCGGTCCCCCAGGGTGAGGTCGGCGAGATCGCGATCCGTGGCCACAACATCATGAAGGGCTACTGGCAGCGGCCCGACGCGACCGCGGAGGCGATGCGCGGCGGCTGGTTCCACTCTGGCGACATGGCCCGCGTCGACGAGGACGGCTACTTCTACATCGTCGACCGCAAGAAGGACCTGATCATCCGCGGCGGCTACAACGTCTACCCGCGCGAGGTCGAGGAGGTGCTCTACGAGCACCCGAAGATCCGCGAAGCCGCCGTGGTCGGCGTCCCCCACGACGAGTGGGGCGAGGAGATCGGCGCCGCGGTCGTCCTGCACGACGGCGAGGAGCTGGCGCCGGAGGAGATCAGCGCCTACGTCAAGGAGCGGATCGCCGCCTACAAGTACCCCCGGGTCGTCTGGTTCCTCGAGGAGCTGCCCAAGGGCCCCACCGGCAAGATCCTCAAGCGGGAGATCGAGGTCCCCGCCAGCGAGTCTGTGTGATCGACGTCACATTGTGTAATCCTGGCTGGCCAGCCAGGATCGCTGTAGTCTCACCCTACCGCCGGAGGCACCACCAAAGGAGAGAGATGAGCGTCGCATCCCAGAGCCTGATGGACAACGTCACCTACGAGGACCTCTACCGTCGCTGGGAGGGGGGCAACTGGAGCGCCTACGACATCGACTTCTCCGAGGACCGCAACGGCTGGCAGGCGCTCAGCGACATCCAGCGCCGCTCGGCGATGTGGATCTACTCGATGTTCTTCTACGGCGAGGACCGGGTCGCAGACACCCTCGCCCCCTACATCACCGCCGCGCCGACCGAGGAGCAGTCCTACTTTCTCGCCACCCAGCAGGTCGACGAGGTCCGTCACTCGGTCTTCTTCCACCGCTTCTTCAAAGAGGTGATCGGCGTCGGCGGCGACTCGCTGCAGGAGACGCTCGCCTCCACCCTGCCCCAGCTCAACTGGGGCTACCGCGGCGTCTTCGACCGCCTCGACCTGATGGCGGAGGAACTGCGCAAGGACCGCTCCCTGCCCAAGTACGCGCAGGCGATCGCCCTCTACCACCTGATCGTCGAGGGCTCGCTCGCCCAGCCGGGTCAGCACTTCATCGAGGACTTCTTCGCCTCGGAGGAGACGATGCCCGGCTTCAGCTCCGGGATGGCTAACGTCTCCCGCGACGAGCAGCGCCACATCGGCTTCGGCGTCAAAGTGCTCTCCGAGCTGCTCGCCGAGTCGGAGGAGTGCAAAGCCGCGGTGGTCGAGCTGCTGCGCGAAACGCTGCCCTACGGGCCCGCCGTCTTCTCGCCGCCGAACATGGACCGCCAGTACACCGAGTGCTACGGCTTCTCGCTCGAGGACATCTTCGCCTTCGGCCTGAAACTGATCCGCCAGCGCTGGCGGACGATCGGCTACCCAACCGAGGAGATGCCGCCCGGCGTCTTCCCCTTCGATCCGGAGATGTCCGAGGAGGAGGTCGCCGAGCGGCAGGTCAAGTTGATGATGGCCGGGATCCTCGGTCCGCCCGACAGCGTCCCCCAAACCTCGCCCGAGCTGCAACGCCTCTACTTCGACGTGGTCAAGCGCGTCGCCAACCCCAAGGCCGCCAACGGGTCGCGGCTCGTCTACCAGTGGCGGTTCACCGACGCCGATCCCTGGCACCTGGTGATCGACAACGGCTCGACCCGGGCCGAGCCGGGCGAAGCGCCCAACCCGAACCTCACCCTGGAGACGAGCTGGGCCGACTGGGTCGCCTCCGGCAAGCCCGACGCAAGCCCGTTGAAGATGGTGCTGCAACGCAAGATCCGGCCCCGCGGCTCGATTCGCGAGCTTGCTCGGATGCGAAAAGTCTTCCCTAGCTGAGCGGCGGGCGCTTGTCCGCCCAGGGCCGCTCGGCCTCGAGCTGGGCGGCGAGTGAGAGGAGAGTCGCCTCGTCGCCGGGGCGGCCGACGATCTGGACCGAGAGCGGCATCCCGTCGGCGGCGAGCCCCGCCGGGACCGCCATCGCCGGGTTGCCGAGGTGGTTCCAGGGGACACAGTAGGGGTAGAAGCGGCTCATGCCCAGCACCGTGCGCAGCGCGCCCTGCCCCTCCCAGGTTCGCACCGGTATTGCGGTGCCGCCCATCACCGGCGTCATCAGCACGTCGAAGGAGTCGAAGATCGCGTTGACGCGGGCAGCGTCAGCCTCGCGGCCGCGCAGCGCGCGCTCGAAGATGCTGTCGGGAATCAGCTTCCCCAGCCTGCCGAAGCCCCGCGTGCGCCGTTCGAGACGCTCTGGGTGGGGGACTTCGTCGACGGTCTCGGCGACCCCACGCAGGAAGCGCGGCGTGATGTTGTTGCCGATCCCGCCCCAGTCGGGGTCGCGCTGGGCGACCTCGTGCCCTAGCGAACGCAGCAGGTCGGCGGTGTCGGCGACGGCCTCCTTGACGACGTTGGAGATCTTCGGCGGCGCAGCGGCGCGCGGTGCGAGCGTCGAGTGGGCGATGCGCAGCTTGCCCGGCGCCGCCTTCGCCGACTCGACGAAGGGCCGCTCCGGTGGCGGTGGCGCGCCTGGCTCCTTCGAGCCTCCCGCGACCACGTCGAGCCAGAGAGCGGTATCGAGCACGGTGCGGCTGACGCAGCCGTTGACCGCGAGCCCGTTCCAGAGCTCGAGGGCGGGGGCGAGCGAGACCCGGCCCCGCGTCGGCTTGAGCCCGAAGAGGCCGCAGGAAGCCGCCGGCAAGCGGATCGAACCGCCGCCGTCACCAGCCGAGGCGATCGGGACCAATCCCGCCGCCACCGCAGCGGCGCTGCCGCCGCTGGATCCCGCCGGGCTGCGCTGCGGGTCCCAGGGATTGCGAGTGACGCCGTAGGTCGCCGACTCGGTGAAACCGCAAATCGCCAGCTCCGGCAGCAGGGTCAGGCCGACCACGATCGCGCCCGCCTCGCGCAGCCGCCGCACCATCTCGCAGTCGGCGGGCGCCGGCTCGGTGAAGGCGTCGGTACCGTGCGTGTTCACCTCGCCAGCGACGTCGCTTTCGTCCTTGATCGCGATCGGCACCCCGAGCAGCGCTCGCTCGTCGCCACCCTTCAGCCACGCCTCAGCCTGCTCGGCCTCGAGCAGCGCCCGCTCCGCGAACACCTTCCGGAACGCGTTCAGTTGCGGATCGAGTCGCTCGATCCGGTCCAGGTGCAGCCGCACCAGCTCGGTCGGCGAGACCTCCCCGGCCCGCACCATCTCCGCCTGTCTCGCCGCCCCTGCGAACGCAATCTCGTCGCTCATGCCCGGAGACTATTGCGTCGCTACTCGGCGACGAGCAGGTACCGCGCCGATGCCGCGCCCGCCGCGAGCGCGCCGCTGTTGTCGCGCTCGGTGTCGGAGAGGGCCTGGAGGGCGAAGCCGTCGCCGACCGCGAAGAGGTAAGAGACGACCGCCTCGGCGTCGTAGCGGAGGTTGAGCACGCCCTCGCGCTCCTTCGCCTTCAGCACCTCGGCGACGTGAGAGCGGGTGCGCGCGAAGAGCTGGCCGACCTCGCGCCGGATGTCGGGGTTGCGGCGCCCGGCGCTGAACAACTCGTAGAGCAGGAGGAAGAAGGCCGGCTCGTTCTCGATCATGTCGGTGAGGCTGGCAAGCAGGACGTCGAGGACGTCGTCGACCGTCTTCGCCTTGGAGAGCATCTCGTCGAGGCGGGCGACGCGGATCTCCGCGTCGCGGCGCACGACCTCGACCAGCAGCCGCTCCTTGGTCCCGAAGTAATAGTGGAGGAGGCCGCGGCTGACGCCCGCCTCCGCGGCGACCTGCTCGAAGGTCGAGCCCGCGGTGCCCCGCTTGGCGACGCTGTCGCGCATCGCGTTGACGATGCGCTGGGCCTTCTCGCCGCTCAGCTCACGCTCTTTGGTCGCTGCCTCCATGTCTCCAGTCTATGGAGAGGCTCGGGGGGTACGGCTTCGGGGCGGCTGTTAGGAGCCGTTGATGCTGGTGGCGCTCGTGTACTCGAACTCCTCCTCGGCGCCGAAGAGGGTGTCCATCACGGTCTTGCGGGCATCCTCGCTGAGGACCAGCGCAACCGCGGCGGCAACCAGGCCGAAGAGGATGAGACGGCCGAGCTTGCTCTTCTTGCGCTTCTTCGGCGCCCGCAGCTGTGCGGAGGCCTGGCGCAGGCTCTCAGCCGCCTCGCGCAGGTCCTTCTGGACCTTCTTGTCGCTGGTCACCGCCTTGACGGGGCCCTTGCCGTTGCCGGTCGCCCGCCCGTAGGCGCCGCGAGCGGCCTCGAAAGCGTTGCGGAGGCTGTCGCGCAGCTCCTGGTCCTCGATCAGGCGCTGAACGTAGGGGTTCTCGCGCGCGGTCGAATAAAGGTCGGTGGCCTGGGTCGCCCTGGTCTTGCTCATACCCTCTCCTCGCTGGTTCTCCGGGGAACCCAGAATAGCCTCATTGCCCTGCTGAACGGTCAGCTGGGACCGATTCCGTCCAGCAACGCGCCCGCGTTGGCCATCGCGGCTAGGCGAGTGCCGCTTCGATCGCCTTGGACACGTCGTCCACGTAGACGAACTCCAGCTCGCTGCGCTCGTGCTCAGGGATCTCGGCCACGTCGCCCTCGTTGCGCTCGGGCACGATCACCCGCTTGATCCCGGCGCGCTGGGCGGCCAGCGACTTCTCCTTCAGCCCGCCGATCGGCAGCACCTGGCCGGTCAACGTCACCTCGCCGGTCATCGCCACATCGT
>Ga0210409_10006829_pt1 | contig 11838 bp, 11 predicted proteins | sample IncBWH17MmetaG_FD_161649 | JGI IMG/M metagenome (GOLD analysis project Ga0210409, IMG submission 161649) | Forest soil microbial communities from Barre Woods Harvard Forest LTER site, Petersham, Massachusetts, United States - Inc-BW-H-17-M | ecosystem: Environmental > Terrestrial > Soil >...
CCAGCGCCATTCGCCGACGGACGGCAACGTCTACGTGTGCCCCATGGACCCCGACGTCCGCTCTAACAATCCCGGCGTGTGCCCGCGCTGCGGCATGAAGCTAGCCGCCGGCATTCCCGAACAGGTCGAGTTCCACCTGGATCTCGACGTCACTCCGCGCCCCCTGAAACCGTCCGTACCCAGCAAGCTCCGCTTCTTCGTGCACGATCCGTGGAAGGACCGCGCGGTGACGAATTTCCAGGTGGTCCACGAACAACTGTTCCACATGTTCATCGTCAGCCAGGACCTCCAGGTCTTCGTGCATGACCATCCCATTTTTCAGCCCGACGGATCGTTCACCTACGATTACAAGTTCCCGAAACCCGGAATGTATCGAATTCTAGGCGATTTCTATCCCGACGGCGCAACGCCGCAGTTGATCGCCAAGACGATTTTCGTCACTGGAAGCACCGGCATTGCGAAGACGCCGGTGCTGCCTCGCGATTATTCGCCCAAGGACACCGAGAACATGAACGTGTCCTTTCACACCGATCCGCCGCAAGCCATCGCAGGGCTGAAGACACAGCTTTATTTCGACGTCAAACCCGTTGACGGATTCGAGAAGCTACTGGGCGCCTGGGGTCACATGTTGGTCGCGAGCGACGACCTGATCGATCTGATTCACACCCATCCGTTCATCGCCGACGGAGGTCCGCAGGTCGAATTCAACGTGACGTTTCCGCGGGCGCAGACGTACCGGGTTTGGGTGCAGTTCCAGCGGAAGGGCGTGGTGAATACGGCCCACTTTGACGTGCCTGTTGAGGAGTTGAAGTAGCGGGACGCGAAGGAGCGGCGGCCGAAGCGCCGGCACCGGAAGCAGCAGTATTAGTCGCCGGAGGCGGCAACAGCATCACCGCCGCGTCCGCGGGCACGCCGTGAATCACGGTTCCCGCCGGTAACTTGACCGGCGTGCGGTAAAGAAACTCGTGCCCCGTCCGGGGACGATAATCGCTCAACCACACCAGGGGACGCAGGTCTCCATCGGGCGTCTCCGCCACGATCTGCGACGTGGTGTGATCCGTTACCGTCTTGGGCCACACGCCGTCGATCGTCAGGGGCCGCGTGAGCTTGAACTCGCCGCTCACGGTCACCGCGGCCTTCAGCGCAGTCTTGGCGGGATCCCCAGGGAACCCGTCTTCCGGCTTGGGCGGAGGCGGCAAATCCTTGTCTTCGCCCTCCGGCACGCCCCCGTCGGCCCAACTGACGATCAACTCCATCTGCTCCGGCGTCAGCGACTGATCGTTGCGGAAATCGCCGAAGCCCTTGATCGCCCCCCACGGCGGCATCCGCCGCGTCAGGATCTCTTCCTTGATCGCCACCGCCCACGGGCGCGCGTCGTTGTACGTCAGCAGCGAGAACGCCTTGCCGTCTGGATGATGGCAGGAGGCGCAATGCTTGTACACGATCCGCGAAATCTCGCGCGACCAGGTGATCGGCGTCGTGATAATGTCGTGCCCCTGCGAGACGCTCTGGACAACCAGGCAGGCGCCGAGGAGCAGAAAATAGCGCTTCATTCTGATGCGTGAAGCCACAGCGGAGCTGCGGCCGCATTTTCCGAGGCCAGTATAGCGCAATAGCGTGAGCGTAGTGGGTTTGAAAATCCGCACGGCTTCCCGGACGGGCCTGCCGCCCGACTGGGCCGGGCGAGCAAGTCGGGTGTTTGCGCGTTTTACGGCCAAGTGGAAAAAAATCGACATTCCAAAAGGCTTTTAGACAGCATTGGTTCTTTATACAACACGACTAGTTCTCGGTGAGACGAAGCGAGGGATTGTAGTCAACGCTACACTGTGCCGGTGTATGATGATCGTACATCTTCCGAAGCATGAGAACTATTTTAAGACTCGCATTGTCTGTCTTGTTAATCCTCCCGCCTTTGTGCTTGGCCGCGGATAGCAAGAAGGAAACCATCGAGAAGCGGATCATCGGAAGCTGGACTTACAGCGGACGTAACTTTACGTGGAATTTTTCCAAGTCTGGTGAGTATCAGTACCAGCGTCCAGACGGGCGATTGATGCTGCATTCTAGCGGCACGTACCGGATCAATAACGAAGGAAATCTGGTGATCACGTCCGAGTCCGTCACGGAACCGGGGTCCACTACTGGCGAGCGACTTGGGAAGATGTTTGGCCTTGGCGAGCAATTCCTCGAGTGGTTGAGCTACAAATCGTTTGCCTTAATAGCAACACGTGAGGATGGGAAGCCTCTGAAAGGACCGGACGGAAGACCGACTACTGTAGGCCCATTTACCAAGAATGAATAGACGTCAATAACTTAGGTGAGTGTGGGATTGACGTGGAGTTTCGCTCTCCCGCAAAGGGTTTTGCAACGTCAGCTGGAGCTTTACTGAAGCGGACTTCAGAGTTGCAAGAAGAGCCTAAGACGGACTCCCAGCGGCCGGGCCACCGGTGTTCGGCAGCGTTGCGAAATCCTGTTGCAAAGGTCAGGCAACCCACCTGGTCGGCGAGACGTCGAAGCGCGCATCTTTACCGGAAGTGGCCCTTGGGCCTCCATATCCCCGCGTCGAATACATGCGAAATCCCTGGAGTTCCGATAGCGTTAAACTGGGAACGAGAGATGGAGGCCATGGTTCTTAGCGCCAGTGAAGAATCGCTCATCAAAGTTGTGCGGATGCTTCCGCCAGACGAGGCCAGGAAGGTCCTGATTTGGGCGCAGCAGCTTGCGGATCTCGGGGGCGGGCGGCGTGCTGAGTGGTCGGATTCCTGGTCGGACGACGATCTTCGCGAGGCTACCCGCGCATCTCTCGAACGGTTTGAGCAGCAGGAACGGGAAGGGCGTTGAAGCCAGGTGATGTCGTGGTCGCCGCGTTTCCAGGCGCGGACGCGACGAAGATCCGACCCGCCGTGGTGCTCTCGACTGAGCTTTACCATCGTCATCGGCCTGACGTAATCGTTGGTCTGATCACAACACAGCCCCCCAAGGAATTGGCTCCGACGGATTGCGAATTGCCCGATTGGCAGCAGGCAGGACTTCATCAGCCGTCCTTCTTCAGGTTGTTCCCCGTGACGTTGCTGCAGCGTGAAGTACGCCTGATTGGGCGGCTTTCTGAGTCCGATTGGGCCTCGGTTCGTGCGTGGTTCAGAGCGGGTCTTGGCAGCGATTGAGTTGCCGCCCGATTTGCTTTCGGTACGCCACTTGGCCGCATCGTAGCCGACACGTCGAAGTGCGCGCCTCTACGCGAACCGGCGACTACCGGCACGAGCCCGGTTGCGGCTCACTGCGAAATCGGTGCGCCGAGCTGCTGGAGTGTCTCCACGTTGAATCTCTTGAAATCGAAATCCTCTTCGTGAACCCTTATATGCGCGCCCTTTACCACGATCCGCGCATCCACGGACTGTTCGCTGGACTTGGGCAGCCACAATCCCTGCCCCACCAGCGCCTGTTCCAGGACGATGTGCGAGCCTTTCTGAACGCTGGCGAGCAGTCCTCCGCCAATCCGGAAGTTATCGTATAAATGCGCCTCGATCCGGGTCACCTGGCGGTCGGCTTCGTCGATCCAGACCGTCCCCTCGGCTTTCTTCAAACCATTCTCGGCCAGCCCATGGGCTTCGGCTCGCGGATCGCCGGTAAAATCGAAAACCAGCGTGGACCTGCCGTTGAAGGAAACCCGCCGGGGGTTGGAAGTCTTCGCCACGGCCAGCATCTCGGACACCAGGTCCGAGCGCTGTGGCCGCCGCTCGGTCTTCGATGCATTCTTCGTGATCGTCTCCACCACCTCCCGAACCCGCGCGTCCTCCTTCTTTTGCTCGGCCGCGTTCAGTGCCACTCCGTTCCTGCTGACCAGGTGCCCCACCTGGCGGCCATTCACGAAAAAAATCTCCCGTTCCTGCGTCGTGGTCTTGGTCACGGCGCCCTTCTTGTCCAACTCGTCCTCCGCCCTCTTGCGATGGAAGGTGTAATTCTCCCGCACCGCCGCCATGTCGCGCTGATGCGCCTGAACCTCCCTGAGGAGCGTCGGCGCGTCGGGAATCGGCCGGTCCTGCGCCGAGGCAACCGCGGCCAGTGCGAAGAGACTCCCACCCGCGGCTAGCAGAAAGCCCATACCTCCATTAAAGCAATCTGCCGCACGAAGAAACGTTGCGGCATTCACCTCGGCCCGCGGTCTGCGACTTGAGAAATCCCCGCACAGGTGTGCCCAATCCGCCGGTTAGCGGCGTCGGCGCACGAAGGGGCCTCACTGCGGCATTCGCGGCAGCGGCGATAGCCCGTACGTGAACGCCGGAGCCGAGTTGGTGGTGGTCCCGTAGATGCGCCCCGTGGTGTTGTCGATCCACTTGTTCGGCGCCAGATTCGACAGGTAATAATGTTGCCCCGTGCGCGCGTCGTAATAATGGCTGGTGCCCGTGATCAGCTCGTCCATCGCCTCGAAATTCTCATCCACCGCGTTCAGCTTCTGAATGAAGGCCGCCGCCTGGCGCAACGACTCCTGCGCGCGGCGGTTGATTTCCTCGGCCGCCTGCTGGCTCAGGTTGTTCTGCCTCTGCGTCCAAGCCTGGCTCCAATTCATGCTGGCCACGATATGCGTGAGAATCGAATGCGCCTGCTCCGACTGGTTCCGCGGAGCGATCGACGCTCCCAGCCCGATCACGACCCAGAAAACGTTGTCGCGCGTGATGCGCGTGACGGCTTCCATCCGCGCCTCCATCTCCTGCTTGCCGTGCGTGCACGTGAACACGGCCTCTCCTCCGTCCGTGCGCGACGGAATCACAGTGGGAACGGCAGCTTCGGCCGTCCGCGCCAAGTCCGGCCGCTCCTTGGCCGAAACGAACTTGAGTCCGGGGCATAGACTTCCCAACACGAACTCCCCATACATCCGTGCAAATTCCGGTCCGGGAATGTAATGCAGGATCATGCCTCGTCCACCCAGGCCGGTATCATAGACCAAACCCTCCTTGCGGCCCAGTTTGCGGTCGATGTCGCCCTGCGGAGCGAACGTGGTCATGTTCGGATCGCCGAACATCAGGTAGGTCATCTTGTCCGGCGAGAGCGAACGGACGTAGGGATTGATCTGGAGCGCGGCATGGCGCACTAATCCACTTTCCGAGCGCCAGCCCGCGGGCACCTCGACGGTGAACGCCTGTTCCAGAGGATCGGCAATGCGCGTGTACGTGACATTGAGCGAACTCGCGGGAGAGTTGGTGGCCGCCGCCGAGCCGGGCAGCGTCGCCGCCGACGGCCGAATCTTAGCCTACGTTTGCGCGTGCGCCAAGGCAGCGGAAACCAGAAGCGCGCCCATTATCGGGTGTTTCATAGTCTCCAGCCAGTTTACACGTCACCTAACCGGAGCGCCGGATTCACTGGGGAAACGATACACTAGGGAAACTGAAACCGCTGGTCATTGAGAAGCTCCCCACCGGGGCGCAAGTGCTCATCGTAAGAATACGCTCGATGGGAGACTGCGTCCTCACAACTCCCGCGATCAAAATCCTTAACGAAACCCGCCCGGATTTGAGAGTCGGTGTCGTAGTCGAACCCCGCTTCCGCGCGATCTTCGAAGACAACCCCGCAATTGCGGAGATCCTGGAACCATCGCTGACTAACGTCCTCCGCTGGCGTCCGTACTTGTGCTTGAATTTCCACGGCGGCACGCGAAGCCAGATCCTGACCCTAGCCTCCAGAGCCAGCATCCGAGCAGGTTTCGCCCACCACCGAGGTGCCGGCCTGTACAACGTGCCCATCCCGCGAGCCCAGGAAATCCTAGGCGAAGAACGCCCCGTACACACTGCGGAACATTTAGCATCCGCGATGTTCCATTTAGGCTGTCCCCGGCAGCCGATCCCACGCGCCAAGCTCTACACAAAGTCCCCCGCAGCTCGCCGCGCCTACGCCCTGATCCACCCCACGGCAGCCGCGCCCTACAAAACCTGGGACGCGACCAGCTTCATCAAAGTAGCCCAGCACATCCGCGACCAGTACCGCCTCGACCCGATATTCATAGGCAGCGCCACGGACGACATGCGCCCCTTCAAAGACTTCGAGTGCATAACCGGCGCACCGCTCGAAGCCATCAAGTCCCTGTTATCGGAAGCCAAGCTGTTCGTAGGAAACGACAGCGGCCCGGCGCACATAGCCGCGGCGTTCGACGTGCCGCTAGTGGTGCTGTTCGGAAGAGTCGAACATCAGGTCACATGGGCGCCGTGGCAAGCCACAGCCGCCCGTACCCTGGTTGACACTCGTGGAATCGCGGCGATCACGACAAGCCAAGTGGTCGCGGCGATCGACGACTTGGGTCTTACGGGAACACTGCGGTGATATTCCGCTTCGGAACTTCACCCACCGGAATCTTCGCGACTTCCTTCATGGCCTTGACATCCACCACCGAAACATAGTTCGATGCGGCGCAAGCCACGTAAGCCATCTTCCCATCCGGCGTGAGCGTCACCCAGTCCGGCGACTTCCCTACTTCGACGCTGCCCAGCAATTTCAATTCCGGCAGCGAGTACGAATACAGCGAACTATTCAATCGGCTGTTCACCACCAGCGTCTTGCCGTCCGAAGTAACCGCCATCCCGTGCGACTCGTTCCCGCCGACCATGAACGGCTTCTTCCCGGCCGGAAGCTCCGGCAGCTTGATCCGATTCACTTCCTTCTGCGTGGCGAAATCCACCACCGCAAAGCCGTTGTAGCCCGAAAGCTGCACGAAGATCCACTTGGTGGACCCATCCGCATTCGCCGAAAACGCCATCGGCCGAATGCCCAGGTCCATCGTTAGCGACCAAGCCGGCGTCTCCGTCCTCTGGTCGATCACCGTGATGGTCTTGGACTGAATCGAACCGGCGACCACGTACTTGCCGTCCGGCGTGACGTAGGTGTTATGGACCGACCCCTTCACCGGAATGCTCTTGACCTTCTCCTCAGAAGTAGTGTCGATCACGTCCACCGCGCCCGGCGCCGTCGCGATCGATACATACACCCGCTTGCCGTCCTTGCTGATCGAAATGTTGTTCGGATGCCCGGTGAGCTTGATGCTCTTGGTCACCTTGAACGTCTTGGCGTCCGCGATGTCCAGCGTGCTTGCGCTCTCATTGCTGACGTAGTAGCGGCTCCCGTCCGGCGCCGCCGCCGCGCCGTGGTTCACCTCGATGCCCCGAATGGTGCCCACCACCTTGTTGGTTGCGGGATCGATGACGGAGACATCATCTCCGGCACTGTTGGTCTGGATAATGCGAACCGTGGCCGCCGCCAGGGGCAGAGCCAGCAGAAGTCCCAAGCCGATCCAACGGAGTTTCATCTGGGGCAGACTCATGGTCGTCAGCGCTCCTATACGCCTGGAAATAAAGTCTAATAGCGTTGCGACCCAGAGTCAAGCCGAGGGTATTTGGTTGCCGGAGGTGTATGATAGTGGCATTCACAACGATACAGATTTACAGCGATGCAGATTCAGCGCGAGCGAGCGTGTGGAATTTGGATTTGACAGCCCCCCGGGGGTGGTAACTGTTAGCCGCACCGGATATCTCCATCTTCTCGAAAGGAACAATGGGAGAAACGCAAAGACTCCTGTCGTACGCACTCTGCGGTGTGCTACTTTCGGCACCGATGACCGCGGCTCCGCCACCGCTGCGGCTGAGGTGGATCAGTTGGCGCCGGCTGTCGACGGAGAGAAAGTAATCGTTGAACTCAAGGACGCCAGTAGCCTTAAGGGCGTCGTCACCTCGGTCGAATCGGACGCGTTGTCGCTCAGAGTCACTTCGAGCTCTCATCCGCGTTACAAGAAAGGGACTGCGGCGATTCCTCGCGGCGAAATCGCAGGCTTGCGATTCTCTGCTGGAGAAGTGGGGCACCGAACCCTAGTCGGTGCCCTCGTGGGGCTCGGGATCGGATTGGGAGCCGGAATCCCCATGATCGTTAAAGCCAAGCCTCAGGGGCCGCCTACCTGCGGTCCACCTATTTTTTTTGCACCCGAGTGCGCTTATCCCAGACAGAACAACGCATTGATGGGTGCAGGGATCAGCGTTATGCTGGCCCCTTCGGCTGTAGGAGCGTTAATCGGGCGGCATCTGGATCGCAGCAACGGCAGTCCGATCACGCTGCTGCCGGACTAACCCACGGAAACGCGAAATGTATCGATATCTGATCACGGCGCTGTTCGCGGGCACGCTCGCGTCCGGCGAGGACGTGGCGTTTCATAAGTCGAAGATTGTGGACCAGGGAGAATTTCAGGCCGACCTTACGTTCCGGACGGAAAACAGAGCCGTCGTCGCACAGGTCAAGCACTCCGTAATTGCAGTAGTCCCTTACGATTCGATCGGCCGCGTGGTGTACCTGATGGAGAAGCAACAGTTGGAGATCCACTATGAGAAGGTGGGAATCCCGCTGGTATTGACGATCAATCCCCACAAGTCTGAATATCAAGCCATAGTCGACACAATCAAGCTGTCGACTAGCCTCGATGTCGAAATTGTGAAGCGACGCAAGGACCAGAAAACAAAATGAACCGATTTCTAGTGTCCGCGTTGTGCCTGTGCCTGGCCATCCTCCCGGCGGCCGGCGAGGATGTAGTGTTTCACAAATCCAAGAGGCTGGGCTGGCAGGGCCGAGAACGTAACGTCGACTTGATCTTCATGAGCCAACAAGGAGCCATCGCGCTGCGGGAAAAGAAAGCGACCCTCATTGTAATTCCGTACACCGCGATCAGCCAGGTGCAGTACTCTTACTCCGTTCGCCACCGTGTGAAGGAGGGTGGTCAACTGGCGCTACAAGCTTGCACGGCTGGACAGGTTGCCGTCATCACCTGCCCCACTGTCGGGGTAATCGCCGCTCCGATTGTCATGCTTACGAAGCAGCATAGTCACTGGTTGTACATACACAGCACCACTGCGGGGATCGCGGAGGAAGCCTCGCTAAAATTGGACAAGTACGAATACGAGCGAATCATCGCGACGATAAAAGCACATACCGGGCAGGACGTCGCGGTACTCTCTGGACGTTGAGAATTTGGTCTGCCCCCGCAGCCGGCGCTCGGCCATCCCTGGAGAGCCCTATCCGCCGCTGCGGCCACGCCCAGGATACGACAACTCGCCAACCGGACAAATCACATGCTACTGAAAGCGGACAGATTGACGTGCTACCAACAGCCGCTGGGTGTATGATAACTGCAAACTGGAGGTTCGTATGACCGCACGCATTCTCCGTGGAATTGGCGTTGTCACTCTCGGCATCACTCTGACCGCGACCCTCGCATTCTCTCAATCAGCAGGCTCGGCGAGAGTCCCGCTATCAACAACCGGCAGCGCCGTTGGACCCGCAGCCGGCAGCGGCAACGACGGCGCCGAGGCGTGCAGTCGCTCGCCCATCTGCGCCTGGGGAAAAGGGCGCAACGCGATCACGCACGAAGAGCGCACTCCCGACCTGGGTTTCACCTTCGCCTATCCGTACGCTCTGCCCGACGGACTCACCGGTGGCATCTCCGCAGTCGCCCTGAATTCGAAAGAGCACCTCTTCGCCTTCCAGCGCAACCCCGCGGGCAAGCCCCAGTTGTTTGAGTTCGACCAGAACCGCAAGCTGGTCCGCACCATCGGCGAGGACGTGATCGGCCACCAGAACAAGGCCCACGGCATCGCCATCGACGCTCAGGACAACATCTGGATCTGCGACGAGAATGGCGACACCGTCATGAAACTAAGTCCCGAGGGCAAGCTCCTCATGACCCTCGGCGTCAGGGGACAACGAGGCGATTGGGATGAAGCCAAGGGCCAAAGGCTTCTCTGGCAGCCGCTGCACTTGGCTTTCGCGTCGAATGGCGATGTTTACATCGGCATGGGTCACGCGAACGAAAGCCCCAACGACACGGATAGATCTCCGGTCAATAGCAGTGGCGCCGCCCGCATCCTGCACCTCGACAAGAACGGCAAATTCATCCAGCAATGGTTCGGCAACAATGCCGGACAAGGACACTTCAGTATGGTCCACGGGATCGCCATCAATCCCAACAACGGCAACGTCTACATCGGCGACCGCGAGGAGTATCGCATCGTGGTCTACGACGCGAACGGCAAGTTCGTCAAGACCATTCAAATGCGCAACCTGGTGTGCGCCCTGTATGTAGATCCGCACGGCCAGCTATGGATGGCCACCGGTCAGGACGGCCAGTTCTTCAAGCTGGACTGGGACGGCAACGTGCTCGGCGCGATCGGCAACGGACCCGGCCGAGGCGAAGGCCAGTTCGCCGAGGCCAGCTACATGACCATGGATTCGCGCGGAAACCTGTTCACCGGCGACACCAGCGTCGCCCGCATCACCGAAATGGTCGCGCCCAAGAAGTAACGAGTTTCAGCCGCCGATGAACGCCGGTTGACGCCGATCCGGGCCAGTCGAAGTCTTGATGTTCGATCCGTGTTTATTAGTGGCCAAGTTCTTTTAGATCCTGGCTCGGGACCGGCGGGCATTCAGCGCTTGAACTTCCGCGGACATTTCCTCGGTTGTGATTTCACGAGCGACGCATCGATCGAAGATGGCTCTGGCGACCTCGGTCGGCTGCAGTCCCCACGGAAGCGACAGCGCGCACCACCCGAGCCTGGCGCTCGGCTCGTTCGGGTTCCGCAAGAGGCTTGATGATCCAGGCCATGAATACGATATTCGAGCGCCGATGGATACGGCGTTAGCGTCCTAGCTGCCTTTTTCCAGCGGCCGACTTTCCCGAGATGGCAGGCCGCAAACGTCCACGCTCAACATGGAGTCTGGCTAAAACTACGAGCTCTTTAAAGACGCGAGCCTCAAACAGCGATTTTGCTCCAGCGCTTTTCATGATTGAAGGAGAAGCCGCCTTGATATTCCTGTAGACGCTGTTCATCTGCTGCACTGTGGGTTGATCCGCACTCCTCACAAGTGCGTTACCGAGTTCACGAAAAACCCCTCTTGGTTGCTCGTCGTGAATGTACGCGTCGGTGCCATCCAGGTCGCTAAGTGATTTAGAAATACGCCGCCTCACAGGCTCAAACACGAACCACGTGTGATTACTTCTGTTGTTCGTTTTCAGCCATCCAAGAACGATGCCTAGTTCGAACGGCATGTTGAACGAGGCGTCTGCGGGCTCTTACGATCGAGCTGAACACGGGAAAGGTCGTGGAAGGAGTACTGGCAAGAGGTAATCAGGTCGAGAATGCGGTCAAGACGGCGAGCGCCGCCCGGGATCTCAAGGGTTGCTCTAGGATCCAAGCCAAACGAAGCCAGTCCTGCAATAAACGCTAGATAGAGATCTCGAAACCGGTCGTCGTAAGGTACGTTGATGAACGCTGTGTTACGGATAAGGCGGGTCATCTACTTCTTGTGCGATGGAACGATTGTATCTTTCACCGCTTTGGCCGCGCGGTCGCCGGATTCCGCCTCATCCGTGCCTTGCGGGTCGCGCGGATCGAACGGTCAGTGCCCAGCGTCGCACATTCGCCGGCTTTCTGAGGACGGTCCACCATCTCTAAAAGCGCCCTCACCTCGCGCTTAGAGACACCCAGTCGCTTGGCGGTGTCCGAGACCGAGGGAAATGGCGTCGTTATCTTGGCTGGACGTGTCACGGTGCTATTATTATGGCACGTGCTTAGCAAGGTCGATTTAGAATAGCGCGATCTTAAGCACGGACGCTGATGGCGAGGCGTACTCGCGTGACTCCGATCGTTCGACCGTAGGCTCTTGCGGTTCGTACGGTAGCCGGTCGACGCGATCCGTCTTCGTCGGCGCTCATTCGTGGCCCATTCTCTTAAACGCACGCCCCACGCGACTCTCCGAAATCTAGGCTACGCTCGAAGTCATGCTCCCGCCCGCGCGGTCCGAAAGCTCGGCAACATTCTG
>Ga0210409_10006830_pt1 | contig 11837 bp, 14 predicted proteins | sample IncBWH17MmetaG_FD_161649 | JGI IMG/M metagenome (GOLD analysis project Ga0210409, IMG submission 161649) | Forest soil microbial communities from Barre Woods Harvard Forest LTER site, Petersham, Massachusetts, United States - Inc-BW-H-17-M | ecosystem: Environmental > Terrestrial > Soil >...
CCAGTCAATGGATCAGCTGTCAGGGTAACTTGGAAGTTTCCGTTCGTCTGGTAGCTGTGTGAGACAACCGACCCCGCGCCAGCCGATGAGTCTCCGAAGTCCCAAGTGTAGTTTGTGAAGCCGTCTGCTGCCTGGAAAGTAAACGTGTTGTTGTTGACAGTATACGTGAAGCTCAGCGCGTTGACGTTGTTCGAGGTTTGAGGAGGGGCATTCGAGAATAAGACCGCTCCAACGGCCAACGCTACAACTACAACTATCAAGCCGAGTGCTAGACCGAGCCGCTTCAAGGCTTCAACGACGGAGCGAAGGAGCAGGTCAAGCTTCTGCTGTAACTTCGACTCTCTAACAAAGGTAAAGGACGTTCCACACAGGCACCGTTTAGACTGTCTTTTCGAGTCGTTTTCTTACAACTAGATACCAGTCATTATCGCGATACGTCGTAAAACCATTCTTGAGATACATCGACATTGGACCCGGAAAGTTGTAAGCATCAGACTTTGGACTCTTGACCGGATAAGCCTCAGCAAACTCGAATCCTTTCTCGGCGAACTTGTTGCAGGCCGCGTTGAGCAGCTGGGACGCGACCCGCTTGCCTCGGTGGGCGCAGGCGATTACGAAGCAGACGATGGCGCCGACCTCTTCTCCCTTGTCGGGTCCGGGTCCCATGAGCCAGTGGATGCCTGGGTAGCTGTAGCGTGAAGCGGCGTTGCACCAGCCGACGGGTCTTCCATTCTCGTAAGCGAGGAATCCATGCATTCTATCTTCTTCAATCAGGCTGGAGGCCTCTCGACGACTTTCGGTCTTCCCCTTGTTCGCGAAATGATATGCCGAACAGTAGCAGTCAGACCAGTCAGGGTTATCCGCGAACGCAACAGTATCGAAGAAATACAAGAAATCGTCCTTCAGAGACGGCGTCAGTTCCCTGACAACGAGCTCTCTCATCATGGATAGGGGGATATCGTTTTCTTCCAGATATTCTTTGGGCCGGATTCAGGAAGAGCGTTCCACTTCGGAGAGAATACGACAGGGTACCACTGCAAAACAGACTCCAGTTCCGAACAAGCGCTCGGACAGGTTCTCTGTTACCATTTACGGTTACCAAATCCGGACCCGTCGCGAAATGCTAATTGCGGCTGAGTCTCATGACGCGAAGTTCCTGTCTGGGAGCTCCATGACCCATTGATCGCAGACAGTACGGGTGAGCGACCTGATTCTCCCTCGGAAACGCCGTGGAAACAGCTGAGGATCCATGACGATGTAAGGTCGGCGCGAGATTCGTCATTCGTCATACTAACGGGTTGAACGGTCTGCGTCAAATTCTAGTCACCAAAACACCTTCTAGAAGATCAGGGTACGCGTGTCTGACTCGTAGCGCAGATCCGGAGTTTCCCGAGTACTAGCTCTCGGCTAGCAAGCGTCCGGAGATTTCTTTTTCGTGAAAAATTGCTTTTTGCACACTCGCGCGAAATCTTTTCGACCCCTCCGGGGCTACTCAGATCTCAAGCGGCCGCGCGCAGATTCCATGACAGCGGGACGATTCAAGGATCCCAGGGTTTCGGCAATGCTTTCGGTCTACCAGGGTGGTTTTCCCGGCTCTTTTTGTGTCATTGGTGGCGGTATTTCGTGACGGACGATTCTTTCTCGTGCCAGGTAGAATGCTGTCCCGTAAAGTGCCGCTGGTATGGCGGCGAGGAAGCCTGTGAAGAGGAATACTCCGGTGCCGAAGTATAACGTCCAGAATCCACCGCTGCCAAACGGGAGGAGAAACAGGTTGACCAGGCCGAGGAATATCGATATTCCGAAGGCTGTCCAGAGGAGCGTGCGACCATTGCTTCTCTGGAGCGAGTATGTTAGGAGGACTTCTGAGAGTCCAAAGATTGCGCCGCCGATTACAAATATGATGCCGAACAGACCCACGACTGACACACCGAGCCCCGACGAGAGGCCGTAGGCCAAGGCGTAGAAGAATCCGAATATCGTGACCGCGATCCCAACGACGAAGAATATGAGAGCTAGTGTAACGGTGCGGACGTGGTCTGTGCCGAACGGTTCGCGTCCGACGTAGACGAGTATTCCCCCGATGAAGCCCACTATTCCGCCGATGAATCCCGCGAAAGGAATCCAGGCGATCAAAACGCCAATGACGAGTAAGAGTAGTCCAGTGAGATTGTTGTTGATCTTGTTTGTCCGCGCGACCTCCCAATAGTTTGCGGGATACTGATACGGATAGTACTGTTGAGCAGAAGGCGGAGCATAACCCATCGGGGGAAGTGCGGGAGCAGGGACATTTACTAGTGATGTGCCGCAGGTACTGCAGAAACGCGCAGTCGGGGTGTTGCTCGCACCGCATCTAGGACACGTTATGACAGACATTGTCTACCAGGCCAGCTGTCTTCCTAGACAATTGTTGGAGTTAACGTTTGAGTAGGTTTAGGCCTGGTCGTGAACTTGGGGTACGGGACAATTTCAGGGGTTGAGCGCCGAGGAAGGACGTGGCGAGATGGAAATACCCCTGACCTGGGAGCGATATTTCGGCTATGCTTTCGGTTTAGACTCAGCTTTCGCGGGCTTAGATTCCTTTCCAGCGGCCGGTTTCTCTTCCTTGCCGGCGGCGGGCTTCGCTTCTTTTGCTGGTGCTGGTTTGGTTTCTTCCTTCTTCTCAGCTGGTTTTGCTTCCGGCTTCTTCTCGGCGGCCGGTTTCGGTGCTCTAGCAGCTGGGGCAGCAGGCTTCTCCTCCTCAGTCTTCTTCTTCGCGACTCTCTGGTCCTTTGGAAGCATCCGGTTCTTCAAGTACGCAGGAACAATACTAGCGGCTCTCTCATCTGTGTAGATTTCGACCATGCATGTGGCTGAGGAACCGCCAGTCCTAGTAGCAATGCTCCTGACAAACACTCGGTCGACTGGGGACTTGAAATGTTCAGACGCGAGCTTCCGAACCGTCAGCCGGTCCGGCGTCCCCGCGCCCTCGTGATGAACAACCAGCTTGGCTTCCCGTCGTCCCAAGAGATTGTTAGTATGTTCTTCGACTACTTCCATGCTCAATTCTTAGCAGGCTCCACACTCGCCTCAGCGCCGCTGACAATTACGCTGTTAATTTGCAATGTCTCTTCCGAGATGACTCGTCCTCTAATCAGTTTTCTCTGTCTCTCACCATTATCAGATGGCCTATATCCTCCACCGGCTGAGAGAAGAGCCCTCTTCCGCGCAGCGCCCTGAATATCAAACCGCATCGGCACACCATCCTTATCCGTCCCACCCGTAATACGCAACTTCACACTTCCAACGCCGAGAAGCTTTCCATCGATCTCTTCCCCGATGCTCTTCCCAACAAGAGCCTGAGCCTTGGTCCCCTCCAGCGACGCAGCCTTCGAGGTCTTGCTCTTCGGGTCTGAGACTATGAGCTGAAACTTCGCCAATCGATTCTACTCTTTCCAATCGGCGGGCTTTCCGCTTAATAAACGTCCTTTGAGTAAAAGCCACCAGCTATTGACAACCTCAGATAGAATGGCTCGATGCGAGTGCGGTTCGACCGATTTCAAGGACATTGGCCAAAGTTTTCCACCCCTAACTGGCGTTGACTTGGTTGCCTGCAAAAAGTGCGGTAGGGTCTATGCAGAGAACCTGATGAAGCATGATGAAGCATGGTGATGACTATGATTAACCAGTCGAACTTGAAGCGGCGCCAGCTGTCAGAGTTGGTAACTCACTCAGTAGCGCGAGTTCTCCCGGACTTAGATAGTCCCTGAATTTGGAAGAGAGTACTCTAGCATGCTGTACAGGTACTTCGACATAGAGCACATCGCCTTCGTTGATCTGACGTCCCACCATCGGCTTGTCAATCGACACCGCAACCTGCTTTCCTCTTCCAGCTTCGCCAACGTCCTTTCCTTGGTCTTGGATTCGCACGACCTGTCCGATCCGCCTTCCACTACTGTTGATCAATGGATACTTCGGCTTGATGATCCCATCTAGAACCTCGACCCCAACGATTGCCGGATCGTTGCGCCGAAAGACGAATCCTTTCAGTAGCTTGATCTTTCCGGGTCGTATGAGGAGGTCCATTTCGGCCTTCGCCCCAGCCAATCTTTGAGCGTCAACCCAGCGGGAATACTCCTCGAGAACATGGTAGAGTACATCTCCTTTGAAGATGGGAATCTTTGATACTGCGATCTCCTCCTCTGCATCTGGCAGCAGCTTCACGCCGAAAGCCAAGACAACGCCCAGATATGGATCCTTGACCCGGACAGCCTTCGCCTCAACAACGTCTCTTCTCGAAACATCACCCACATCTGCCAGCCGTACAGGGATCTTCGACGCCTCCAGCGATGTCGTCAATGCCTCAAGCGAGCCCAATGCGTCCGACTTCACCACCACACCGCTAAGGTCTTTCTTGACTCGCACCTCCTCAACTTCCGCGAGAATCCTCTCCTTCACAGCATGCTTGCTCGACGTATCTTTGACTCCGTAAAGTGGCGACCCGGCGATTGCATCATCCAGTCCGGAAGCAGCGATCTTAATGCCGGCGGCAGCATCAACTGATTCCACGTTCGAGAACTTGTCTCTAGGATCCCTAATCTCGTCTAACGGCTTCGGAAGAAGCAACGCCCGGACCCGGGTACTGATCACCCCGTTCCTTCCAGCAAGCATTATTGGGTCGTCCACCTCCAAGCGTCCATTGTAGATCATAGCGTCAACTGTAACGCCCAATCCTGGTTCCTCCTTCACCTCGAGAACCGTTCCTTCCGCAGGACCTCTCGTAACGCTCAGCTCATCCTTCATGTAGACCTGGGTAAGGCCGACCAGAACGGCCATCAGTTCCGGCATTCCCTCGCCCGTCTTAGCGCTCGCGGGGACAAGGGCCACAGTCTTGGCAAATTCTGAGATTCGATCGAATCTGTCCGCTCTGATACTGTACCGGGACAGCGTGCCCATCATCGTGTAAAGACGATTGTCCAGATCAGTCAACACTTCGGGCCGCTGATTCACCATATTCTCCAGAAACGATCCAGCGTCCGAACTCTTCCATCCAGGAATCACGTCAATCTTGTTACAACAGATCAGGAACGGAGTCTTTCGAGCCTTCAGAATCGTCAGGGACTCGACTGTCTGAGGCTCAATCCCTTTCGTAACATCAATAACCAGTATGGCGACGTCGGCTGCTGATCCTCCCCTCTTGCGGAGGTTGCTAAACGTCTCGTGCCCTGGAGTGTCGATGAATAAGATTCCAGGAACTTCTATCTTCAGCTTGAATCTTACAAGTAAGGGTCCGATTATTTCCTCTAGCGTCTTGGCAGGAATCAGGCTGGCGCCTATCCACTGGGTGATCAGGCCTGGTTCTCGTGCCGCTACAGAGGTTCCCCTAAGCCGGTCGAGAAGAGTTGTCTTGCCATGGTCGACGTGTCCGAGGACCACGGCTATGGGTTGGCGGATCGGCATCTCTGTAGAGATCCATTCGGAACAGTCTCTAGCTACAAGGAAATATTAAACCCTGAACTCAGACTATAGAGCGTTGGAAAAGAATACGGAGGATTCCGTTTTCGCATTCTCGAGGCTATCAGAAGCATGAATGACGTTCGCAGTGATTGATATAGATAGGTCGCCTCTAATCGTCCCCGGCTCGGCCTTTTGGGGATTCGTAGCTCCGATTATCTTACGAAGAGTCTCGACTGCATTTGGAGCCTCAAGGATCATGAGAATAACAGGTCCAGAGGTAACATGGTCTACCAGTTCTTGGAAGAAGGGTTTGCCCTTGTGGACACCGTAGAGCGCTTCTGCTTCATGTTTGGTAATGTGATGCAGCTTCAGCTGTTTGAAGACGAAGCCCTTCCGCTCGAGCCTGGAAATTACGTCGCCGGCTAAGCGATTGTGAACAGTATCAGGTTTGAGGAATGCGAAAGTTCGCTCGGGCCGGTCGGTCAGCGGCCTTTCTCTCTCTTCCCGTAGTAAGCTGTCCACTTTAGTTTTCTAGAGTCTCGGTCGAAGGATAGGTTGCTGACGCGGCATCTTCGGGAGCAGAAGTAGAGGATTGTTCCGTCGTTTTTGATGTGCATTAGTCCTGTGGAGTTTGAAAAGTTCTTTCCGCAGAAGGAGCACTTGAATGTTCTTGGCGTGGCAGTCGACTCCCTACCTGATCTTCTTGGCTTCTCGCTCCGTCTCTCGGAGCATCAGAATATCGTTCAGCCGAATCGGTCCTTTAATGTTTCGAGTGATAATTCTGCCCTTGTCCCGTCCTTCTAGAACCCGCACTCTAACTTGTATGACTTCACCGGTAACTCCGGTGCGACCGATTACCTGAGTAACTTCAGCAGGGATTAGTGGTTCTTCTGCGCTGTCTCTGGCTCTACTCACTTAGCGGCACCGGTCTTTCTCAGAGTCTCAACAATCTTCTGGACTTCTTTTAGAGACTGTGCAGCATCACCGGGCTCAACGACAGATATAGCAGCGGACCCGACGTCAAGGCCGGCCGACTTTCCGAGCTCAAGCTTGCTCGGGACGTACAAGTATGGAATCTTTCTCTCCTCACACAGAATCGGCAGATGAGCAACGACCTGGGGGGGCTCTACATCCTCGGCAATGACAACCAGCTTGGCGATCCCACGTTCGATCGCTTTCGTCGATTCATTTGTGCCCTTTCTCAACTTTCCAGTATCTTTCGCTACTTGGAGAAGTTGGTAGGTTTTGTCAACAGCCTCTTTGGGAACCTGGAATCTTACATACACAGATTTTTGAGCCATCTAGCCTCACATCTCATCGGCTTGAAGAAGCCAAGGCGACCGGGGGGTTCTAATAAAGTTTCGACGACACGAAAGACACGCGAGAATCAACACTAAATACGCGCACCAACTGATGAGTCACATTCCATGTCGCAACCCGCAAAGGAACAGAAGCAGGCAGCCAAAGCAGAGCCGACCAAACCCAAGGCGAAGAAGCATCGGATGAGGGGCGAACTCTACGATCTTTCAGGAGCCGTGGCCAAGCTGAAAAATCGAAAATGCCCACGCTGCGGTTCTGTCATGGCGTCCCATGGCGGGACTACTCAGAGATGGGTCTGCGGCTCGTGCAGTTTTACCGACTACGGCCAGAAATAGACAAGAGATCTGCGTTATTCGTCTCGTTCTATCGGACTCTAACGGCGAACCGGCCCGGCACTTTTATTCCCATCAACCGAGCCACCTCAGAGTTCGCAGGATCTATCACGACGACCAACCCAGTCCAATCATCGCTGAAGATGGTCTGTTTACAATTGGGGCAGACAGGACCCGCGCTTATCATTCGGCAGGTCTTACACGCCTTATCGGTCAGGTTTCTTCTCCGCCTTTGCTGGCTTGACTTCCGTCTTCTCGGACTTAGGCTTGCCCTTTAGATCCTCCTGAATCCACTCAATCCTCCCGAGAAATGGTTGCCTGAGGGTTATACCGATCTTTCCTCCGGAGCCTCCTCTAGGGAAACTGACGGCGATTATCCTACCTCTCACGAGGTTCCCCTTTCCAAGGTTTCTATGAGACTCGCGACCTGCCAGGACTCCGTGTTTCTCGTCATAGGTGATGAAGTCGTCCATTATCTGTGACACGTGCAATAGGGCATCTTCAGGACCTATTCGGACAAACGCGCCAAAGTCAGTTACTTCGACGATCTCTCCCTCTACAACTTCGTGAAGTTCGGGGAAGAAGGTTAACAGTTTGAAAACGGCACGGTGGTGAGTCGAACCGTCACCAGGCAGAATCTTGCCGGTGTTTTCTACATCTACCCCAGTAACGAGAATGACGTATCCTAGTTCTTCGTCGACATAGTTTTCATACTTCAGTTTGATCTGCTCTTTGGCAACATCATCGATAGGGTCGCCAAATTTCTGTGGAGGAATACGTACGACATCTTCCACAGTTACTATTCTGAACATATGATTACGGGGCTTTCGGCGTTATTTTAGGGCTCTCTTATGGCTTCTGACTCTTTCCGATCAGGGACTGCTTGTACCAGTTCGCGAATTTCAGAAAAGCCTTGGCGCGGTGGGAGTTCTTGTTCTTGAATTCCTCGCTGGTCTGTCCAAATGTTTCTCTGAAACCGTCGGGAACAAAGATTGGATCATAACCAAAGCCACCTGTTCCAGCGATTTTTCTACTCACGGATCCCTTGACTATTCCAGTGAAGACGCTGGGCCGAAGATTAGACGAACCAACCGCTATCGAGGACTGAAAATACGCACTCCTCGTCTTACCATGCATCAGCCCAAGGATGCCCTTCAAACCAATAGTCTTGAAGACGTAAGCGGAGAAAGGTCCCGGGAATCCTCCTAAGGAGTTGATGAATAGTCCCGAATCTTCGACCAGCAGTAATCCTGGAGGCTTGACTGGGGAGCTTTTGACTGCGAATCTTGCGATCTTCTCCAGGCTAGAGTCTTGCACCTCGACCTTTGCTCGTTTGAGCTGTCTAATCTTGATGCCTTGAGAGTCGAGGATTGATCTTGCTTCCCGAAATTTGCCTGGGTTCTCCGTCATGAACCAGACCGTCTTCTTATCGGATTGCAAAGTAGCGGCCTCTCCTAGCTATCTCGCGAGCCTTCCGCTGTGTCGAATCGGCGACCTTCTTACCGGCAGTCTGTTCGTATCCACGAATCATGGCATTCATCATGGATGAAGGAGTGAAACCATGGCTAGCGATGATCGATCGTTGAAGGAGATGGATATCGACCCCTCGATCTTCGGGCTCGATCGATCGGCGTGACATTCCAAAGTCCACGATGAAAGGAGCGCCGGATGGCGAAACGATAACGTTCGAGGTCGTGAGATCACCGTGAACAATGCCTGCAATGTGCAGGAGCCCAATTTGTTCGCCAATCGAGCGAAGAAGCTTCCTAGCTTCGGTAATTCCCATATCGTCTAGGCGCTCCCTCGCGACCGTGCCATCCAGGTGAGTCATTGCGATGGCATAATTCTCGATGTCGACTCCAACAATGCTAGGAACTCTTGCCCCTGCCGTTCTTGCCTCATGAATTATTGATGCCTCGGAAAGGGTCCTGTCGTGCCTGATCTGTTCGTCAAGGGACGGATGCCTGTATTCTTTTCTGACCCTGCGTTTGATTACAACTCTCCAACTGCCGATGGTCGCAAGCGAGAGGTCTGCCTCTGCCCCTCTGTGAAGCGGTGTCGATGTCAGATTCGAGGTATCCAGGGAACATCAACCTCGTCCAAGCGCCATCGTGGGATGACAAAGCTGTCTGAAGTGCTGACCGTGATCCCGGATTCGAACGCGAGGCGACCCGAGCATGCTATCTGCGCTCCACAATCGCCAGAGTACTCGACGGGAACCGGGTGGAATGAAGCTCCGTGATCTTCAGCGACGGAACCTATCATCTCTCTCAGCCTTGAGCTGGCTGCAACGCCTCCAGCGATCAGCACTTCGCTTCGTTGCGTCTGGACAAGACTCCGCTCAACTGCTTCGCTGAGCATCGCGAAGGCTGTCTCTTGGAGTGAAAAGCAGAGATCGGGAAGATTGCCATGTTGACGCAGTATACTGGCTGCCGCCGTCAGCAGTCCAGAATATGCGACGTCGTTCCCTTTCACGGTGTATGGCAGTTTGATCAGTTTTTCTCCCTTCGTGGCTTCCTTTGAGACCGAGAGTCCACCTGGAGATGGAAGTTTGGCTTCGCGGGCGAACATGTCCAGAAGGTTTCCGAGAGTAATGTCTTGGGTCTCACCATAAACCCTCCATCTCTTCCCGACATGAACGAGAATCGAGGTGTGGCCACCTGAGACTAGGACTGCGAGTGGGTCGCGAGCTTTCGCGATGGACATGGCGATGTCGAGGTGGGCGACACCATGATGCACCGGGACAAGTGGTTTCTTGAGGAATGATGACAGAGCTCGTCCGACGGTGGCGCCGATTCGGAGACAAGGTCCCAGTCCGGGACCTGCAGCGTAAGCGATCACATCTGGTTCAACTGAAGCACCCTCGGGTCCCGATAGCGCTGTCCGGACTACGTCATCGGCGACGGTCGCGAGATGTTCAGAGGCTTTTCGCGGATGAATACCAGCGCCCACCGGGGGACGATAGGTCGAGTTGACATTGGTGACAATTCTATCATAACTATCAACTAGGCTTGCGCCAAAAGTGTGAGCGGTAGACTCGATCCCTAGACACATCATCGGTAATCACGTTTAGACGATCCGGTATGTCTCGAAAGGTTAAACTTTCCCCGATGGACCCATTCTTGGTCTAGTAGTTGGGAGTGTCAAGACATCCAGCCTGAAATTAACATCGGCACACTGGGGCACGTGGACAATGGCAAAAGCACCATCGTCCAATCCCTGACCGGAGTATGGACTGCTAGACACTCTGAAGAACTACGCCGAGGAATCACAATCCGAATAGGATACGCAGACGCGTCATTTTACGAGTGCCCCACCTGCGAACCACCATCCAACTATTCAACAAGCAAGACATGTCCGAATGGACACGGTCCGACCAAGTTCTTACGAACTGTAAGCTTCGTCGACTGCCCTGGCCATCACAGCTTAATGGTCACAATGCTCTCCGGCGCCGCTATCATGGATGGCGCCCTCTTTGTCGTCTCTGCAAATGTGAAGACCCCGCAGGCACAGGATCGGGAGCACATGCTTGCTGCTCAAATGGTGGGGCTGCAGAACATGATACTGGTTCAAAACAAGATAGATGTCGTAGATGGGCAAAGAGCGAAGGCAAACTATGACGAGATCAAGAATTTCACGAAAGGAACAGTCGCCGAGAAATCGCCTGTAATACCCGTCTCGGCGCAACACAAGCTCAACATGGACGCACTCATCTGGGCGATCCAAGAGAAGATGCCAACCCCGAAGAGAGACAGCTCAGTCGACTCGAGAATGTCCATCCTGCGATCATTCGATGTTAACAGACCAGGAACAGAAGCTGAACAACTAGTTGGAGGAGTCGTAGGAGGCTCAATAGTTCAAGGGGTCTTCAAGAAAGGCGACGAGATCGAAATTAGACCCGGCATAAAGACCGAGTCTACAAACAAGACCGTTTACGAGCCGCTTATCGCAAAAGTCGCAATACTTCAGGCTGGGGGAGGAGACGTGAAAACCGCTACGCCCGGAGGTTTGGTCGCCGTGGGAACCGACCTTGACCCGTCAGTTACGAAATCCGACGGACTCGTTGGGAATGTTCTTGGCCGAGCCGGAACATTGCCTCCAAGTCTCGAAAAGGTCAGCTTGACCGTTGACCTGTTCGAGAAAGCAGTCGGCACCGAACAGCTGATACCCGTTCAGAAAATCAAGACCAACGAACCACTAGTTCTCAACGCGGGCACAGCAGTAACATCAGGCATCGTCGTCTCGGCGCGAGAAGACATCGCCGACGTTTCGCTGAAGAAACCAATCTGCGCTGAAGCCGGTTCAAAGGTAGCCCTCAGCCGTCGCATCGGCGAAAGCTGGAGGCTCATCGGGTTCGGAACCATCCGGTAAGACTAGGCCCTCTGTACAGATCCTGCTGGACACCAGTTTTCTGATAACGATGCTAAAGCAGCATCGAGATCCCCAGGAGGAGATCAGGGCAGAGTTGCCAAGGAACGTGAGAATTCTGGTTCTCGACCTAGTCATCTTTGAACTGGAACGTCTTGCCAGAAAAGCATCCGGACGGACCCACGCCTTCGCGAGGGCCAGCCTCGATTTTCTCGAAAAGAGAAAGCTTTCAGTTATAGAGCATAAGCCGGGTCCCTCTGACGTAGACGCCGCCCTAATTGCATGCGCGCTCACGGAGGAGGTACCGACGGGAATCGCAACGGTCGACGGGGGATTGCGCTCAGCGTTGGTTTCCCAAGCTGTTCCAGTGATCTATCCGAGAAC
>Ga0210409_10006832_pt1 | contig 11835 bp, 8 predicted proteins | sample IncBWH17MmetaG_FD_161649 | JGI IMG/M metagenome (GOLD analysis project Ga0210409, IMG submission 161649) | Forest soil microbial communities from Barre Woods Harvard Forest LTER site, Petersham, Massachusetts, United States - Inc-BW-H-17-M | ecosystem: Environmental > Terrestrial > Soil >...
GACCAGGGCGGTGCAGGCGCACTGCGAGCGGATCGGCCTCGCCGCCCGCGTACGCCGCAACACCGAGGACCAGGGCGTTTACCACCTCGATCCGGAGCTGAGGGGCGAGCCGGCGGTCAGCATCGTGATCCCGACCCGCGGCCAGGTCCGCGAAGTCCGCTACCAGCAGGTGACGCTCATCGTGCACTGCGTGCGCAGCATCGTCGAGGACTCGACCTACGGGAACTACGAGATCGTCGTCGTCGCCGACACCGACACCCCGCCCGCAGCGATCGCCGAGCTGCAGGCGCTCGCCGGCGAGCGCCTGCGGGTCATCGACTACGACGAGCCCTTCAACTTCTCGGCGAAGATCAACGCCGGCGCCGTGCAGAGCGAGGGCGAGCACCTGCTGCTGCTGAACGACGACATCGAGGTCGGCACCCCGAACTGGATCGAGCGGATGGTGATGTACTCGCAGCTGCCGGAGATCGGCGCCGTCGGCGGCCGGCTGCTGCTCGAAGACGGCCGCCTCCAGCACGGCGGCGTCGGCTTCGAAGGCGGCCTCCCGGGTCATCCGTACTACGGCTGGCGCGGCGACGCTCCCGGCTACGCGAACGCGCTCAAGGTCGCCCGCAACCTGCTCGCCGTGACCGGCGCCTGCCTGATGACCCGTCGCGAGCTGTTCGACCGGCTCGGTGGGCTGAGCACGACCCTGCCGGTCAACTACAACGACGTCGACTACTGCCTGAAGCTGCGCCGCGACGGCCGCCGCGTCGTCTACAACCCCGACCTGGTGATGCGCCACTTCGAGTCCTCGAGCCGCAGCTCCGACGTCGAGGAGTGGGAGAAGGCGACGCTGCTCGCCAAGTGGTCGGCGCTGACCGACCCCGACCCCTATTCAAACCCCCACCTGCGGGAGGGGATGCCGACCGCCGCCTCGCCGTTCCTCTGGGTGCGACGGCGACCGCGGCTACGGCTGCCGGGCGCGCTCAGCCGCTGAGCTCGGCGGCGCCCTCATCGGCTTCGAAGTCGGGCTCGATCGCCGCCGCCCGCATCCCGTCGTCGCTGATCGGCGATTCGTCCTCCGGGATCTCCACCGCTTCGGCTCCGCTCGCGGCCGCCATCATCGTGATGTTCCATTGGAAGCCCCGCACCATCGGCAGTTCGGCGCCGGTGATCACGAGCCCGTTGCGGCGGGCGGCGTCGACCAGCCAGTCGCGGTCGAAGATGACGGCGTTGGCCGGGTTGGTGTCGTTGATGTAGAGCGCGTTCTGGAACTCCTGCATCATCGGGAAGTGGCGCTTGTCGAAGAGGAACCAGGTGCCGAAGAAGACCCCGTTCGGGGCCAGCGCCCGCGCCACCTCCTGCAGGTAGTACTCGGCGTGGGCTTCGATCAGGTGGGTGAAGACCGAGTAGGCGATGACCAGGGTCCGCGAGCCGTCCTCGACCGGGAACGGCGCCAGCTCCGGTTTGTCCTCGCCCTGGTTCCAGATGCCGACGTAGCTGACGTCGTGGTGGCCGAACGTGAAGCCCGGGGCGTACGGCGTGAGATTCTCGCTGCACCATTCGACCAGCGGCCGATTGAGGTCGACACCGAGGTAGGCACGCGGCTGCGGCTGCTGCTGGATCATCTGACGAGCGAGGCGGCCGCAGCCGCAGCCGAAATCGAAGACCGACTCGTAGGCCTCGGCCGGGACCTGCGGGAAGATCGGCTGGCCCTCGGGGTTATCGAACAGCGCCGGGTCGGTGGGGCCGACCGCTTCGCGCATCTTCAACGGGGGCAGCGGCAGCTCGCTCATCAATCCATTCTGCCGACGGCGCGGTCGCGGCGGCGCCAGAAGTGGTGCGTCGAGTCGTCGCTCCAGCGCGCGAAGGCGATTCCCCGCTGGCCGACGCGCACCTGCGAGTCGACCTCGAAGCCGGCCTCGGTCAACATCGCCCCCAGGCAGGCTTCGTTCGGGGCCCAGACGCAGGTCGGGTCGTTGTTGAGGGCGGCGTCCGGGTAGAACTGCATCAGCGGGATGCCCAGCAGCTCGGGGCTGATGTCCTCCATCCGCTTGAACTCCCCGGACTCCATCAGCAGCGCGTCGTCGATCATCTGCGTCTCGACGATCACCCGGCCGCGCGCCACGTCCCAGATCCGGTCGAGCGCCAGCATCGGGTCGCGTAGGTGGTAGAGGACGCCGAGGAAGAGGACCAGGTCGAAGGTCCCGAAGCGCTCCTCGGAGACGTCGTAGACGTTGCACTGGGTGAACTCGACCTTGGAGCCGATCAGCTCACGGGCGACCAGGAACCCGGTCTCCTCCGGCGGCATGTAGTCGACCGCGACCACCTCGGCGCCACGGCGCTCGCACTCGAAGGCGAAGAAGCCGTCGCGCGTACCGATGTCGAGAACGCGGAGACCGGAAAGATCGGCCGGCAGATCCAGCACCTCCAGCACCATCTGCGAGTCGTTAACCCCGGGGGTGATGAACCCCGGAGCGACTTCGATCCGGTGATACCAGTGCTCCACGGACTCGACCAGGCCGCGTGCGTGCTCTACCTGGTCAGGCATAATCGGCGCCCAAAGTATCACCAAGGGAAGGGGCGACTAGCGGGTGAACATCTGCACGATCATTGCGAGGAACTACGTTGCCCATGCCCGCGTGCTCGCCGAGTCGTTCCAGGAGCACCACCCGGAGGGCACCTGCAGCGTCCTCGTGATCGACGATCCCGCTGGCTATATCGACGCTGCCGGGGAGCCGTTCGAGCTCCTCACCATCGACCAGATCGGGCTCCTCGACCCGGAGCGGATGGCGGCCTCCTACGACGTAATGGAGCTCTCCACCGCGGTCAAGCCGTGGCTGCTGCGGACCCTGCTGGAGCGACCGGGGGTCGACTCGGTCGCCTATCTGGATCCCGACATCAAGGTCTTCGCCTCGCTGGCCGAGATCGATCGGCGGGCGCAGGAACACGACGTGGTCCTCACCCCCCACTTCACCAAGCCGCTGCCGCGCGACGAGCGCAAGCCGAGCGAAGAGGACATCCTTATCGCCGGCACCTACAACCTCGGCTTCATCGCCCTCAGCCCCGGTGAGACCGCCACCGCGCTGCTCGACTGGTGGTCGGAGCGGCTCGAGGCCCACTGCCTCAACGAACCGACGGAAGGGCGCTTCGTCGATCAGCGCTGGATCGACCTGGCACCGGGCCTCTGGCAAGGGATCGACGTCCTACGCGACCCCAGCTACAACATCGCCTACTGGAACCTGCCGACGCGCCAGCTCGAAGACGCCGAGGACGGCGGCTACCGAGTCGACGGGCTGCCGCTCCACTTCTTCCATTTCAGCGGCTTCGACCCGCGCACCCCGGAGGAGCTGAGCAAGCACCAGGATCGGATCGAGATCGCCGCCGGCACGCCGCTGGCGCGGATCTGCCGCGAATACGCGGCCGAGCTGCTCGAGCACGGCTTTGAGGAGGCGAACGGCTGGTCCTACGGCTGGGCGGCGATGGAGAATGGGATCGAGCTCGATTGGGCGGCGCGCAGCATCCTGCGCGAAGCGGTCGAAGCGAATGACTTCGATGAGTCGGTCTTCACCCAGGCCGGCGCCGACCGCTTCGCCGGCTACCTGCGAGAAAGAGCCGCCGACAGCGCCGTTCCGCTGAACCGCTACGCGAAAGCGCTCTGGGACTCGCGGCCGGACCTGCAGGCGACCTTCCCCAACATCCAGGGCGACAGCGCCCCCGCCTTCGCCGACTGGCTGCGGGTCACCGGACCCGAAGATGGCGTCCCGGTCGCGCTCGTGCCTGCCAAAGCGCCGTCGGTCAACGGTGCCGGACCGGCGCCGAAACGGCGCCGGATCGAGCCCGGGGTCAACGTCGTCGGCTACCTCAGCGACCCGCGCGGGGTCGGCGAGGCGGCGCGCCAGCTGCTCTCGGCGCTCAGCATCGGTGAAACCCCGACGGCAACGATCGACACCCCGACCGAGCCGGACAAGATCCACGACCAGCTCGCGGACCTCCCCGACCAGGACCATCCCTACGACTTCAACCTGATCTGCGTCAACGCCGACATGCTGCCGGTTGTGGCGACGGCGCTCGGCGGCGGCTTCTTCGAAGGACGCCACACCACCGGGCTGTGGTTCTGGGAGGTCTCCCACTTCCCCGAGATGTGGCGTGGGGCGTTCGAGTACGTCGACGAAGTCTGGGTCGCCTCCGAGCATGTCGCGAGCGCGCTGCGGCCGCTCTCCTCGACGCCCGTCTACACGATCCGGGTCCCGATCACCCCGGTGCCGCCGGCCGAGATGAGCCGCGAGGAACTAGGGATGCCGGAGGGCTTCTGCTTCCTCTTCGTCTTCGACTACCGCAGCATCTTTAAGCGCAAGAACCCGCTCGGGCTGGTCGAGGCGTTCTGCCGGGCGTTCGAGCCGGGGGAAGGTCCCTCGCTGGTGATCAAGTCGATCTGCGGCGACGAATTCCCGGCCGAGCAGGAGGCGTTGGCGGCTGCCGTCCGCGACCGCCCGGAAATCCACCTGATCGGCGAGATGGTCCCGGTCGCCGCCAAAAACGCGATGGTCGCCAACTGCGACTGCTACGTCTCGCTGCATCGCTCCGAGGGCCTCGGGCTGACGATAGCCGAGGCGATGTACTTCGGCAAGCCGGTGATCGCCACCGGCTACTCGGGCAACCTCGACTTCATGACCGGCCGCAACAGCTACGTCGTGCCCCACACGATGGTCGAGATCGGATCCGGCGCCGAGCCCTACCCCGCCGACAAGACCTGGGCCGAGCCGGACCTCGATGTCGCCGCGGAGCTGATGAAGAAGGTCTTCGAAGAGCCGGCTGAGGCGGCGCGGCGCGGATGGATCGCCGCCGAGGACATCCACCGCACCCACTCGCCCGAGGCCGCCCGCGAAGTACTCGAGCAAAGGATCGACCAGGTGCGGCGCGGACGCATCTACGCCCGCCTGCAGCCGCCGACCCCGGCGCAGGCGCAGACCGGGGCGGCCGAGGGCGGGCGCACCCAGCTCGAGCACCTGCTCCACTTCAGCGACCCGCCGCCACGCCGCGGGACCGGCGACCTGCGGGCCTCGGCGAAGCGCCTCTACATGCGGCTGCTGCGCCCCTACGTGGCCTACCAGCAGCGGGTCAACGCCAGCACCGCGGAGTCGCTGGACGAGCTGCGGGAGATGCTGAGCGAGACGGTGAAGATGGAGGCCGCGATCGACCGGCGGCTGATTCGCACCGAGCAGAAGCTGGAGCGGTTAGTCGACGTCGAAGAGCGCCTCGCCAGGGCGGACGAGCTGGTCGCCGCCGCGGCGGCGAAGCCGTACATGGCCGACGATCGGCTGCGGACCCGCACCGTCCCGGCCCTCGGCACGACGATCGGCTTCCGCACCGGGCTCGACGAGGGCGCCGGCGACGGCTACCGCGGCTTCGAGGACCTCTTCCGCGGCTCGGAGGAGATGATCCGCGACCGCCAGCGCATCTACATGGACCTCGTCGCCGGCCGCGGTCCGGTCCTCGACGCCGGCTGTGGGCGCGGCGAGTTCCTCGACCTGCTGCGGGAGAAGGGGATCGAGGCACGGGGCGTCGACCTCGACCGCGACCAGGTGGCCCGCTGCCGCGAGAAGGGCCACGAGGTCGAGGAAGGCGACCTGCTCGAGGTGCTCGAGCGCACGCCGGAGGGTTCGCTCGGGGCGATCTTCAGCGCCCAGGTGATCGAGCACATCCCCTACGAACAGCTGCAGCGCTTCCTCGAGCTCGGCGTCTCGCGACTGCGGCCGGGCGGCCTCCTGATCGCGGAGACGGTCAACCCGCACTCGGCGGCGGCGCTGAAGGCGTTCTGGGTCGACCCCACCCACCAGCACCCGCTCTTCCCGGAGACGGTGCTGGCGCTTTGCGCGCTCGCCGGCTACGCCGCGGGCGACGTATTCGCCCCGGTCGGCACCGGGGACTGGGATCTGGACCGCACCCGGGTCGGCGAGTACGCGGTGGTCGCAGTCGCGCCCGAGGGCGGCGCCGCGGGCGAGTCGTCCTAACCGGCGCTAGGCGGTTGAGACCGGGCTGCCTTCGCGCAGCAGCTCGAGGTCGGCGTCGACCATCAGTTTGACCAGCTGCTCGAAGTCGACGGCCGGCTGCCAGCCGAGCTGCTCGCGCGCCTTGCTCGGGTCGGCGATCAGCAGGTCGACCTCGGCCGGACGCATGAATTTCGGGTCTTCGCGGACGTAGTCCGAGGGGTCGAGTCCGAGGTAGCCGAAGGCGATCTCGACCAGGTCGCGGACCGAGTGGTCGCGGCCGGTGCCGGCGACGTAGTCGTCGGGCTCGTCCCGCTGCAGCATCCGCCACATCGCGTCGACGAAGTCCGGCGCGTAGCCCCAGTCGCGGCGCGCCTCGAGGTTGCCGAGGGCCAGCTCCTTGGTCAGGCCGAGTTTGATCGCGGCGGCGGTGTGGGTGATCTTGCGGGTGACGAACTCGAGGCTGCGGCGCGGGCTCTCGTGGTTGAAGAGGATCCCGGAGCAGGCGAAGAGGCCATAGCTCTCGCGGTAGTTGACAGTGATGAAGTGGGCGTAGACCTTGGCGACGCCGTAGGGGCTGCGCGGGTAGAACGGCGTCACCTCACTCTGCGGCGTTTCCCGCACTTTCCCAAACATCTCGCTCGAGGATGCCTGGTAGAAGCGTGCCTCGGGGCAGACTTCGCGCATCGCCTCCAGCATCCGGGTCACGCCGAGGCCGGTGAACTCGGCGGTCAACGTCGGCTGGTTCCAGGAGGCCCCCACGAACGACATGGCTGCGAGGTTGTAGATCTCCTCCGGCTCACAAGCCCTCATCACGTCACCAAGCGACCGCTGGTCGAGGAGATCGCCGGTGTGAATCGTTATCCGGTCTCGAATCGCCTCCAGGCGATGGTGGTTCTCGCTCGAGAGACGCCGCACCATTCCGTGGACCTCATATCCCTTGTCGAGGAGAAGCTCGGCCAGGTAACTGCCGTCCTGCCCAGTGATGCCGGTGATCAACGCCCGACGCGACATGGCCAGCAAGACTACCCGAGCGGTGGCGGAGGAGCGGCTGCTACCGGGCGGTGGTGGACCAGGGGCGCCATCGGGGACGCGGGCTACCGGCGACTCAGGAAGAGGCGGCTCGGTACCAGTCCACGTATCTCCCACAGGCGCGGCCGATCGGAACGATGTGGACGACGCTTCCCGCCGGGGTGGCGACTACGTGGTTGAAGATCGCGACCGCAGTCGATGGCGCCAAAAGCGTGTCCTCGACGTGGAAGGAGACTGGCAGTGGCCGCCGACTGCGGACCGTGATGCGGACCGACCTTCTACAGGGCGCGATTCAGCACGGCATCTTAATCCTCCTTACTGCCGAAGGACTCTAGAAACCGCACTCCATCAGATCGGGGTAGATCCAGATGGTCCAAGCTCACCGGTAGATGAAAGGATCGCGGGATGCGCGACCAGCTATCGAAACTTCCGCGCCCGTTTTTGGCTGGGTTGCTTGTCTTCTTGATGGCCTTCGGTCTCTTCGGGGCCACCACCCAGCAGCTGACCGGCTACGAGCCCGAGACAGGGGCCGTCACCGAGGGTCTCGTGCTCCACGGCCACTTCTGGGGCGCCGAAGACCCTGCGCTTCCGCTTCTCAGGGCGGACATCCTGGGGCGCGGCGGGCATCGCTATGCGCGCACCGGCCTGCCGCAGCCGCTGCTGGAGGCGCCCTTCTTCGCGGCCGGGAACTTCATCGACAGCCACTTCGGACCGGCCGACAACCAGCCGTTCCGCCAGGCCTTCCTCTGGTTCTACAACCCCTTCATCGCCGCAATCGCCGCGGTGGCCATCTTCGCTCTGGTCTTCATGGCTCGCCGCTCGATCGGGTGGGCGACGGCGATCGCGGCGCTCTTCGTCGTGGCGAGTATCGCCTGGCCATACTCGAAGATCGGCATGGAGACCACCTACATGGCGGCCGTGCTCGTGGCCTTTGCGCTAGCGGTGTGGGCCAGACGCAAGCCGACTGTTATCGCCTGGGGACTGACGGGCTTTGCAAGTGGCGCCGCGGCTGCAACCAAGCCCTATGCGCTTGTGGCATTAGTGGCCATTGCGGTTCTACTGTGGCCTACATTCATGACCTTCGATCGACGCCGACGCGTCGAGCTCGCACTGGCGATCTGCTTACCAGTGCTCGCCTGGTTCGCGGCAATCGCCTGGTACAACTGGGTCCGATTCGGCTCGCCGACCAACTTCGGGTACCAGGAATCCTCCCTGACGCTGAGCATGCCGCTCAATGCGCTCGGCCTTCTCTTCAGCCCCGGAAAAGGCCTGATCTTCTATAGCCCCCTGGTGGTCCTGGGCGCTCTCGGCCTGCCAAGACTTTGGCGCGAGGACCGGGCTCTTACGGCGGCCCTGCTCGTTCTGCTGGCCGGTCTGACCTGCATCGCAGGCGCCTCGAGCTATTGGGGGGACGAGGTCTGGGGACCGCGGTACATCGTCCCTGCGGCCTGGACGCTCCTGGTTCCGATCGCATGGTGGGCCGACTCCAGGATTCGGCGAAAGGTGTTGGTAGGAGTAGCCATGCTGGCGTTCGCCGGGCAGGTCGTTGCAGTCTCGGTCCAGTATGCCCGGTATGTGCCCATCGTGCAGAAGCTGACAGGGGTGCCTGTCTACGGGACGCGCGTCGGGATCAGCAGCGAGCGCATCCCGTATGGCGACGACCCGACCAGATGGATTCCTGAGCTGTCGCCACTTCTGCTTCAGACCGAGAGCCTGATCTCATCGAAGATCATCTCGAGGTTCGGAGGCGACGGCCTGCATGTGACCTACGATCCCTTCGAGGGAAGGAGTCGAACGCTCAACCTGTCAGATCCGAGTCTCCACCCTGAAGTCGACTTCTGGTGGAACGGGCCATTCAGCACGCTTGGCACTCACGTCGCCGCACTGTTGATGTTCCTCATCTCCGTCACCAGCGGGTTGACGCTCTACCTGCTGTCCACCGGTAGGACCTTGCGACGCCACATCCGAGTGACGGCCCCAGGCTGATCATCATCTAGCGGAGCATGCCCGACACCCCCCCAACAACCACGCGGAATCAGCCGGACGGCGTAGACGGACCGTCGGCGGAAGAGGTCGAGGTCTCCGTCGTGATGCCGTGCCTCGATGAGGCAGAGTCGATCGGCAAGTGCATCCGGTGCGCAAAGGCAGGCCTCGACGAGGCCGGGACTCGCGGGGAGATCGTCATCGCAGACAACGGCAGCACCGACGGCTCGCAGGGGATCGCCCATGGGCTTGGCGCTCGGGTCGTCGACGTGCCCACCAAAGGCTACGGCGCAGCCCTGATGGGAGGTTTCCAAGCTGCCCAGGGCAGATTCATTGTGATGGGAGATGCAGACGCGAGCTATGACTTCAGCTCACTTGTGCCGTTCGTCGAACGCCTTCGGGCAGGAGACGACTTAGTGATGGGTAACAGATTCAAGGGAGGAATCGAGCCAGGCGCCATGCCACCGTTGAATCGCTATCTTGGCAACCCGGCTCTTAGCTTCATCGGCCGTCTCTTCTTCCGCAGCCCGATCGGCGACTTCCACTGCGGCCTACGCGGCTTCAGGCGCGAAATCCTGCCTTCTCTCGATCTCCACAGCTCTGGCATGGAGTTCGCGAGTGAGATGGTCGTGAAGTCAACCCTCAACGGCCTCAAGGTCTCCGAGGTCCCAACCACGCTCTCCACGGCGCTGCGATCACGCAAACCGCATCTGCGGCCATGGCGCGATGGCTGGAGACATCTGCGCTTCCTCCTCCTCTTCAGCCCTCGCTGGCTGTTCTTGTATCCGGGCGCAGTTTTGATGTTGGTTGGCCTGACGATGATGGTCGCCTTGCTGCCCGGCGAGTTGAACGTGTTCGGCACACGTTTCGACGTTCACACGATGGTCTACGCGAGCGCCCTCATTGTCGTTGGGTATCAGGCGATTCTCTTCGCCGTCTTCGCGCGGATCTACGCAATGACCCAAGGGTTCCTCCCCGCGAGGCAGTGGTTCCAGGATCTGGTACGGCGCGTCACGCTTGAGACCGGGTTGCTCATCGGGATGGCACTCGTGGCAGGGGGGGTCGTCATGACGGTCATTGCGCTAATCATCTGGGGAGGAACCGGCTTCCGCGAACTCAACTACAGGGAGACCCTGCGACTTGTCATCCCGGCAAGCACGATGCTCATGCTGGGTGTGCAGACTGTTCTTTCCAGCTTCTTCATCTCGATCCTCAGCATTGAGCACGCGGGCCGCAGTGGGGCGTGACCCGCGGTCAGATCCTTTCGAAGACAAAGAGATTGTTGAGGCCCAACTGGAATCTCCGACGGTGGCTAAGACGAAAGAACGGCGGCCTGAATATCTCTACTGTGACCTCGGCACCGAAGCCATAGTGCTCATCCATGCTCATGCCGTCGATAAGGCGGAGTGCTCCAAGAAGCTTCAGAATCCTGTCAACCATCGATGACGGAACCGTCAGGATGATCCTCCCGCCGGGCCTTAGGATCTCGAAACAAGCTGCCGGCAACCTCGCCTGATCCTCGGGAGGCACGTGCTCAAGAACCGCCAGCATCGTGACAACATCGCATTTGACGGGTGGAAGGGCATCTGGAAACACACCTGGATAGAGTACGTAGCGGGGACATTTCCTTACTTCTTGGAGAGTCGGATCGACCCCATATCCGTAGCGGATCCGATCCTTCCAGTGGTCGAACATTGCGCCATCGGCACAACCTACGTCGACGACAACGTCTCCCCGTCGCACGAATGCACCGGCCCTGGCAATGCGCACGTCGCGTAGGTATCTGTCAAGTGCCTTCATACCGTATGTTACTGGCCACCCAAATCCCACGGTAGACTACGGCAAACGCGCACGTCGCGCTCCGCCTCTCGCGTGATGGCAAGGACCTGGGACCTGGCTTATAGTCCCTCGCGATCGGGCGCAAGAACTAGACCGACTGGCGGTCGCCGGCGGTCCGTCGATCATTCGGCTTGTGCACCCGGTAATCTCCGCGGCTGAGCGCGTCCTCGAGCCACACGTATAGGACGATGAAGAGGTAGCGGCTCCCCATCTCGCGCATCGCCAGCTTCGCCTCGCCGGAGATCCTGTTCGTCCATGAGGTAGGGATCACCTTGTAGCTGTGACCGCGCACGATCGCCTTCAGCGGCATCTCGACCGTGAGGTTGAAGTGCTTGGAGAGGAGCGGCTGGATCGTCTCGATCACCTCGCGCTTGTAGGCCTTGAAGGCGTTGGTGGTGTCGTTGTAGCCATGCCTGAAGAGCAGGCGGACGAACCAGTTGGCCAGGCGGTTGATGATCAGCTTCAGGCGCGGGTAGTCGTGGACCTGGGCGCCCGGCACGAAGCGCGAGCCGAAGACGCAGTCCCAGCCGTCTTCGAGCAGCCGGTGGTAGCGGACGAGGTCCTCGGGGTCGTCGGAGGCGTCAGCCATGACGATCGCCACTGCGTCGCCCTCGAAGACGTCGAGGCCGGCCCTGATGGCCATCCCGAAGCCCTTTTCGTAGTGCGAGCGGTGGCAGCGCACCTTCGGATTGGAGGCGCCGATCGCTGCGACCACCGCTTCGGTCGAGTCTTCGCTGTCGTCGTTGACGATGACGACCTCGTAGTCGATCTCCTCGCGCTCCAAAGCAGCGACCACGCCTTCCACCGTCCCCCCGACCGAGCCCTCCTCGTTCTGGGCCGGGATGACAACCGAGAGCTTCACGCGACGGCCGCCGTCCAGCGCTCGACGTTCTGCTCGTACATCTCGCTCAGGATGTCTTCGACTCCGTAGCGCAGCTCCCAGTTCGGGTAGTCGGCCTTGAACGGCGCCAGGTCGGAGATCCACCAGCGATGGTCGCCGATTCGCGGC
>Ga0210409_10006834_pt1 | contig 11833 bp, 6 predicted proteins | sample IncBWH17MmetaG_FD_161649 | JGI IMG/M metagenome (GOLD analysis project Ga0210409, IMG submission 161649) | Forest soil microbial communities from Barre Woods Harvard Forest LTER site, Petersham, Massachusetts, United States - Inc-BW-H-17-M | ecosystem: Environmental > Terrestrial > Soil >...
GACGACGAACATCACCGGGTTTTTAATCATTGTCCGTGGATCCAATTTGCGGAATGAGTCCACAATGGCTCTCCGCAGAATTTTTGAATCTGCGAGCGATATGGGCTGGTGTTGAAGATGTTCGTTCATCGCGGTCTCAAAAAACCTTTCCTGCATGCATCTGCAGGTGCTCGAGAATCGGACCCAGACTGAGCGCCGGGAAAAATGTAAGCGCACTCACAATCAGAATGGTGGATACGAGTAAGACCGTAAACAGCGCTCCCGTCACGGGAAACGTCCCTGCGGAAGCCGGAGCGATCTTTTTCTTCGCAAGGTTCCCAGCGATGGCCAGAATGGGGATATGCATGAAGAAGCGGCCCAGCATCATGGCTACCGCCCCGCTGGTGTTGTACCACAGCGTATTGCCGTTCAACCCGCCGAACGCTGAGCCGTTGTTGCCCACCATCGACGTATACGCGTACAGAATCTGCGAGAGTCCGTGGGGCCCTGGATTGGAGATGCTGGCCGTGCCAAACGTCCGCACCACCGCAATCGCAGAAAAACTCAAAATCACAAATGTCATGATCAAGATCGAAAGCATCGCCATTTGCACGTCGTAGGATTCGATCTTTTTGCCCAGGTATTCGGGCGTTCGTCCCACCATGAGACCAGCGATGAATACCGCGAGGATTGCGAAGACCACCACGCCATAAAGTCCAGAACCGACCCCGCCAAAAACGACCTCTCCAAGCATGATGTTGATCATCGGCACCATGCCGCCCAGTGGCGTAAACGAATCATGCTGGCTGTTGACCGCGCCGCAACTCGTGTCCGACGTTACAGTCGCAAACAGGGCGGAGTTGGCGATTCCGAAGCGGACTTCTTTGCCTTCCATGTTTCCGCCGGGTTGCACTCCACTGGCAAGCTGGTCCACGCCGACTAGTATCGGATTCCCCTTGGCCTCGGCCCAATAGGCCGTGGTTACGCCCATCAGAAAAAGCACCGCCATTGCCGCCCAGACGGCCCAACCGTGCCGCGGCGACCCCGTCATGCGGCCCAGCGTGTAAGTCAGTCCCGACGCGATCGCAAGGATCGAAAACATCTCAATGAAATTCGACAACGGCGTGGGGTTCTCAAAAGGATGCGCGCTGTTGGCGCCGAAAAATCCGCCGCCGTTGGTGCCCAATTCCTTGATGATTTCCTGCGAGGCGACGGGGCCTTGCGCAATCACCTGCTGACTCACGGTTTGGGTCGATATCTTTCCGTCGGCGCCCGTCACCTGAACCGTCTGCGGTTCGGTAAGCTCCACCGTGGTGTACGGTTTCAGGTTTTGCACTACGCCTTGTGAAACGAGTGCTAGCGAACCAATCAGGCAGAGCGGAAGCAGCACCCACAGCAAGCAGCGTGTCATGTCAACCCAGAAATTCCCGAGCTTCTCCGTCTCCTTGCGCGCCAGTCCGCGAATGATCACCAGGGCTAGCACAATGCCGGTCGCCGCGGATACAAAGTTGTGATACGCCAGACCGGCCATCTGCGTGAAATAACTCATCGTCGATTCGCCGCTATAGTTCTGCCAGTTGGTATTAGTTGTGAAAGACGCAGCCGTATTGAAAGCCAGCGCCGGCGGCACGTTGACCATTTTTTGCGGATTGAACGGCAGCCACTGCTGCATACGCTGGAGCACATACAAAAGCGTCATCGAGACCCCGCTGAACAGCAGCATGGCGACGGTATACTCCGTCCAGCGCATTTCGTGCTGTTCATCCACTCCGGTAAGCCGGTATACGAGCTTCTCAATGGGGCGCAACAGAACGTCTAGAAACGTCTTTTCCCGATTGAATACTTTGGTCAGGAAAATGCCCAGTGGCTTGGTGACCGCAAGAGCCACTCCCAACAAAAGAAAAATCTGCAACCAGCCATTTGCCGTCATGTCAGAACTTCTCCGGTTTCAACAGAGCCACCAGCAAATACCCTAACAAAACCACGCAGATCACGATGAGGAAGACATTTTCAATCATGCAGGGTCTCCGTCTTATTTCAGGCGCTCGCAGCCGCGCACGTACAGAATCGCGCTCGCGAAAATCAGCGCTGTTGCCACAACGAAAATCAAGTCTTGCACAACACCCTCCTCAACTACGCGATGTCAACGAGCGAATGCGCCCTTTGACTTCCGCAGAATGCGGGCGAAAAGAGGCTGAACGCACACCATCAGCAGGGGAAACCATACCGAGCAACGGCTTAAGAAGCTATGAAATCTACCTTAGGATTTTGTGAAGTGCGTGGCGGAATAGCTGCAGGAGAACGAAGGACAACGTGTGCGTCCCTAACCCCCATGTCTACTTGCAGTTACTGGGAGTACCCTCGCTAGAGCGAAACCCCTCTGGCCCGGCAATAGCGAACTATTTCGAGCCGGTCTTCTGTGCCGGCCTTTTGATTCATCCTGTAAAGGTGATTCTTCACCGTCTGCTCTGACAAGCAGCATTGTTGCGCAATCTCTTTATTCGTCATTCCTTGTGCTACCAGCCGAAGAATCTGCTGCTCTTTCCGGGTCAACCCGACCTGTTCCCGAATGCTCGAGGAAGAAAACTCCCCCATTTCTTGCTGAAAGTACTGGAATAGCACCATGCAAAGCTTTGAGGGACACGCCGCGCCACCCTCCCGGACAACTCGAATGGCCTCGATGACCTCGTCGGTGGAGGCATCCATAAGAAGATATCCCGTAACGCCCGCCCGGACACACTGAAGGAATTCGCTCCCGTCTGCTCTCATCCCCATCATCACGATCCGAACCGGCTCCTCCAGCTCCCGCACGGCCAGGATCAGGCGCATATCCTCTCTTGGGGACCCTGTTGAATTCAAAAGGAGAATCACCGTCTTCGTTTCCCGCAGTAACTCGGCCATTTCCGGAAACGCCGAGCTTTGCCCTACAACTTCCAACTCCTTGCGGCGCATGAGGAGCCGGGATAAAGTTTCACGCAGCAGCCGATTTTCTGCCGCTACGAATGTCCGTGTCTTGTGAGAATCTTCGTTTCGCGAACAGGGAACTGCTACGCTACCGTTCAGCGTGTTTTCGTCTGCGCGGAGATCGACGATCGATGGATCTCCGAAGTTTCGTCCATCCGACCTGGAAGCCATGAGGACACCCAATCCTGACTCCGCCGCGCAACACGTCCTGGAACACTTAGAATCAATTCTTCTTTGCCGCGATGCCTCCCACCGCGCCCTTGCATCAATTTGGACGCCGAGGCATATAACTTAGTTTCACTATACTAGATATATCTGAAACAGTGGTTCCTAATCGCTCTCTATTTTATGAATCCAGAGGATGCCATTCTATTGTGGAGGGTTCTTACTTCGTTGTTAGAGCGGCGGGAATTTCAGGCACCTACGCTACCGGATGCAATTGAATCACGACGAATCTGAAGAGTTTTCAATATTCCATGCGGCTCCATATGTAAGATATTCTGCAGCCGCCTGGGTTCACACCTCGTCGTTGTTTAACTTAAGCGGATCGATTCAGATCGGCAGGGTCAGCCGGGCTTCGCATCCCTGTTTGTCTGTACGGTTCTTCAGGGTCAGCTCACCACCGTGGGCTTCGGCGATTTGCCGGCTAAGTACCAGGCCAATACCGGAACCGCCCTGTTTTGTCGTGAAGAACGGCACGAATAGGTTTGAGGTATTGGGAAGGCCAAGGCCCTCGTCAGCCACCCAGACATCGAGTTCGCCGCCTTGCCGGGACCAGCCCACCTGAACCGTTCCACCAGTCTCCAAAGTCGCATCCGCGGCGTTGCGGACCAGATTAATCAGCAATTGCTCCAATTGGTCGGCATCGGCCGAAATGACCACGTCAGGGCCTTTCAGAATACTAACCTTTACCCGGGTTTCGAGTTTCACGCTACGACTGATCCATTCAGATACCTTTACCGGCAAAAGCTTAGGCTGTGGCAGCCGCGCCAATTGGGCGTATGCGGCCATGAAACGTCCCAGTGCCTCGGTGCGCGAACGAATGATCCCCAGCCCCTGCCGCAGATCATCCAGAATGGAAACCGCCGCTTCACTCTGCAATTCAGACGACTTGGATGCGCCCAGAAGCCCGCTCTCCAGCCCTTGCGCCACAGATTGTATAGGAGCAAGCGAGTTGTTCAACTCATGTCCCAGCACGCGAATGAGCCGCTGCCACGCTTTGCGCTCTTCGTCACGGAGCGTGCGACTCAGGTCGCTAAGCACGACCAGTTGATGAGGCAACCCCCCCTGGCGAAACGTCCCACGGCGCAGCCCCCAACGTCCGGAACCGCCGGGAAAGGCTAGTTCCATCGTGTGCGCCGCTTCACCTTCCAGGCAGCCACCTAGTCCAAGCTCCTCCGCCGTAGACCCCAGCAAACGCCCTTCGGGACGCCCCAGTAAGCGTTCGCCCGCTCGGTTGACCAGCCGCAACTTGGTGCCGGTGTCAAATGTGAAGACTGCCAGGTCAATCTCCTCCATCACCGTTCTAAGCAGGGCGTTGGCTTCCAGCGCACCCAGGCGCTGTTCCCGAAGTACCTCGCTTAGGGCGTTGACTTCGATCATCACTTCGCCCATGGCATCGTCGGTGCTGGCTCCACGGGCCCGCATCGAAAAATCTTCTTCGCGCAAAGCGGCCAGAAGATTCGAAAGTGTTTGCAGAGAAAACACAACGCGATGACGAAGGGAGAATGCAAAACCGAGCCAAAGGGAAAGGATGAGAAAGGCCAGTGTCCACACAGCACCGGAAGAATAATTCCCGTGCCACAACAGAATCATGGCGATCAGCGAACCCGGGAAACCCGCCGCTAGCGCGAGGAGCTGGATACGGCGCTCATAGTTGAGTGGCCTCATTCCAGTCCATGTTTTTGCAGCCGGCGATACATAGCGCTGCGGCTCAATCCCAGCGCCTTGGCAGCTTGGCTGACGTTTCCTTCATGGCGAGAGAGCGTGCGTTGAATGAGATAGCGCTCCACTTCGTCGAGGCTCATTTCCTCCAGCTTGGCCGCGCCGCCGGCCGGCTGAGCGCGCAGCCCCAGATCCGCCGCGCGTACGGAAGGCCCCGGCGAGAGCAGCACACCCCGCTCCACCGCATGATCGAGTTCGCGAACGTTGCCTGGCCACGCATGTTCGTGCATGGCCTTAAGGGCGGCCGAGTCGAACCCCGATATGTTCTTGCGGTAGCGCTGCGAATAGCCGTGAAGAAAATGGTGCGCCAGCAGATCGACGTCCTCGCGGCGGTCACGCAGTGGTGGGATATGAATCTCAATGGTATTGAGGCGAAAGAGCAGGTCTTGACGGAACCGCCCGGCAGCCGCCTCTACGTTTACATCGGCGTTAGTCGCGGCCAGCACTCGCACGTTGACGCGCCGCGTCGTGGAAGAGCCCACGCGTTCCAGATCTCCCGTTTCCAGAACGCGCAGGAGTTTTGCCTGCAGGTTCAGAGGAACGTTGGCGATTTCATCCAGAAAAAGCGTGCTGCTGTCGGCGAGTTCGAACCGCCCGACCCGATCGGCGCGCGCATCGGTAAACGCGCCCTTCACGTGCCCGAAAAGCTCGCTTTCAAACACGCCTTCCGACAGGCCACCCGCATTCACTGTCACCATTGGCTTTGTCGAGCGGGCCGACAGCGCATGCAACGTTCGTGCGACCACTTCCTTGCCGGTGCCGTGCTCTCCAGTGATCAGCACGTTGGCATCCGAAGGGCCAATTTGCCCAATCAGCTCCAGCACCGGCGCCATCGCGGGAGATTTCGCCAAAAATGTCGGCCGCGATTCGGCGCGCAGGATGCGGTTTTCAGCTTCGAGCCGCGATGCCTGCCTCAGCGCCTGCCGCAAATCGATTTGCGTTCGCAGAATCGCCAGCAAGCGCGTGTTTTCCCAGGGCTTTTGAACGAAGTCCCGCGCCCCGCGCCGCATTGCTTCCACCGCCACTTCGATGCTGCTCCAAGCCGTCATGACAATTACAGGCAAAGTGCTGTCGAGCATTTGAATCCGCGTCAGCAGGTCGAGCCCTTCCTGGCCGGAAGTCGTGTCTCGCGTGTAATTGAGGTCCATCAGCGCCGCGTCAAATTCCCGCGATTCGATAGCGCTCAGCGCTTCGACGGGAGAGGCCACGCCCTGCGTTTCATAGCCTTCGCGCTTTAGAAGCAAGCGCAGAGCATCGCGGATGTCCGCCTGGTCGTCAGCCAAAAGAACTCGATAAGGGTGCGGGTTAGTTGTCTTCATTCGAATGGTTTCGCGAAGTTTATCCCACCGCCGTTTTTCAGGCCCGTTGGGAATTGGCCGGGCAGCCGCCTCTCAGCCGGCAAGTGCGTCCTCATGCGGGTTGTGCTGCGCCCGCGTGTGCACCGGCCGTCGCGTTGTCGCTAACAACCCACCCGTCTTTCAATTGGATAATGCGGCTCCCATAGGAGGCATTTCTCTCCGAGTGTGTAACCTGGATGATGGTTGTGCCCGCGTCATTCAGCCTTTTGAAAAGCTCCATGATTTCTTCGCCTTGAGCGGAATGCAGATTCCCCGTGGGTTCATCCGCCAGAATCAATTTCGGACTGAGGATCACCGCGCGCGCCACGCCAACAAGCTGCTGCTGGCCGCCGGAGAGCTGGCTCGGAAACAAATCTTTCTTTCCAACAATGTGGAACCGATCGAGCGCGTCGCATACCAGGCTAACCCGCTCTTTATGCGGCACGTTTTTATACGAGAGCGGAACTTCCAAATTTTCGAACACCGTCAAATTGTCGATCAGGTGATAGCTCTGAAACACAAATCCGATGTTTGCTTTGTGCAGCTCGTTCCGCTTCTTCACGTTTAGCTTGTGAACCGGCTCCCCGAGAAAGTAATAGTCCCCGCTCCACGCCCCATCCAGCATCCCGATGATGCTCAACAGCGTCGACTTTCCCGCGCCGGACGGCCCCATGATGGTGACAAATTCGCCCGGTTGAATTTCCAAATTAATTCTGCGCAAGAGATAAAACTTATTCGGACCGGCCTCCACAACTTTTTCCATGTTTCGCAACTGAATCAAAGGTTCCACATCGGCTCCTTGCAGTTCGTACTCTGAATCGCGCCTCTATCTTATCGCAAGTCCTTGTGACACAACTTCCGTCCTACTCATACCGCAAGGCAGTGATGGGATCCACGCGTATGGCTCGCCGCGCTGGAAGGTAGGAAGCCAGGGTGGCCACCGCCGCCAGCACCAGCGGAATGACGATGAACGCGATTGGATCCGCGACCCTAACTCCGAACAGCAAGCTCGAGAGAGCGCTCGCCAGCACAAAAGCGATTGGCAGTCCGATGCCCATGCCGATCAGCGTGAGCATCGCTCCCTTTCCGAGCACCAGCCGTTGAATGTCGTTCGCGGAAGCCCCCATCGCCATGCGGATCCCGAATTCATTGGTCCGCTCGCTCACCGCATACGACATCACGCCGTACACCCCCACCGCGCCGAGCACCAGCGCAATGACCCCCAAAACGCCCATCATCACGGCGACATAAGCGATGCCAACAATCGAATCGCTGATGACAATGTCCAGCGGTTTCAGGTTGAACAGAGGTAAATCTGGATCCACTGCCGCAATCTGGCCGCGCACCGCCGGAATGATTGTTAGTGGAGCGCCGCCAGTGCGTAACACCAACGACGCGTAGAACGGCGGCGATTGCCGGTAGGATCGGTAGATCGTCGGAGTATCGTCCTTATTGATCCAACTGTAATGCACATCATCTACAATCCCGACAATCGTCAGCCACGGTGAACTGTCGTCTGCTAGTCCGACCTTCAACTTTCTTCCCAGCGAATTTTCATCCGGAAAATATCGCCGCGCCAGGCTATTGCTGATCACCGCCACGGGCTGTGTGCCTTCTGCATCTGAATCCGCAAGCACACGCCCCTCACGCAAGGAAATTTGCATCAGATCAAGATAATTGGGGCTGATGGTCTGGACGATGGCGCTGCGAACTTCCCCACGATCCGTCCCCGGGCGGTTTTCAATGGAGAAACTCCTGGTGCTCACTCCGCCTCCGTCCGAATAGGGGACGGATGTAACCATCGCGGCCCCTTGCACATTCGGGATGGTCGCAAGGCGTTGCAGCACTTGTTCGTGAAAAGTTTCACGCGCCGGCCGCGAGTTGTATTGCAACTCTGGCAAGTTCAAGTTCATCGTAAGGAGCGATTCTGGACGGTACTTCTCATTCACGCTGATTAGGGCTGTAAAGTTTTTTACTAGCAAGCCCGCGCCAACCAACAGCACGAGGGAGAGCGAAATCTCAGCCACCACCAGCGCGTTGCGCAAGCGATGTCTCGCGCGGCCTGCCGAAGATCCCCGGCCACTCTCCTTCAGCGTTTCGCTGACGTTTGTGCGCGACGTCAGCAGCGCCGGCGCGATTCCGGAAAGAATCCCACTAAACAACGCTACCGCCAGGGTAAATAGAAACGCGTTCGAATCGAGGCTGATGGTCTTCCATCCGGCCACATATTTGGCCACGTCCGCAGGCATGTGCGCCAGGATCAGAACGAGGTCCCACTGCGCGATCAGCAAGCCCGCCACCGATCCCAGCAGCGCCAGGAGAATACTCTCCGTCAGCAATTGGGACACGATGCGGCCGCGGCTCGCGCCCATCGCCGCCCGCACCGCCAGCTCTTTCTGTCGCCCGGAGACACGCGCAAATTGCACGTTGGCCACGTCCGCGCAGGCAATCAGCAGCACGAAGCCGACCGCGCCCATCAGCAGCAGGGTGTACTGCCGCGTGAGATAGCTGGTTGCAAACTCGCGCACTGGCATCACGCGAAGCTGCCAGCCCTTGTATGAATCCGGATACGTATCGCTTTGCCGCTGGGCAATCGCCGTCATTTCTGCGGTCGCCTGCTTGATCGAGCCATCAGGTTTCAACCGGCCGAGGGCCCACAAGTACCGCGAATTTCGTTCCGCTCGTTGCTTTACCGTGAGCGCCAACGGCGTCCACGCTTCCGCCGGCATCGGAAAATCAAACCCCTTGTCCATTACCCCCACGATCACGAAGCTTTTGCCATCCACTTTGACGGTCTTGTTGAGGATATTCGGATCGGAAGCGTACCGCCTCTCCCACAAGCCATAGCTGAGAATGATCTCCTGTTCCTTTCCCGGTTGTTCTTCTTCCGGCAGAAATGCGCGGCCCATTTTCGGCTGGACACCCAGGAGCCCGAAGAAATTTGCCGTTATTTCATACGCCTGCACCTTCTCCGGCTCGCGATTTCCGGTCAGGTTCACCTCGTTCCATTCGTAGGCGCCCATCTGTTCGAATGATTTCGCCTGGCCCTGCCAATCGAGATAGGTTGCCGGAGCAATTCCATTCCTATCGATGTTCTGTTGCGGCCGCACACTGAACATCGCGACGATTCGGTCGGGATTCTCGAACGGGACCGAATGCAGCAGGAATGCTTCCGCCACACTGAACATCGCCGTATTTGCGCCGATCCCTAGCGCCAGGGCTGCCGCGCAAACGAGCGTCGCCAGCCGGTGCTTCCACAGCATGCGTGCGCCGTAGCGTATGTCTTGCCAGATGTTGTGCATTTACTAGCTCCTATTCGTACCGCAACGCTACCAACGGATCAACGCGTGTCGCCCGCCGCGCCGGGATGTAGCACGCTGCCAGTGAGACCGCCACCATCAGTACATTCACTATCGCGAAAATGAGCGGGTCCCTCAGCCCCACTCCGTAAACCATGCCTTCCAGCAATCGCGTCAACAGCAGCGACGCCCCAATGCCCAGCACCACTCCTACCGCGACAAGCTTCAACCCCTCCCCCAGAACCATCCGTAGCACGTCCGCCGGCCGTGCCCCCAGCGCCATGCGCACGCCGATTTCCCGCGTTCGCTGCGATACGGCGAAGGAAATAACCCCATAAATGCCCACACTCGCCAGCACCAGCGCGAGGCCGCCAAAGGCGCTCAGCAGCATCATCATGAACCTTCGCAACGCCAAGGAATGCGCAAGCACTTGGTCCATGGACCTCACCGCGCCGGTCGGCACCAGCGGATCCGCTGTGGCCATCGCTTCTCGGAGTGTTTGGCTGAGGATCAGAGGGTCTACCGCTGTCCGCACCACGATGCTTCGTGGAAACCACCCCTCGAAGAGTTGGGACGTTCCCACCTTGGCTTGCGCCGCCGGAACGAACGTTGTCGCCTCAGCGGGCTGATCCAGATGGCTCTTCACGTCACCCACCACGCCCACCACTTCACACAAAACGCCACTGACGTAGAGATGCTCACCAATTGGGCTCCGGTTTGGAAAATACTTCCGTGTCGCCGCTTCATTAATAACGACGACCGAATTTGAGGCTTCAGAATCGGCCTCCGCAATTCCCCGGCCTTGCTTCAAAGGCGTCCCGATAGTTTGAAAATAACCCGGAGTCACTTCCCGGTAGTCCATGTTGATCCATTCCGATTCCTTGGCCCCGGCAATCCTCACTCCATTGTTTCCCCCACGCTCCAGCGGCAGTCCTGCGGCGACGACGCCAGCCATCGTCACGCCGGGCAGGGCTCCGATGCGCTGCTCGACGGCACGGTAAAATTTCATGACTTCTGGACTCGACGCATATTTCGACCCAGTCAGCCAAAATTGCATGGTCAGTACGTGATGCGGATCAAATCCCGGGTTCGTATTCATCAATTTCTCAAATGTAGCGATCATCAGGCCTGCCCCTGTCAACAACACGAGCGACAGCGCAAATTCCCCGATCACCAATCCTTGACGCAGCCTCGCGCGGCCCGTTCCGGCGCTGGCTCTTCCTTCTCCTTCCTTAAGCGACTCGTTGAGATTAGTCTTGGTCGCAGAGAGTGCGGGCGCGATCCCAAACACGGTGCCTGTGACGATGGAAATCAGAAACGTGAATACGAATACCCAGCCATCTAACCGAATATCGTTTACGCGGGGCAAATTGTAGGGCGCCGCCGCCAACAGCGAAGCCAAACCAACGCTGGCCACCACCAATCCGAACGCTCCACCGGTCAAGGCAATCAACAAACTCTCCGTAAGCAATTGGCGGACGAGGCGAGCCCGAGTAGCCCCCATGGCCACACGCACGGCAATCTCTCGTCCCCGCGAACTGCCGCGCGCCAGGAACAAATTCGCCACATTGGCACAAGCAATCAGCAGCACAAAGCCGATCGCACCGAGCAGAACCAGCAGAAACGGACGCATTCCCAGTCCGATCATGGCTTGATACGGGCGGAAACTCATGACCAGCTCTTTCCCAACAACGCCGGGATATCTCGCTCGGAAATCACGCGTGATGATGTCCATCTGGGGCAGCACCTGCCCAGTCGTCACAGTGGGCTTCAGTCTGGCGATTACAGCGAGGTTTTCTCCGCTCCCCGCTGACTTCGCTACCAGCGCCAAAGGAACCCATACGTCGGCTCGCACTCCGGGATTTAATTCCGAGTTCGCGCGAGGATCAAATCCGGCTTGCATGACCCCGACCACGGTAAAGGCATCGCCGCTGAGCAGGATTTTTTGGCCGATGACTGCCGGATCACCGCTGAACCGGCGCTTCCAAAGCTCATGACTCAGTATGGCAACGCGCTGGCCCTCGCCCCGGTCTTCCTCGGGAAGAAAGTCGCGACCAAGGGCCGGATGCACTCCAAGAACTTGAAAATATTCCGCTGAGGCCGGCACGCCGCGGACGTGTTCCGCTTCATTCCCCGTGGCGAGGTTGTAGCCCACGTCGGTATAGCCCGCGATATGCTCGAAAAGCTGGCCGTACTCCCGCAAGTGTTCCAACTCGTTCCACGACAAGTCCATTTCATCGGAATCTGCTCGAAAGGTTTCGGCAAGCTGGACGATGCGGTCGGGCTGAGGGAAGGGAAGAGGACGGAGCA
>Ga0210409_10006835_pt1 | contig 11833 bp, 7 predicted proteins | sample IncBWH17MmetaG_FD_161649 | JGI IMG/M metagenome (GOLD analysis project Ga0210409, IMG submission 161649) | Forest soil microbial communities from Barre Woods Harvard Forest LTER site, Petersham, Massachusetts, United States - Inc-BW-H-17-M | ecosystem: Environmental > Terrestrial > Soil >...
CACCGCGCCTCAAACGAAAGCATCGACCAAATCAGGGGCAATCGATTGGCGCGCTTTGACATGTGATCCTCGATTGCGTTCGCAATAAAGGATGGCTGGAATACGCCGCGCCGGGCGATACGGGTCGGATCAAGTACGCGCCGTACAAAGGGCTGCAAGCGCCCACGATACCATGAGGCATCAGGGGGGCCGAACCCCATCTTCGGTTTGTCGGCGATCTCGGGCGGCACCCAGTCACGGATCGCTTCTCGAAATGCTATCTTGCCGGTTACCCCATCGGTCAGGAGGTCAATGCCAAAACTCAGAGCAAGATCCATGATTTCGTTGTCGAGCAAGGGGACGCGCGTCTCCAGACCATGGGCCATGGATACTTTATCTTCAACCATGAGCAAACCGTGCAGATAAGTCTTGAGGTCGGCGTACATAAGCACATCCCAAGCACTGTCTGATGGGCACTCCCTGACCAGTTCGTCAAGACCATCACGCGTTCGGTAGTCGCCGGCGATGCGCCGAAAATCCGGCGTGAATGCTTGATCAAGTTCGGAGTCAAGTAACGGATAGCTGAACATCGGCAATATCGCTTCGCGAATCGTTTCCCTGGTGGGCTTTGGCGTGGAAAGTAGCGATCGTAGCCATCCAATCAGCCCAGTCGGTCGCGACAACATCGCCGCGCGATCTCCAGCGACACCATAACGGCCCACATAGCCGGCCAATATTTCATCTCCGCCACAACCTGAGAGGACGACCTTACTGTCACGCGAGACCAGCTCGGCAATCCGATAGTTTACATACGCCATTCCCATTCGCGGCTCTTCAAGAGCAGCAATCGTAGCTGCGAGTGAGCACCTCAGGCTGTCTGCGGGCAACTCGAGCTCGATATGCTCAACGCCGAGGTAATGGGCCACGCTACGCGAAAATTCGCGCTCGTCGACGCCGCGATCGTCTCCGACCCCTTCCAGGTCGAAGATGCAGGAGTACGCCCGCAGCCCGGGGTCCAGGCGATAAGCGCCCGCAACGATTGCGCTTGAATCAATTCCTCCGGACAAATAGACCATGACGGGTACGTCCGCCGCGGCTTGGCGCGCCAGTGCAGCTTGAATGACTTCCCTGAGCGCACCGGCTGCCTGTGCCATCGGCTGATTGCGCCGTGCGAACGCCACGTTCCAGAACTTGGTCTGCTCACGCCGGCCTGGCTCGATACGCAACCAGGAGCCCGGCTCGAGCAATCGTATGCCGCTGAACATTGACCGGGCGGCCCAAACATTCTGCTGCTGAAAATATTCGAACACGCGTTCCGTATCGGCTTCTTGCTCGACCAGGCCGGACCGATGCAAGGCGCGTATTTCCGAGGCAAATGCGATCCCGCCCGGAAAATCGGCCAGATACATCGGCTTGATGCCGAGCCGATCCCGGGCCAGGAACATGGTGCGTTTGCGCCGATCCCACACCGCCAACGCAAACATGCCGTTCAGCCGAGACGGAAGCGCCGTGCCCCACTGCTCATAGCCGTGAACAAGAACTTCAGTGTCTGAATGATTGCTACGGAAGACGTGGCCGCACGTTTCAAGCTCCGCGCGCAGGGTTCGATGGTTATAGATCTCGCCGTTGAAGATCACTTGAACGGCGCCGTCCTCGTTCGACATCGGCTGCGCGCCGGTTTCGAGATCGAGAATGGATAGGCGGCGGAACCCCAGTGCCACGTCGCGATCGGACCAGAACCCGTCGTCATCCGGGCCGCGATGCCGTATCGATTCGGTCATCCGCATGACGCGCTTGGGCGCGTCTGCCAGTCCATCAAAGTCCCGGCAATCCCGCACATACCGCACTACGACCTTGGCGCCGGACCAAGGACAAGCGGCGCCGATGGATCCCGATATATTCTGTCGAGGGCGGTCGCCACCATAAGAGGGTCGTGCCAGTCCAGCACGTATTGACGCGAGATCCGTCCAATCGCCGGCCAGTCGGAGCGCTGGTCGAGTATCCGCGCGAGGTCTTCCTCGATGGTGTCGGCAGCGATACGCATAATTGGCATCGCGTCCCACATGGCTTTGGGTACGAACTCGCGATCTTCCTCTCGGATGTAGGCGACAACAGGCTTGCCCATGGCCATGACCTCGACGGCGAAGCCGCCATACCAGCCGGCATACAGCTGGTCGATCGCAAGGTCGGCTGTACGATAGCGCTCCTTTGCTTCGGCATGCGGTACGTTCTGCACCAGGACGAGTTCGAAGTCGTATCTCGACTTCAGAGCCTCGAGCGCAGCGAGAATACGTGGCGTGCCTTTGATATCGCCATGGCTGGGGGCATGGAGAATGCGCAGACGGCGGCCTGGCTCCGGTAAGGTCACAGTCTCGCTGGCCACATCAACGCTTGCGTAAGGCAGGAATTCGCCGTTGGGAACATAACGGCCAAGCTCCGGATTGAGATAGAACACGCGATCGACGAGCGGCAAGACCGCGCTGCGCATACGCTGGCGCGCGGCGTCGTAGGTTGTAACGCATGTCGAAAAGACCGGGCAGCGGCCTTCGCCGCAAGGAGTCACCTTGTTGATGCGATTGGATTCGCGCGCCAGCCGAATGTCGCAGCCCTGGAGCGTCATGAAGGTCTTGCGGCCAAGGAGTCGCGCAATATGCAAATCGGCGAGCCGGAGCAGGTTAAAGACGCCGAAGCTCATCCCGCGATCGTCCCATAGCATGAAGGTGCGGCCGAAGTAGTAGTGGATCACGTCGTAGCGGAAAGGTGCGTACAGCGCGAACGCTGCGCGCCGCAGTCTGTCGCCCCATTTCTTGGCCCCATACGGCGCGAGCGTGCGGTCCGCGGGGTACTGAAGCCACGTGCCATAGTTGACCACGAGGTCGCTCTCATTTTGGAGCACGCGCTCGGCTCGCGACAGATGCCACGGCTGATTGCCGACATTGACCGGACCGTGCAAGACTCGAAGTGGCGGCCGCCGGTGTTCCCGGCGCTTATCCCCGCCATCAGCGACCATAAGCATCGCACCAAGCCTTATTGACAAATGCTGCTAAGCGTCGCGCATTTCGGTGAAGCGCCGCGATGACTGTCATGGGGGCAACGACGGAAGCGGCGCTTAACGGTCGTAGAACTTAAGCTCCATCACCCCCATCCGACCGAGCTCGCTGCGCATCTGGCCAGCGAGGAGCCGCCAGTGACGGCGCCGCTCCGTTGCCCCCAGAGTAATAGCCTGCCAGGAGGGCTCTGGTTGCGGATTGGTCTCGACGCGTTCGACGAATTGCCATGAGTCTCCATCGTCGCTGCACTCGATGATCACATTTTTCGGCGTCGCATAGTCCGCAGGCCATTTCACCCGGATGCGGCGGACCGAGATTGGGCTGCCAGCGTCGATCCCGATGAAGGCACGGCCATCCATCTCGGCGCCCACTTCCGCCGAGACCCAGCAATTCGTAGTAGGCTCGAAGGCGTAGCTGACATGGTAGACGTCGTGGCTGCTGCTGCAGATCGGCAGGCCGCTGCGGATCAGTCCCGGTTCGTCGCCGCTCGCGAGCGTGTGTCGCCAGGTCGCTTGGCCGTTGCCGCCGATCTCGAGCTGCAGCCCGGCCTCGTAACGGGGCCATTCGTGGCGCGGTATGATCCCGACCCGATAAGCTCCGGGCGGCAGGAAGGCGAGGTAGGTCTCGCCCTCAATCGGTGCGAAATGGCGGGCCGGTGCGTTGATTGGCGCCGACACCGGCGAAAAGATGATCAGCTGGAGGCTCGCACCAGTCAGCTTGTGCTGCAGCGGCTCGGGGATGCGGTCCAGCACCTCGACGTGCACCTCGCTTTCAAGCTGCCACGGGATCTGCTTGCGCACGAAGTCGATCTGCTTGAGATAGTTGTCGCGCAGCCAGGCCTCGTTCTCGTCGCGGAACAGCCGCGCCGGGCCGCCGATGACGCTGGACAGGTCGATCGTCCGGACGGTTCGCTCCGCCGCCGCGAGCATGGCGCGCCAAAGCCGGAGATCCATGTGGGGCTCGCGCAGGCAGGTGATAGCCTGGTCGCTCGGCATCGCCATTACCGGCGACAGGCTGGTGGTCACTCCCTTGCTGGTGGCGTAGGCGAAGAAGTTGGCCAAGTCGGTGAAATTGTCGCGCATCACCGCCATCGAGATCGAGATGACCGACGCCGGCTTGCTCCTGGCGATCGCGGCCAGTCGGTCGAGGTTGCGGTCGACGTCGTCGAACTTGCCGCGCAGGCGCACATTCTCGTAGACGCCCTTGCTGCCGGCATCCATCGAGACGCCGATGTTCACGTTCTTGAACTGCCGGATTTTGGCCTCGGTGGCGTCCGTCACCACCGTCGCATTGGTGCAGGTGGCGAAGGTCAGGTAGGGATTTTTCTCAAGGTCGACGTGCGACAAAAACTCCTTCCAAAGCGGCAGTAGCAGCGGCTCGCCGCCGCCGCATTGGATGAAGCTCATACTGTCCGACAGCTCCAGCATCTCCTTGAACAGCGGCGGGCTGTCCATGTCTTTGGTGCGCAGCGGTTCCTGGAAGCAGTGCACGCAGCGGATGTTACAGGCGTAGGATGGCGTGACGGACAGCACGGTGGGCTTCGCCTCAAGGACGTCAGCGCCGGCGGCAATCTCCCTCTTCAGCGTTGCCAGGTTGCGGGCGTAGGGGCTCTGCTCCGCCTGCGGCTTGGCGAACTCGGCTTCGGCGTCCTGGTCGCAGCGGAGCGGCGATTCCTGGCTGCGTACGATCAGGATGCACTTGGCGCAGCCGGCCTTCTCGAGATCCCCAGCCGCCATGTGCTTTCGCAGGTTGCGGTAGACCGGCCCGTTCCAGATCTCGGCGAGCGTCTGCTCTTTGGCGTTGCCGCAATAGGGATTGTCGACGTTGTTGTGGGACTTCCAGTTACAGCATGGCGTCACGTTGCCGTCGGCGTCGACGTTCATCTCCTGCCATGGAATGTGGCACCGGGGGACGACGGGCTCCGCCATCGTAGCCTCCTTGAAGGGTGCATTAGACACCGGCGCTCCTGACATTGCTACCGCGCGTAGGCCACCGGCCGCCCGTCGTTATAAACGGTGAGCGGTTTGTCGGGCGTGAAGCAGACCAAAGCGATCACAGGGCTCGCCTTTACCACCGCCCTGCCCGGCATGTCCCGAATGCTATCGCGGTAGACCAGCCCGAAGGTCAGGCCTTTGCCGGCCGGATCGTGTTCCAACGACTGCAGCAGTGCCTGGACGCTCAGCCGCGCACCACTCGCGTCCTTGACGTACACGTAGCCGAACGTCGGATCAGCGGCATACCAGCCGGCCTCGCCTTCGATCTCGACGAGCGTGTGGCGATGGCGCTCTTCATATCGTGGCGTTGCCATTTTTGCTTGTGCGCCTCAGGTTGCGGCGAATCGCTTCCCTCATGTTGTGCGCGGCAGCCGATCGTAGATGTCAGCGAGCTTGCGTCCCTCGTTCAACCCGGACAGCGAGTCCAAGGCTCGGATCGAATTGTCTGCGCACGCCAGTCTAAAGCTCTTGTTCGCTATCATGTGATTGATTGCCGACGCGATCGAGCGGGGGTCGTAGGGATCGAAGCTAAGGCCTACTCCGTATTTCTCGATCAGGCGTCGCGCCTCCGGATAATCGGCAACGATAACGGGGAGGCCGGCGGCCATGTATTCAAAAATCTTGTTGGGAAGCGCAAAAGTGAAGTTGCGGCAGAGCTTCGGCAGGGTCCATACGCCGAGGTCCGCGCCCCTTGCAGCCGAGACGACATCCCGCGACGGCACGGGGGGTGTAAGGATTAGGCGATCGCCGACGCCCGCCCTAGTCGCGACGGCGCGGTAGCCGTCGCCAAAAATGTCGAGCGAAGGCCCCCGAATGACGAAGGTGCAGTCCGGTGCAAAGGCGAGCGCCTCGATGATCGGCTCGATCAGCCGCGTCGGACCGGTGCCTCCCTGCCACAACAAGGCGAATTTGCTATCGGCAATGCCGAGCTGCTTTTTCAAGGGCGCGTAGTCGCGGGTAGGCTCCGTCGCAAGGTTGGGGATGTTGCGGATAACCTCGACCTTGCGCCCATCGCCAAGCTCCGCGGACATTGCATCCGCTATCGAATCGCAAACGGTGATCACCGCCGATGCATCGCGCAGGCAACACCTTTCGAGCGCTTGCAACTCGGCCTTCCATTCGCCGGAATATTCGCGGTGTGAAGCAGTAGCCGCATCCCAATGAACGTTTTCCGAGCACCACTCGTGAAAATCGGCAACGAAATGCGCCCCGGTCAAGCGCGCGGCTGCTCGTGCGGCAAATGTCGTGCTGAGGTCGTGCGCGTGGAAGGCGAAAGGCCGGTACCTTACTGCTCGCTCGAACAGGGCCGCGCCGAAGTACCCGGGACGGCGTGTCACGAAGCTCGCCGCACTCCAATGACGGAAATCGATCTCCACGCCAAGCCCCCAATCAAGTGTCAGATCGGGATGCTTTCCTTGCGTCGGTTCGGGGCAGATCACCGTCACACGGTAGCCAGCAGAGGCGAGCGCTCTGGCCTCGCGTTCCACCCGGGGATCGATCCGGAGGTCGGACACGACGAGCATGACGATGCGTCGCCCAAACGCGCGCTGTCCGATGCCGACGACATCGCGCCGCTCCGCCGCGTCGAGCATGGCGCGGTTCTGCGCCGCCTCCTGATCGGATCTCGGAGCCTCAGCGACGCGGGTGGTCCAGTCGAGCTTGGCGGCAAGCGCGTTAGCCGTTTCCTTCCACAGTCCAGGCCACTTCTTGAACCGCTGAGTCAGTGTTAGCGGTTTTCGGAGGCCGTCCTTCAACGTCAGGAGTCGTTCGTCAAGCCGCCGGCGCCGTTCCGCCCACATTGCAGGAAAGCGACCCTGCCAACCGCGAAAGCCGTAGTACCAGCGGAAGCCGGCGCGTACTGCTGGCCGCAATATCGGGCGAATGAACGCTGTGTGCCTGACCGCGACGCCGCTTAGCTTCAATTGACAGCCCCGTGTTCAACGTCGGCAATGCGAAACGGATGCTCCCAGCCGCAAACCGGTCTGATCGCCGCGCGAGCCGCGCTCTCGCGCCGTCGCTGCGCCTTGATCTTGTCGAGAACGGATTGCGGAAAATCCGCGGTCTCCTCATACATGCGGCCGAGCCGCTCGGCCACCGCCCCGATGCTGTGCCACCGCTCGACGTAGGCGCGGCCTTGGGCGCCGATCAGCGGTAACTGGGCGCGGTTGTCCAGCAGCCAGCGGAGCACTGCTTCCAGCATATCGGGTGTGGTGTTGATCAATGGGCATTCATCGGCCGCCTCCACCAGGTCCGGGGTCCGGACGTAAGTTAGGACGGGCTTCGCGCGGGCCATCCCTTCGAGCGCGGTGTAGCCGTAGGCGCCGCCAATGAACTGATCTGCCACAATGTCGGCCTCGCCGAACAGCCGTATGACCTCGGCATTCGGTACGCCCTGCACCTTGACGTAGCGGATCATGTGACCTTCCGAGCACAGCCGGTCGATCGCCGCCTCTAGATAATGCGAGCCCTTGAAATGCGTGTGATTGGGGGCATGCGCGATCAGCAATGGCCCACTGGCCGCGGGCTGCGGCAGAGGGGTAATGGCCTCGGTGTCAATCGGCCAATAATGCATGATCCGGCAGCCCGGCACATAATTGATCATGTCGCCGAGAGCTACGGTGCCGGTTACCCGCCGGGCGATTTCAGCCAGCGTCTTCCTGCCAACCTCGTCATCGCAAAAGCAGAACTTTCCTATGTCCGGGCAGTCGGTGCAGAAATTCCAGCGGCCGAGCGATAACGTCTTCTCACGAAGCCTGACGTCGGCACCGTACGCATACACGTAGACCCGCTTGCCAGCCGCTCGTAGCAGGTCGATCTCCTCAAGACTAATACCGAACCGCTGCGGCGGCACCAGGATGCCGCGGTCAAAAAAGAAATGAAAGACGTCGTATCGCCTCATGGCGATATAGAGAACAAACCGATGAATGGTCCTGCCGAACGTATAGTCCAGCCGGTAAGAAAACCCGACCAACTTGCTGAGATTGAGGTCGAAGCTCCGGAATATGCTGTAGGTCGTGAAGACGAGCGAATGACTCACAAACCCCAACGACCGGTCGGCACGGGATTTCATCGGCAAGGTCAGGATAGGTGTACAGCCCCAGAGCGAGCGCACCCTTCCGCGTTTCAGTCGCCGGAGCGTCCTTCGTTTCATGGAATCGGATGTGCCTGCCTTGTGCAGCCATATGACCGAACGCTCATCTATCCAGTCGAAAAACCGGCGGCGAAATACTGCCAGCGCGGAGATCGCTTTGTCGCGGAGGCGACGATAGAAAGCACCATCCCGCTGGCATAGGCGATAGAACAGCGTCATATTCCCAAGTGGCTTCGCTTTATCGTATTTTCTCAGGCTGCTTTTCCCGGTCGATTGCGAATATCAAACACCGATGATCTAGGGGACGCGGCGGTCACGCTTTCAAGAAGGCGAAGAAATGGGATTCGAAATCCAGCGCAAACTCTTCCTCAAGCGTAAAATATCTCGTCATCAATTCAACAAACCAATCCCGGTCGAAATGGAAGAGGTGGAACCGGTCAACAGGAGAAATGTTCGGCTGTGTGGGATCGTAGGGCTTTGCTCCCGCTACGAAACCGACCCAGGTGACGAAATAGCCGCGTGGCCGCAGCACACGCTTTATCTCGCCGAGTGCCATATCGAGCGAGACGACGTGATCCAACGACGTGGCGGCGACGACCAGGTCGAACTCGTCGTTTTTCCAGGGCAAGAACTCTGCAAAGCCCTGAACGAACTCGAATTTGCGCTCGAGCTCGCTTGCGAGCGGATCGATCCCGGCAAGCCGGTCAATGACGAGGCCATCGAGATAGCTTGGAAACTCCTGTATCCCACAGCCGACGTCGAGCACGCTGCCGTGCGCATAGAGCGACAGGAATTTGCCGAAGGCTGCCGAGCTTCGGTTTCCCTCCACGCTTAGGCTCGCGGCCGGATGCTTCTCATACTCGGCGATTGCGTTCCCGAACAGTTCGTCCCAAATCGGAAACAAACGCGGAAACACGGTTTTGAGCGCCTCGCGCTGCTCGCCGATGGTCTTGCGATCGCGCTCGGCCGTGGGCTTGTTCTCCCGCCGCGACTCGTTGCGATGACTCACGATGTTGCGGATGATCTTGGCCGTCTGCGCGCGGTGGGTGAGGTAAGCCCCCTTGCTCCATTCCTTGAGTGACCTCTGCGTTTCCACCAGATCCGCCTGATGCCGCGTGGCCAAGTCCTGGAGTGCGATTTCCAGTATTTTATAGGTGGATTGAAGCGCTTCGTAGCGGGCGTTCAACGCTGCCTGGCTCTGCTGCAGCAATTGGTGTTGAGCGGTTAACGTCTGCTCATGTTGTCGAAGGGCCTGAACATCTGTCTGCAGCTCTTTGCAACGGGAATTCAGCGATTCAGATTCCGCTTCCAGCGCTTGATGTTCGGCTTGCAATGCCTGGTAAAGCGCGTTCAACGCTTGATCATTTTGCCGAAGCAGGTCGTTTCGCGTGCTCAGCGCCTGGCGTTCATGCACCAGCGTTTGGTCGCGGGTCTTCAGCTCCTGGCAGGCAGCATCGGCTGCACCGATACGCGCCTCGAGCTCGGCAAGCTTGCCGACGACGGAACGCGTAACCGTAAGGCGCCGGATTCTTTCCAGAACACCGCGCATGCTATCCACGCTCTCGCTTCGCCGAAAGCCCAGTGACCGAGCCCAGAGAATATTCGTGGCGCCATTCAACAATCGGGTAGAACGCTGCGCCCGATGGGTAGCCGTCGGTCACGACGCGAATGGGATAGGTGCGGTGATGGTACTCGTAAAAGTCCTCGGCTCCAGGTCGATTCGGAATGAGGCCAAGTGACAGAAGATAGGAGCCGTTCATCATCTGTAACCGCGGCAGGAACGCGCGCATAATACCGTGGGTGGCGGGGACCTTCCTGTAGGGCGCCTCGTGATAGCCAACGGTCTCGTCGCCGACATAGTTGACAGTGTTGAACTGGGCGATCAGCACCAGATCTTTCTCGCGCTCGATCCCAATTGCGAGGCCGAGCGATTCGAACGGCAAATATTCGGCCGGGCACGAATATTCGACCTCCACCGTTACATTCTCCCAGGTGCGGAAGACCTTACGCTGTACGCCATCCCCGCCGAGGATGCGCACTTGCTCGATGACGACAGGCCCCTTACGGTAGATTTGCCGCTTTTCGTTTTGGTGAGCGTCCGCAGCGTTACTCGTTGCCATCTCCTCGGGCTCGTCTCCCGACAAAGGGCGCAACCAGCCCGCTGGGGCCGCGCTGACCGTCTCGGCTGGCGTGGTCTTGGAATTGCTGCTGCGCGAATTCCGTGCCCCGGGAATTTCCGATGCCGAAATGTGCTCGGTTACGACTTCGGTAGACGTATTTTCAATCTCGATGATTTGTCCGATCCCTTCCGAAATGCGTACATGAGTTTCATAGTCGTATTGCTTCGCGACCTCGCGCGCCGCGCCCATCGCACGTATCTTTCCGCCGTCCAGCCAAATCGCCTGGTCGCATAACTGGGCCACTTGGCCGGTACCGTGGCTGACAAAAAGCACCGTCGCACCGCTCCTGCAGATATCCCGAATTCGCTTGAACGACTTTGCGACGAAAAAGGAGTCACCCGCCGCCAGGGCTTCGTCGACGATGAAGACTTCGGGATTGATGCTGATAGCGGTCGCGAAGGTCAGCCGCGCCTGCATGCCACTGGAGTACGTCCTGAATGGTCGATCAATGACGTGGCCAAGTTCGCTGAAATCGATGATCCACGACGACCGCGCTTCAATCTCGTCGCGGCTCATACCCAGGCAAAGCCCGCCGATGATGATGTTCTGGCGTCCGGTGAAATCAGGGTGGAAGCCGGTGCCTAGTTCGAGGATTGCCGATATCCTGCCCTTGACACGGACGCCACCGGATGTCGGATCGAGCAATCCGGTGATGATACGCAGCAACGTACTCTTGCCGGCGCCGTTCGGCCCGATGACGCCCACGATGTTGCCCTTTGGTACATCGAAGGTGATACCGCGAAGCGCCCAATGCGGTTCGTGATAACGGCGACCCGTGAGCGCTTCTTTCAGCGGGTCGCTGTTATGCCGGTAGTATTTATAAGCCTTGCTGACGTCCTGGACTTGGATCGCCAGTTCGGGCCTCGCGCTGCCCGCGACCTCGCTCATCAGATGACGTTCCCGAGGTAGGGCTTGAGTCGCTCCATTAGGAAGAGCCCACCGAAAAATGCCCCGAAGGCCAGCATTGCCAGCACGATCCAGGCGAACGGGTGCGCGATTTCGCCGAAGAAAAACGTGTCCTGATACACCCAGACAACGTAGCTAAACGGGTTCAGATAAAGGATTGGCCTAAGCATCGCAGGTACCCATTCCGGCAGGTATACCGCTGGGGTAAAATACATGGAAATGCCACTGTACACCGTCACGACCTCGCGGATGTCTTTGAGGAACGGCGTCAGCACCGCCAGCGCCATAGTCACGCCCAGAGCAAGCAGCGCATGCAGACCTACCGTTACCGGTGCGAGCAGAGCCGACAGCGGTAATCCACCGCCCAGCGTCAGCTTGTAAATGAGAAACAAAAGAAATGTCGGCGCGTAAATGATGAAGCTGACGATGACTGCCGCCACAGGCAGGATTTCGATCGGAAAGACCACCTGTTTGACGAGGTTGCTGTTCGAAGTAAATACCGAGGGGCCTCGGCCAAGGAGATAAGCGGTGAAAAACCAGGGTACCAGTCCGACCAGGATGTAGCTCGTGTAGTCGCCCGGAATATCCGCGGTGACCGACAGCCGGGTGCCGAGCACTGCTCCGAACACGAGC